>Ga0187777_10000681_pt1 | contig 22402 bp, 17 predicted proteins | sample 1015_Q2_SP5_10_M_FD_132416 | JGI IMG/M metagenome (GOLD analysis project Ga0187777, IMG submission 132416) | Tropical peat soil microbial communities from peatlands in Department of Meta, Colombia - 1015_Q2_SP5_10_MG | ecosystem: Environmental > Terrestrial > Soil > Wetlands > Peat | place... | reverse complement strand
GGTCAGCTGGTCCGTCAGCGAGTTGACCGAGACCTGGAGATCCTGGTGCTGGCTCTGGAGCGACTGGAGTTCCTGACGGGCCTGCGCGATCTCGGCCGTCGTCTCGTCCTGGCGCTGCTTGATCTGGTCCAGCGAGTCGGAGTTCTGCGCCGGTGCCCGCCCGGCGAGCGGCACCCACACGACCACGACCAGCGCGATCAGGACGGCCAGGCGGTACCGCACGCCAGACCGGAGGCGCCGAGACATCCCGAGGATGCTAGGCAACATTGGCCCCACAGGCAACACCAGTCACACCGGCCACAGCGCCCCTCTGCACTCTTCCGGCCTGGCTCCCCTGCCCCGGGTGGCCCAAATGCCCTGGCTCAGACCCGGAGGAACCGCCGCAAACCGACGATGGCACCCAACATCCCGATCCCGATGCCGATCGCCAGCACCTTGATCGCGATCACCGTGGCGTCCCGACTGGTGACGTAGAAGTCGCTGAAGAAGCTGTTCGGGTCCCGGAACGCCTGGTCGAACCCGAAGTGCTTGAGCGACAGGACGGCGAGCACCGCGATGCCCGCCCCGACGAGGCCCTGCACCATGCCCTCGGCGACGAACGGCACACGGACGAACCAGTTCGACGCGCCCACCAACTTCATGACCTCGACCTCACGGCGTCGCGCGAACGTCGCGAGCCGGATGGTGTTCACGATCAGGAAGAGCGACGACGCGAGCAACACCAGCGAGATCACGATGAAGATCCACCGGACCTTCTGCGTGACGTCGAGCAGGCCCTTGAGGGACTCACCCGGTGTGTTCACCACGTCGACGCCCGGTTGCGTCTTGAACTCGTTCCTCACCGTCTCGGTGAGCTCCGCGCGCTTCGGCGCGACGCGGAACGACGCGGGCAGGTCCTGGGGCCGGATGTCGCGCGTCGTGTCGGGACTGTTCCGGAAGATCCGCTTGAACTCCTCGTACGCGGCCTTCTTGTCGAGGTAGCGGTAGCTCTTGACGTTCGGGTCGTTGTCGAGGCCGTTCCGGACCGCGCTGATCTGGTCCTGGCTGGCCGAGACGTTCATGAAGATCTCGAGCGTGACACCACCCTTGATGCGCTCAGTGCCGTGATCCACCCAGTTGGACAGCAGCAGGATGCCGCCGAACAGTGTCAGTGACACGGCGACGGTGGCAATACCGGCGACCGTCATCAGCACGTTGCGCCGCAGCGACACCATGGTCTCGCGCGCGAAGTAGCCGATGCGTGTCCACATTGAGAGTGTCAGCCTCCGACGCCGTAGACGCCGCGCGCCTGGTCGCGGACCATGCTCCCGCGGTCGAGCTCGATCACCCGCTTTCGCATGGCGTCGACGATGCGTTGGTCGTGAGTGGCCATCACCACCGTGGTGCCGGTGCGGTTGATGCGATCGAGGATCTTCATGATGCCGACGGTGGTGGCCGGGTCGAGGTTCCCGCTGGGCTCGTCGGCGAGCAGGATCAATGGACGGTTGACGAACGCGCGCGCGATGGATACCCGCTGCTGTTCACCGCCGGACAGCTCCGACGGGAATCGCGCCGCCTTCTTCGCCAACCCGACGAGGTCGAGCACTTGGGGCACTTGCGTCCGTACGACATGACGGGGCCGACCGATCACTTCCATGGCGAACGCGACGTTCTCGTACACGGTCTTGTTGGGGAGCAACTTGAAATCCTGGAAGACACAGCCGATGTTGCGGCGGAGCTGCGGGACCTTCCAGTGACTCAACTGCGAGATGTCGCGGCCCGCCACGATGATGCGGCCGTTCGTGACGTCCTCCTCACGGAGCAACAGCCGCAGAAACGTCGACTTGCCCGATCCGGACGGGCCGACCAAGAAGAGGAATTCGCCCTTTTGGACCTCGGCGGTCACCTCGCGCAACGCGACGACGTCGCCCTTGTAGATCTTGGAGACGTTCTCGAAGCGAATCATGAGGGCGTCGCGCCCGACGTCCGGGCCCGGTGTGGGCGTCGGGTGTCAAGCGGACCAGAGGGTAGCAGGGTCGTCTCGGTCTGTGGAGTCTGGCGGGAGGATTCTCAGCCCTATTCCTCGGCTTGCCCCCGCCGCCACTGGAGATACGACTCGATGAAATCGTCGATTTCGCCGTCGAGGACGGCCTGCACGTTGCCGGTCTCGTGCTTGGTGCGCTCGTCCTTCACGAGTTGGTACGGCTGGAGTGTGTAGGTGCGGATCTGGCTGCCGAACGCGACGTCGCGCTTCTCACCCGACAGCGCTTCGAGCTCGAGCTGCCGCTCGCGCCGTTGACGCTCGGCGAGGCGCGCCGCGAGGATCTGCATGGCGCGCGCCTTGTTCTGTGTCTGCGACCGTTCGTTCTGGCACGACACGACGATCTGCGTGGGCAAGTGCGTGATCCGTACCGCGGAGTCGGTCACGTTCACGTGCTGGCCGCCCGCACCCGAGGAGCGGTACGTGTCGATGCGCAAGTCGTTCGGGTCGATCTCCGGTTCCTCGGCCTCGTCGAGCGCGGGCACCGCGTCGAACGACGCGAATGCCGTCTGACGACGCGCGTTCGCGTCGAACGGCGAGATGCGAATGAGCCGATGCACGCCGCGCTCGCTCGCGAGCATGCCGTACGCGTACCGACCCTTCACCGTGAACGTCGCCGAGCTGATACCGGCCTCCGTCCCCGGTAACACCTCGTCGAGCTCCGTCGCGAACCCGCGCCGCTCCGCCCACCGCAAGTACATGCGCAGGAGCATGTTCGTCCAATCCTGCGCGTCGGTACCGCCCGCGCCGCTGTTCACCGTGCAGATCGCGTCGCGATCGTCGTGCTCACCGGTGAACAGCGCACGCAACTCGAGGTCGTCGAGCTGTTCGGTCAGTGCGTCGACGCCCTCGGCGATCTCGCCTTCCAGCGAATCGTCGCCCTCTTCGCGCGCGAGCTCCGCGAGCGTCTCGAGGTCGGAGCACTTCTGCTCGAGGCCGTCGTGGACCTCGACGTCGTCGCGCAACCGCGCCAGCTCGGTGGTGACGCGACGCGCGAGCACCTGGTCGTTCCAGAGATCGGGCGCGCTCGCCTGCTCCTCGAGCTCCGTGATCCGGCTCCGGGCGTCGTCGACGCGCAGGTAGGCACGCGCGGCATCGACGCGGCGGCGCAGTTGGGCAAGGTCGGCGGAGAAGTCGCGCATCGGAGCAAAGCTGGCAGCGGCGGGCGTTCAGCGGCCGTGGCAGAGCTTGTACTTCTTGCCGCTCCCGCAATAGCAGGGCTCGTTGCGCCCGGGCGTCTTCTCCACGCGCACGGGCTGCTGCGCCTCCTCGAACCCGCCGTCGGCGACGGCCACCGCGCCGCCCGCGTCGGGGTCGAACTCGCCCATCAGTTCCTCGGCCGGCATGCTCGCCGCGGTGGCGCGCATGGCCGCCGCCCCCTGATCGGCGTCGTCGGCCGAGAGGAACTGCATCTCCGTGGCCGCCGGCGCCCGCGGCGCGTCGGCCACGGTGGCCACCTGGAGATGCGAGACGTACTGCACGAAGTTGTCCTGGATCAGACCCATCATGGCTTCGAACATGTCGAAGCCCTCGCGCTGCCACTCGGCGAGAGGATCCTTCTGACCCATGGCGCGGAGGTTGATGCCCTCGCGGAGGTAGTCCATCTCGTACAGGTGCTCGCGCCAGTGCTGGTCGATCATCGAGAGCATGACGCGCCGCTCGATCTCGCGCAGGTTCTCGGCGCCGATCGACTCTTCCTTCGACTCGTAGAGATCCAGCGCGTCGGCGGTGAGCATCTCGGTGAGGCCGTCTCGGTGCGCGATGGATTCGAGGTCGTCTCGCGTGATGCGCGTGGGGAATACCACGTGCATCTGGCGCTCGAGCTCGTCGAGGTCCCACTCCTCCGGGTACTCGGTCGCGCAGTTGGCCGCGACCATCCTCGCGATGCTCGCTTCGATGGCGTCGATCGCGTCGTCGCGCAACTCGTTGCCGTCGAGGATCTGCTGGCGGCGCCGGTAGATCACCTTGCGCTGCTCGTTCATCACCTCGTCGTACTTGAGCACGTCCTTGCGGATCTCGAAGTTGCGATCCTCGACCGTGCGTTGCGCGCGCTCGATCGCGCGCGTGACCATCTTCGCCTCGAGCGGGACATCGTCGGGGAAGGCCCTGCCCATGACCCAGTTCATGGCACCGGTGGCGAAGAGCCGCATCAGGTCGTCCTCGAGCGAGAGATAGAAGCGGCTCTCGCCGGGATCACCCTGGCGACCCGAGCGGCCCCGGAGCTGGTTGTCGATGCGGCGGCTCTCGTGGCGCTCGGTGCCGAGCACGTAGAGGCCACCGAGCTCGCGGACCTTCTCGCCGTCGCTCGCGCACTCCGCGGTGAACTTCTCGACCAGCTCCTCGTAGCGCTCGGGCGACTCCTCGAGGGTGCTGCCGCTCGCCAGGACCTCCTGGCGGGCGAGGCCCTCGGGGTTCCCGCCGAGCAGGATGTCGACGCCGCGACCGGCCATGTTCGTGGCGACCGTGACCGCGGCCGGACGGCCCGCCTGCGCCACGATGTGGGCCTCTCGCTCGTGCTGCTTCGCGTTCAGCACCTGATGCGCGATCCCGCGCTTCTCCAGGGTGCGGCTCAGCACCTCCGACTTCTCCACCGAGATCGTGCCCACGAGCACCGGTTGGCCCGCGGCGTGGCGCTCTCCGATGTCGTCGGCGACGGCGTCGAACTTGGCCGCTTCCGTCTTGTAGATGAGGTCGGACTCGTCGAGGCGGACCATCGGCCGGTTGGTGGGGATGGTCACGACCTCGAGCGCGTAGGTGTGGGCGAACTCGCCGGCCTCGGTCGCGGCAGTACCCGTCATGCCGGCGAGCTTCTCGTACATGCGGAAGTAGTTCTGCAGCGTGATCGTCGCGAGGGTCTGGTTCTCCTCTTTGATCTTCACTCGCTCCTTCGCCTCGACCGCTTGGTGGAGACCCTCGCTCCAGCGGCGCCCCTCGAGGATCCGGCCGGTGAACTCGTCGACGATCAGCACCTCGCCCGACTGCACCACGTAGTCGACGTCGCGCTTGAAGAGCTCCTTGGCGCGGAGAGCCGCCTGCAGCTGGTGGACGTAGTTCTGGTTGACGTGCTCGTAGAGGTTGTCGACGTCCAGCGCCTTCTCGACCCGCTGGATCCCGTCGTCGTTGGGCACAACCGTCTTCTTCGCCTCGTCGACCTCGTAGTCGCGGTCGCGCTCGAGCGTCTTCACGATCGCCGCGAACTGGTGGTAGAGCTCCTGGGCGTCGTCGGCGCGACCCGAGATGATGAGCGGGGTACGCGCTTCGTCGACGAGGATCGAGTCGACTTCGTCGACGATGGCGAAGAAGTGGCCGCGCTGGACTTGGTCTTCTCGCGTCACGGCCATGTTGTCACGCAAGTAGTCGAACCCGAACTCGTTGTTCGTGCCGTAGGTGATGTCGGCCGCGTATGCCTCACGCTTCAACACCGCGTCGTCGATCTGCGGCAGCACCATCCCCACCTCGAGGCCGAGGTACCGGTACACGCGGCCCATCCACTCCGCGTCGCGCTTCGCGAGGTAGTCGTTGACGGTGACGAGATGTGCCCCCCGGCCCGCGAGCGAATTGAGGTAGAGCGGCAGTGTCGCAACGAGGGTCTTGCCCTCTCCGGTCTTCATCTCGGCGACCCAACCGAAGTGGAGCGCCGCACCTCCCATCAGCTGCACGTCGAAGTGCCGCTGCCCGATCGTCCGGGATGCGGCCTCCCGGGCGGCAGCGAACGCCTCGGGCATGAGGTCGTCGAGCAGGTCGGCGCGCGCGTTGTCGTCGGGAGCGTTGTCGAGCTGCTCGCGCCAGCTCGCGGTGAGCGCGCGCAGCTCGTCGTGGGAGCGGCGCTGCATCTCGGGCTCGAACCCGCCGACGAGCGGCACCACGGATTCCAGCGACTTCAGCTTCCGACCCTCGCCGACGTGCAACAGCTTGTTGAACAGGCCCATGAGGACGTCAATGCTACCGGCGAGGTGGCCGGACGCCCGCCCGCACCGGTGAGGCGTCGGGGCTATGCGACCATGCACGGGCATGGGGACGGCCACCGGCGCTGCCGAGGTTGCGGGCGCCCGGGCCGCCGTGCGGGCGGAGCGTCTCGGGCGACGCCGCCGCGCCGACCTCCCCGCGGAGGTCACCCTCGCGGTCGCCATCACGATCTGGGCGGTCACCTTCTCCGTGCTCGTGTACCTGAAGCACGCGCGGTTCGCGTCGGTCGACTTCGACATGGGCATCCACGACCAGAGCGTCTGGCTGCTCGCGCACTTCCGGGGGTTTCTCACCGTCCGCGGGTTGCAGGTGTTCGGGCACCACGCGACCCCGGGTTACGTCCTCTTCGTACCCTTCTACTGGCTCGGGGGCGGCCCGCACCTGCTCAACATCACCCAGGTGTGCGTCGCTGCGCTGGGCGCGGTTCCCGTGTACCTCCTCGCCCGCTACCGCACCGGCAAGGCGTGGCTGGGTACCGCCCTGGGGGTCGCGTTCTTGCTCCACCCCGCCCTGCAGTTCTTCATGTCGGAGCTGTTCCATCCCGAGGTCATCGCGATCACACCACTCCTGTGCGCGTACTACTGCTCAGTGCGCAAGCGGTGGGGTTGGTTCGCGTTGTTCGCCATCCTCGCGGCGTGCTGGAAGGAAGACGTGGCGCTCGCGGTCGCGGTCTTGGGTCTCGTGATCGCGCTGCGGGGCGATCGCAAGGTCGGACTCGTCACCGCCGGCATCGCGCTGGCGTGGTTCTCTGCCTGGGTCTTCGCGGTCTTCCCGATCCTCGACCACGGCCGCATCCAGAACGAAGCGCTCTACGCCGACGTCGGAGGGTCGCCGGGCGGCATCCTCCGTACCGCATTCACCCACCCCGGGCGCATCACGTCGAAGCTCGCGACACGCGATTCGCTCGACTACGGGTGGAAGCTGCTCGCGCCGTACGGCCTGACGGCGTTGCTCGCGCCGCTCGCCCTCCTCCTCGGGGCACCGCAGGCGCTGTTGAACCTCATCACCAACGTCCCGTGGACGAAGACCATCACCTTCCACTACGCCGCGATTCCGTTCGCGGCAGTCACGATCGCATCGGTCGAGGGCGTCTCGTTCCTGGCCCGCAAGCTCCGCGCGTACGACGGCGCGGCGATCGTCGGCGCGGTCGTCCTGGTCTGCGCGCTGATGGCGACGGTGGCGTGGGGTCCCTCGCCGATCGGTGACGAGTACCGGGATGGTGAGTGGGCGCTCACGGCCGACTCCACGCTCGCCGCCGCCCGTGCGGCCGTCGACCGCGTCCCCGGCAGCGCGGCGGTGAGCGCGACGTACAACATGGTGCCGCACCTCACCCACCGCGCCGAGATCTACACCTTCCCGAACCCGTGGCAGTCGTCGAATTTCGGCATCGACGGCCGGCCGCGCCGGAGCGGTCGGCGGGTGCAGTGGATCGTCGCCGATCGCAACGTGCTCGACCGGAACACACGCGCGCTGCTCGTGCGCCTGACGACCACAGGGCCGTTCCGTGTGGTCTACGCGCGCGACCAGTACGTCGTCGCGCGGCGGGTGCGGTAGCGCGTCTCCGTCAGGAGACGGTCTCGATCAAGCCGAGTTGGCCGTCGTTGCGCCGGTAGAGCACCGCCGCGTGGCCCGTCTCGGTGTTCGTGAACACGAAGAACGCGTGGCCCAGCAACTCCATCTGCAGGGCTGCCTCCTCGGGATCCATGGGCTTGGCGACGAAGCGCTTCGTCTTCACGATCCTCGGCGTCTCGTCGAGCTCGCCGTCGAGGCCGGCGTCCCCGTCGTCAGCACCCGGTGCGGCCGCGCCGTTGCCGACAGATCCGTTGGCGCGACGCGGGTGCGACCGGGAGACGCGCTTGTCCTTCAACCGAGCAACCTGGTGGCACGCCTTGTCGACGGCGAAGTCGAGCGCGCTCTCGGGCTCCGAAGCAGCCGCGTGGGCCTTCAGGAATCGGCGCTTGAGGTGCACGGTGATCTCACAGAGCTGGCGGCCGTCGATGCGCGCGGTGCGCACCTCCGAGAACTCCACCTCCACCCGTCCCGCGTCGTGCGTGAGGCGAGCGATCTTGCCGAGCTTCTCGCGCGTCGCAACCTCCAGTCGGGATGACACCGATCGGTTCTTTCCCCGAACCACGATGTCCATGTGCACGCACCTTCGCAGCACGACGCTCCTACCGAGTATACGTAGGCGTTCTCGCGCTCGCTCTCGGAGAGCGCGGCGCGCCGGCACAGACGGGAAACGGTGGCCACCTCGCTCGCGGATGCCCGCAGCACGACTGCGGCGGCCAACGGGGCAGCGCGCCCGCACCGGCCGTTGGTCGAGGCACTCGTCGTCCTCACGGTGGCGGCGGGCGCGGCGATCGCGTGCACCTGGCCGCTCGCGACCGAGTTGGGTCGCGTCGCGCACGACGCGTACGACCCGCTCGTCCAGGCGTGGACCCTCGACTGGGTGCAACACGCGATCCGGTCGCCGAGCCACCTGTTCGACGCCAACATGTTCGCTCCCCAACCCGACACGCTCGCCTACTCCGACTCGCTCATCGGCATCGCGATCCCATTCCTCCCCCTGCGGTGGCTCGGTGTCTCGCCGATCGCACAACTGAACGTCGCGGTCCTCGTCGGCACCACGTTCACCGCCGCCAGCGCGTATCTGTTCGGCCGCGTGGCGACCGGATCGCGCGCCGTCGCCGCGGTGACCGGGGCGGGGTTCGCGTTCGGCCCCATCGCAACCGTGCACCTCGGCCACGTCCAGACGATCTGGCGCGCGGGCATGCCGCTGTCGGCGGCCGCGGTCTGGGTGCTCGCCGACCGCGCCGAGCGCGGCGCGTCGACGTGGCCGCCCGCGCTCGCGCTGTTCGCCGCGTTGTCGTGGCAAGCCTCCGTGTCGTTCGGCACGACGGCGTACGCCGCGGTCACCGTCGTCGTCGTGCTGCTCGTACGCGCCCGTTCGCTCGGTCGCCGCGGTGGCATCGCCGCCGCGCTCGCGCTCGTCGGCGCGGCGGGAGTGACGCTGCTCCTCGCCATCCCCTACCTCGAGAACTCGGCGCGCTTCCACGACTTCAACTTCCCTCTGAAGACCGTGAGCGGCTACTACGTCGACTTCACCAAGACCGACCCGCGGATCTGGCTCTGGGGTTCGGCGCTCGGCAGGGGCACGGGGTGGCCGGCGCTGGGGGGCATGTCGTTCCCCGGCGTCGTCCTCCTCGTGCTCACGCCGTTCGGAGCCGTGTCCGCGTGGCGTGACCGGCGGATGCGCCGCGTGGCGGTGGCGGGCCTCGCGCTCGTCGTCACCGGGCTCGCGCTCGGCATCGGTGCGTCGAACAAGGGATGGCGGCAGTTCACCCCCTACCGCGTCCTCTACGACTTCGTGCCCGGCTGGCACGCACTGCGCGCCGCCGACCGCACGTGGCTCGTCGGCCTGCTGGGGATGTCGTTGCTCGCCGGCGTGGGTGCTCGCGCGATCGGGCGGTGGCTCGCGGCGCGCGGGTTCCGCGCCGGAGTCGCGGTCGTGACCGCGCTCGCCGCGGTTGCCATCCTCGTCGAGGGCTACGCGCCGTGGACCGGCCTGCCGACCGCGCGCGTGCATGCCGTCGACACGTACCTGGCGTCGCTCCGCACACCGGGCGGCGTGGTCTACCTGCCAGGCAACGCGACGGGGACCGACGTCCTCGACCTGAGCTTCTTCGACCAGCCCGCCGACATGTACGAGAGCACCGCGCACCATCGCCCGATGCCCAATGGCTTCTCCAGCTACGTACCGAAATCGTACGCGCGCACCTTCGCCGAGCTCCGCTCGCTGCCCGACGAGCGCGCGCTCGGCACGCTGCGCGCGCTCGGCATCCGGTACGTGGTCGTCCACCCCAAGGTGGCCGGCGGACCCTGGGATCGGCTGCTCCGCCCCGATCTCGCCCGCCCCCTGCGATTCGTCGGACGCTTCGGCACCGACCTCCTCTACGAGGTACCGGGCGCGCGTTCGGGCCGGCGGTCCTGAGCGCTCGGCGGCGGGGTTCGCGCCGCGGTGACGGCGACCACCCGACGCGCACCCGCTGCCCGCAACGCGGCCGCCGCCGCCGCGAGGGTGGCGCCGGTGGTGGCCACGTCGTCGACCAGCAACACCCGCGGCGGGGCGCGGCGCCGCGGCGCGAAGCGCGGGCCCACACGGCGCGCGGCCGCGGCGAGTCCCGTCTGCGGCGGGCCGAGCTGACGCGTCAGGAGGCGATCGCAGCGCACGCCGATGCGTCGAGCGAGGGCACGGGCCAGCAGTTCGGCCGGATCGAAGCCGCGGGCGCGCCGGCGCGGAACCGTCGTGGGCGCCCACGTGACCACGTCGACGTCGAGGTCCGACATCGGCGCCGTCTCGACCATCGCCGACGCCAGCCACGGCACGACCGCCCGCACGTTCCGGTACTTCAGGCGGGCGACCAGCTCCCGCGCGACCCCCGTGTAGGCGAACGGCGCCGCCCACGCGTCGATCCCACAGGGCGGCGGCGCCGGCCACGCCCGCCGGAGCTCGGCCCGGCAGCCGGGGCACAGCGGCGCGCCGCGACGCCCGCATCCCGGGCAGGTGAGCGGAAGGACGAGATCCAGCACACGATGAACCTACGGCCGGACTGTGACAGTCATTCCTCGGCGCGCTCGCTGCTCGATTCCTCGAACATCCGTCAGTTGGGACCTGTAGAAGGACCCGTACTGACGGATGATCGCGAACTGGCGTGGTCGGTGGTCGTGGCCACGCTCGCTGCTCAGCGGTCGTCCCCGCTCGCCCAGTCAAGGAAAGCGCGGCAAATGCCGATCATGGACGAAACGAGTGCGGGGGCCGGAGCGATCAGAGAAAGGCCCTCACGATGCACGTGTTCATGAGTTGGGCACGCTCGACCGTGACGAACATCGAGCGCACCCTCGGCCGGAGCGAGGACTACTTCGACCGGATCCTCGTCGGGGTGCTGATCCTCCTCGCCGTCGCGGTGGCGTACCTCTTCCTCGCGTCGTAGGCGGAGTGCGGCCACCGCGAGTTCCGCGCTGCGGTCAGTACCGGTAGTGATCGGGCTTGTACGGCCCGTCGACGGCGACTCCGAGGTACGACGCCTGGTCCTCGGTCATCGTCGTGAGCCGCACTCCCAGCTTGTCGAGATGCAGTCGCGCGACTTCCTCGTCGAGGTGCTTCGGCAAGGTGTAGACGCGTCGCTCGTAGTAGTCACGGTGTCCGTAGAGCTCCATCTGCGCGATCACCTGGTTGGTGAAGCTGTTCGACATGACGAAGCTCGGGTGCCCGGTCGCGCAGCCGAGGTTCAGGAGCCGGCCCTCGGCGAGCACGATGATCGCGTGGCGCTCGCGCCCGTCCTCGGCCGGAAAGATCCATTCGTCGACCTGGGGCTTGACGTTGACGCGTTCGATGCCCGTCACCCTCGCGAGGCCGGCCATGTCGATCTCGGTGTCGAAGTGACCGATGTTGCCCACGATCGCGTTGTGCTTCATCTTCCGCATGTGCTCGACGGTGATCACGTTCTTGTTGCCGGTCGCCGTGACGAAGAGGTCGGCCGTCTCCACGACGTCGTCGACCGTCTTGACCTCGTAGCCCTCCATCGCGGCCTGGAGCGCGCAGATCGGGTCGATCTCGGTGACGACGACACGCGCACCCTGTCCGCGCAGCGACTGCGAGCATCCCTTGCCGACGTCGCCGTAGCCACACACCACTGCGACCTTGCCCGCGAGCATCACGTCGGTGGCGCGGCAGATGCCGTCGACCAGAGAGTGCCGGCAGCCGTACAGGTTGTCGAACTTCGACTTGGTGACCGAGTCGTTGACGTTGATGGCGGGGAACAGGAGCGTGCCGCCCTCCATCATCTGGTAGAGACGGTGCACCCCCGTCGTGGTCTCCTCCGTCACGCCGATCACGCCCTCGGCGACGCGGTGCCACCGCCGCGGGTCGGAGGCGAGGATGCGTCCGAGCAGTGCGAGCACGACTCCGAACTCCTCGCTGTCGGCGGTCGACGGGTCGGGTACCGCACCGGCGCGCTCGTACTCCACACCCTTGTGCACGATCAGCGTCGCGTCGCCACCGTCATCGAGGATCATGTTCGGGCCCGCGCTCGAGCCGTCTTCACCCGGCCACGAGAGCGCGCGCTCGGTGCACCACCAGTACTCCTCGAGCGTCTCACCCTTCCACGCGAACACCGGGATGCCGGCCGCGGCGATGGCGGCCGCCGCGTGGTCCTGCGTCGAGAAGATGTTGCACGACGCCCATCGCACCCGCGCGCCGAGCGCGATGAGTGTCTCGATGAGCACCGCGGTCTGGATCGTCATGTGCAAGGAACCGGTGATGCGCGCACCGGCGAGCGGTTGTTGCGCGGCGTACCGCTCGCGTAGTGCCATCAGGCCGGGCATCTCGTGCTCGGCGAGGTCGATCTCCTTGCGCCCGAAGTCGGCGAGGGAGAGGTCGGCAACCTTGAAGTCGGAGAACTCGGTCGCGGCAGGCGTGTCGGTCGTGGTGGTCATCGGCTGGACTCCCTTGTGCTCGGTCGGGCGCGTCGGCACCCGCGCGACACTCGCTGGGAGTCGGCCCGGATCACCGGATGACAGCCACAGAGGCCCGACCTGGCCACGAGCGTAGCGCGGGCGCGCACGCAGCGCGACAAATCGCGAGCAGGCGCCTCGAGCGTCCTGACACACTGCCGCGGTGGACATCACGCTGCGCGCCGTCACCGGCGACGAGATCGAAGCCTTCCAGCGCGCCACCTCCGTGGCGTTCGGGGTGGTCGCGAGCCCCGACGACAGCGAGCAATGGGGCACCGGCCTCGAGCCGGAGCGCACGATCGCCGCGTTCGACGGCGACGCCATCGTCGGCACGGCCGCCGCGTTCTCCTTCGAGCTCACCGTCCCCGGCGGCGCGCTGGTCCCCACGGCCGGCGTGACCATGGTCGGCGTGCACCCGACCCATCGGCGACGCGGGCTCCTCGTGCGGATGATGGACCGGCAACTCCGCGACGTCGCCGAGCGCGGCGAACCGCTCGCGGTGCTCATCGCATCGGAGTCGGTGATCTACGGCCGCTTCGGCTACGGCGCGGCCGCGTTCGCCACGTCGTGGTCGCTCGCGACCGAGGGCACCGAGCTCGCGTCACCCTCCACCGCCGACGGCCGCCTGCGGCTGCTCGACGTCAAGGAGGCGACAGCCGTCGTGCCCGGTGTCTACGACCGCGCACGACAACGGCAGGTCGGCGAGGTCACTCGAGGCACGGCCGCCTGGGAGAACGACTTCCAACGGCCGGGCGGGAAGGGCCCGCGCCCGATCTTCACGGTCGTGCACGAGTCGCCCACGGGCATCCCCGACGGGTTCGCGCGTTACCGGATCCGCGACGACTGGTCGAGTGGGATCGCCGCGCACACGCTCGAGGTGAACGACCTCTACGCGTACGACGACGACGCCGAGGCCGCGCTCTGGGAATTCCTGCTCGCGGTCGACCTCGTCGGCGTCGTCAAGGCGAGCGGCCGGCCGGTCGACGAGCCACTCCGGTGGCGCCTCGCCGATCCCCGCCGACTCCAGGTGCACCATTTCACGGACCACCTGTGGGTGCGCGTGCTCGACCCGGTGGATGCGCTCGCTCGGCGCACCTACGCCGGCGACGACCGCCTGGTCATCGAGCTCGACGACCCGTTCCGTCCCGAGAACACCGGTCGCTTCGAGGTGACGGGCTCGCCGTCGGGGGCGGAGGCCGCGCGCACGTCGGCCGCGCCCGACCTCGCGATGACGGTGCGTGAGCTCGGCGCGCTCTACCTCGGGGGCGTGTCGGCGACGACGCTCGCACGCGCCGGTCGGGTCGCGGAGCTCACGCGCGGTGCACTCGCACGCGCCGACCGGTTCTTCTGCGTTTCACCCGCGCCCTGGTGCGGCACGCACTTCTGACGTCAGCTGCTCGCGACCATCGCCTTGAGCTGCGTGATGGCGTCGATCGGTCCGGGATCGACGTCGTTGTCGAGCGCGAGGTAATAGCTCGTCCAGTCGCCGAGGTAGATGATGTCGAGCAGCTGCGCCAGCCGGCCCTCGCCTTCGGCCTCGACGACGATGATCTGGTGCACGGCCTCGTCGATGAGCTCGCGGGTGGCAGCCATCTGCCGCTCGAGCTGCGGGTGTTCCAGGCCCTGGTGCAGCTCGACGAGGGTGAACACCTGCCGGGTGACGTCGCCGTGCTGCCCCCAGCCCGACACCTCGTTGTGGTCGAGCTCGGGGTACGCGTTCCAGAACGCAGGTGCTTTGGCGTTCTCGTTGATCGAGCTCTTCCACCGCATCGCAGCCGCCGCTCCGAAGCCGCCCCCGCCGTAGATGATCGGGATCGTGCGGTCGATCCGGCGGGCGAGCTCGCGTGCCGGATTGCGCGGCGCCTCGACGTTGGGATTGCACTGGTCGCGGCGGCGCTTGAGCTGCTCCTGGGCCTTGAGCAGGGTGGCATGACCTTCCGGCAGCAGGCCCATCCGGAACAGGATCACCACGAGCGGAGCGAGCAGCGGGCCGAGCGCGAGGCGCGGCATCGACAGGTCGGGTGGGCAGCCCACGTGGAGGAGGTTCCGCTCGCTCGCGAACTGGGCGAGGGCGCCACCCCGTGACACGGTGACGACGTGCGCGCCCGCGGAGAACGCGCCGCGGGCCATCTCGAGCGTCTCTTCGGTGTCCCCCGAGTACGACACCGCGAACGCGAGCGTGCGCGGACCGACGAACGCCGGGGTCCGGTAGTGCTTGAGCACGATCAGCGGCACCGGGACGGAGGCAGTGCCGACCGCCCGGAGGATGTCGCCGACCACGCCCGACCCACCCATCCCGCACACCACGACATGGTCGAAGTCGGCGGCGGCCGGCAGCCGGACACGGTCGATCCTGCCCGCGCGCTCGTGCGCGGCTGCGAGCTCCTCCGGTACTGCGTAGAGGGTGTCGCCGATGTTGAGCGAGTCGACGGCCACGGGCCTACGGTTCGAACGTGGGCCGTACCCCGTCGGTCTCGGCCTTGGCGAGGAGACGGGCGTGCTCGGCGTCGTTGACCGACTCCGCTTCGTCGATCAGCATGATCGGGATGTCGTCGCGCACCGCGTAGCGACGCTTGAGCCTCGGGTTGTAGAGCGACGATTCGTCTTCGAAGTAGAGGAGCGGGCCCTTGTCGTCGGGGCACGCCAGGATCTCGAGCAGCTTCGGGTCGAGCGCCATCTCACTCCTTGATCACTTTCCCGGATTCAGTACCGCCGGGCATCCGCCGGGCGCGATCACTCCTCCACATCCCTCCCTGGCACATCCCTCCCTGGGCGACGCACGAGCGCGAGCACTTCGGCAGTGTGCGTGTCGCACGACACGCGGTCGCTCGCTTCGAGGTTGAGCCGGAGTAGTGGCTCAGTGTTGCTCGGCCGCAGGTTGAACCACCAGTCGCCCATGTCGACCGTGAGCCCGTCGAGGCGGTCCTGCATGCCGTCGGAGTACGAGTCGGCGACCCGTTCGACGACGGCCGCGGGATCGGAGACGCGTGTGTTGATCTCGCCCGATTGCGCGTACCGCTCGTAGGGGCGCCGGATCTCGGAGAGGGGAACTCCCGCCTTCGACAGTCGCTCGAGCACCATGACCGCAGCGATGATGCCCGAATCGGCGCGGTAGTTCTCGCGGAAGTAGTAGTGCGCCGAGTGCTCGCCGCCGAAGACCGCGCCCGTGTCGGCCATCACCTGCTTGACGAAGGAGTGACCGACCCGGCTCTTCACGGGCTTGCCGCCGAGCTCGCGGATCACTTCGGGCACCGCCTTCGAGCAGATCACGTTGTAGACGACGGCGTCACCGGGATAGCGCTCGAGCATCGCGGCGGCGAGCATCGCGGTGGTGGTGGAGCCGGAGACGATCTGGCCCGCGTCGTCGACGAGCACGACGCGGTCGGCGTCACCGTCGAACGCGAGCCCGACGGCGGCGCCGCTCGCGACCACCGCCTGCCGAAGGTCGGCGAGGTTGTCGGCGTTCATGACGTCGGGTGAGTGATTGGGGAACGTGCCGTCGAGCTCGCCGTAGAGCAGGGTGAGCTCGAACGGGAGCCCGGCGAAGACCGCGGGTACCACGAGGCCGCCGACGCCGTTGGCGGTGTCGGCGACGACCGGGAGGGGCGCGAGCACGTCGACGTCGACGAACGAACGCACGTGCGCCGCGAACGCGGGCAGGAGGTCGAGGCGCTCGACCCGGCCGGGGTCCTCGGCGCGCTCGAGCAGGCCACCCGCGACCATGGCCTTGATCTCCTCGAGCCCGTTGCCCGCGCCGATCGGCGCCGCCCCCGCGCGGCAGAGCTTGATGCCGTTGTACTCGGGGGGGTTGTGGCTCGCCGTGATCATCGCCGCCGGCGCGTCGAGGTGCCCGGCGGCGAAGTAGACGAGGTCGGTGGAGGCGATGCCGAGATCGAGGACGTCGGCGCCCGCGACGTTGGCGCCGTCGACGAAGGCGGCGAGGAGCGGCTCCGAGGACGGGCGCGCGTCGTGCCCGACCAGGATCCGCGCCGCCCCGCTGAAGGCGACGAGCGCGTTGCCGACCCGCCGGGCGACGGACTCGTCGAGCTCGTCGGGATAGATCCCGCGAACGTCGTAGGCCTTGAAGATGGAGTCGAGCGCAGCGTCGGCCACGGGGAGCCTCGGGTCCTCACCGCGGGGAGCGGGAGAGAAATCGTACCCGCCGCCGCCGTCCCCTCCTTCCCGAATCTGGTGCTCCCGCGTCGGAGGTTGCCACCCCCGACGTTGCGGCGTCGGGCGTCGTGACGCCCCACCACACCAGGGCGCCGAGGCCGGCGAGTCCGAGCACCGTGCCCACTCGGCCGACCCACTCGGCCGTCGTGGTCCCGTACGTGAGGCGCACGTGGTGGCTGGTGGGGACGACCACCATGAAGTTCGGCGTGGCCCGCCATGGACCTTGCGCGCCGTGGGCCTCCCAGTTCGGGAAGTCGGAGACCTTGACCATCACCGGCACGCCCGTGCGCGACACGTCGAAGTCGACCGAGTCGTCGGTCTTGTGCACGTTGGACACGGTCACGGGCGGGAGGAGCTTCTTCGCCACCTTGCGCGCCTCGAGCATGTCGGCGCGTTGCCACGAGGCCGGACCGTCGCCGGTGACCGGCCGATCCAGCGCCGACGGATCGTCGAACCACGGAACTGCGAGACACTCCCACGAGCTCAGCTGGTCGACGCCTGGCGTACCCGGCGGGGGCTTCGGCTTGCCCTCGCACTTCCAGTTGTCCTCGCTGCGCAGATCCTGGGCGACGACGGGTTGGTACCGGAGCGCCGAGACGACGGGCGCGTCCGCGACCTCGTAGATCGTCCACCCGAGCGGCGGGCCGGGGTTGATGTCGGGCACCGTCGCGACCTGGCGGAGCGCGGGGTTGGCGTCGGCCATCGGCTTCATGTCGGGTTGGGCCGCGTAGTAGCGGACGCCCATCAACTGGAGGTAGCGCACCCCCAGGTTGAAGTCGGTCGAGGTGCGGTACGGGAGGCCGCGTACGGCGTTCGACGGTGTCGGTGTGAGCGTGGCCGCCGCGAGGAAGTGGTAGGGCGTCGTGGCGGACGACTCGTAGTAGAGCCCCTCCATCGACTCGATGCGCCCGTCGGTCCAATAGGGGAGGAGCATGAGCGCGAGCGGCGTGCCGTACTGGCCGATGGTGTTGCTCGGCTCCCAGAGCATGCGGCCGGGCGGGAGGCTCTTCGCGACGTCGATGAACGCGTGGTATTCGGCGTAGTCCTTCTTCGTGAGATCTGCGCTCGTCCCGCCCTCGTAGCCCGTGTAGTTGTACTTGGCCCAGTAGGTGATGTAGCCACGCGTCGAATTGATGCGGAGCAGCGCGATGCCGGCGAGCAACACGGTGACCACGCCGATCACGAGCATGCGAGTCGCGAGGTGTTGCGCAGTTTCAGGCCGCCGCGGCTCGAGCCCGAACGGCACCGGCTCGCCCGGTGTGGCGACTACGACCGGGTCGCCGACGGGAATCGCGTCCACCGCGTCGACCGCGCCCGCCGCGCCCGAGGTGACGGGCGTTGCGGCGACGTCGGCGGTGGTGTCGTCGACCACGGGGGTCGCGTCGACGACGGAGGCGTCGACCGCTTCGGCCGGCCGCGCGTCCGCGCGTGCCACCGCCTTCGTCTCGAAGTCCTCGCCGTGCACCACCCACGCGACGAAGTGCGCGGCCCACCGCGCGAGCTCCGCCGCGCCGACGGCCGCGAGGAGGTACAGCAGCAAGTACCAGAACGGGAGCAGGCGCAGGTTCCACGCCGGCGCCTTGCCGAAGATGTCGCGCAGCAGTTCCCAACCGCAGAACGTCGCGCCCGCGAGCAGCGTGATCACGCAGAGCTGCAAGGTCGCGCGCCGCCGGTACGCGATGCCGGCGCCGATCGCGACCAGGGCGAAGAGGAACAGGAACCACATCTCCGAGAGGAACATCCAGTCGAACGACGTGGGGAGGTGGATGCCGAGTCGGCCGAGCAGCCACGGGTTCGTCGTTCCCGTACCGATCGGCTCGTACCGCATGTCGGTCGTGTACCCGAGCGTCGCCGCGAGGGGCACGAGCCAGAGGGCGGTGAGCGCGACGCCGACGACGCCGATGGCGATCGCGCGTCCTGCGTTCCTCAGTGGGTGGCGAAATGCCCAGATCACCAGCGCGCCGTAGAACGCGAACACGCCGACGACGAGATGGCTGCTGATCGTGGCGGCGATGAAGAGCGCCGGTACCCAGAGGCGCCGGCGGGTGTCGAGCGCCATCGCGAACGTCCCCAGGAAGAAGAGCGCGCACGCGACCGCGATCGTGAACGAGTACTCGCCGGCGAGCGTGTTCGTGATCGTCCCACCCATGATGTGGTGGTCGAAGCGCATGGTGGCGTCGCCGCCGTCCTTGAAGAACAAGAATCCGGTGGCGCCGACGGCCATGAGCGCGGGCCCGGGGCGACGGACACCGAGCCCACGACCGAACACGTACGCGGCGATGGGCAGCAGCACCGGTCCGAGGACGGTGACGAGCTTGAACGCGATGTTGTAGGGCAGGACGACGTTGAGCAGGACGATCAACAGCGCCGGGAACGGGAAGTAGAACTGGCCGGCCGGGAAGCCGGCATACGACGCGTCCGTCCAACCGGCGAGGCGCCAGTGCGGGAGCAAGTGATCGCGCAGGTACGCCGGGAACCAGACGTGCGCGCCGGTGTCGCCGCCGGTCGCGGTGGTGTTCAGGAAGAGCAGGCGGGGCTGCAGCTGCACGAACACATAGATCGAGCAGGCTGCGACGACGGCGAACCCGACCCAGCGCAGGTACCGCTCGTAGCGGTCGATGGGTGGGACTCGGACGTCGTCGCGCGCCGCGGGCGCGTCGATCGCGTCCCGGGTGGCAACCACCGGGTCAGCATGCCAGGCGCCCGAAGCGCCTCAGGCGCGCGACTACTTGACGCGCGCGAGCTCGAGCACGTCGACGAGCGGCACCGGCCCGTCGACCGTCTCCCACGACTGCGCTTCGCAACGCCCGCACCGGCGGAACGTCACCTCGCGCTCCGCGATCCACATCCGGATCTCGACGAGCGTCGACTTCGAACACCTCGGACAGCGCACGCGAACCTCCCAGCACCACGAACCGCCTCCTCGGTACTCGGCGCCGTCGGGCGCGCGCTTGAGCGACGTGACCGACGGCGAAACTGCCCAAAGTGGACAGATCGCCCAGACGGTGGCCGTCGGGCCACGGGTCGGCAGTGACGGGGCACGCCTCGGGACGTCAGGAGAAGAGGAACAACGCCGACAGGGCGTTGAAGCCGATGTGCAGCATGATCGAGCGCGAGAGGTTGCCCGTGCGCACCGCCTGGTACCCCGAGACGATGCCGAGCAGCACGATCGCCGGCAGCGCGACGAGCGAGCCGATCGAGGGGTCGCCGAGGATGTGCACCAGGCCGAAGGCGGCCGCCGAGATGAAGACGGCTCGGTCGGCCGTGGTCCTCCGCAGCAGGGCCCGCAGCAGCGCGCCCCGGAACAGCAGCTCCTCGGTGACCGGCGCCAGCACGGCGACGCCGATCACGATGAGCGGCACCTGGAGACCGTGGGCACGGTCGGCGACGTTCACGACGTCCTGTTTGGCGTCCTGGCCGTGGACGGCCAGCAGGAGCGAGATCGGCAGGAACGACAGGAGCTGGAGGGCGACGCCGGCGAAGAACCACGGCACGTCGGCGAGCCACCCACCGGTGCTCGGCACGAGCGTGAACCCGAAGTCGGCCCGCAGGGTCCCAGTGCCCTTGCGCCGGGCGACGACCGCGAGCCAGGCGATGACGGTGAGGTCCTGGGCGAACAGCAGCACGAGCAGCTGGACCGGCCGGGACTCGTCGACGACGAAGGACGACGCGACGACAGCCACCAGCAGCCCGCCGAACCAGGCGGCGACGGCGTCGCCGATACCCCACCGGATCCGGGGGTACTGCCGCGCCGCGTCGGGAATGGGCGCGCCCGGCTCCGACGTTCCACTCACCGTTCGACGACAGTGCCACCGCTCACCGCCGCACGATACCGGCGCTCCAGCACCACCCCACACGCAGCGCGTCGAGGACCACGGGCTCCCGCCGTAGCATGGGAGGCCCAGGTCGCCGATCCTCGACGACCCACCTGGCGACCGACAGGAGTCCGGCCGGGCCGATGAGCCGCCGTCCCAACGATCTCGATCCGGGCAGCGACCCGGCGTCGCGCGGTCCGGCGCCGAACGGCCGGCCCCCCAGCCCGCCAGGTGGACCGCGTCCCGGCGGGGGCATGCCGCCCGACCGCAACCAGGGTCAGCGACCGGGCGACAAGCGTGGCTCGTCGCCGACGCTGCGCTGGGTGCCCTGGATCGTGCTCGCGCTCATCGCGCTGGCCTTCCTCGTGAGCAGCCTCGCGAGCAGCAGTAGCTCGAAGGCCGACCTGACCTACACCCAGTTCACGAAGGCGGTCGACGCCGGCAACGTCAAGAGCATCGAGTTCAACAAGTCGACCGGCGCGATCAACGGCGTGTTCAAGGAGCCGGTCGACGGCAAGAAGGAGTTCACGAGCTCCGGACCGAAGGACGACCTGCCCGCCGCGGAGCTGCGCACGCTCCAGCAGAAGGGCGTCGACATCAAGTACGTCGACAACGGGAGCAACCTGCTCGGCGACATCCTCCTCTGGGTACTGCCGCTCGTGTTGATCGTCGGCTTGTTCGTGTGGCTGAGCCGCCGCGCCGCGCAGGGCCAGATGGGCGCGGTCATGAACATCGGCCGCAGCCGCGCCAAGGTCTACAACACCGAGAAGCCCAAGACGACGTTCGCCGACGTCGCGGGCTACGGGCCCGTGAAGCTCGAGATCGCCGAAGTCGTCGACTTCCTCAAGAATCCCGGGAAGTTCAAGGAGATCGGCGCGCGGATCCCGAAGGGCGTGCTGCTCGTCGGTCCGCCGGGCACCGGCAAGACGCTCATCGCGCGCGCGGTCGCGGGGGAGGCGGGCGTCCCGTTCGTGTCGGTGACGGGATCCGACTTCATGGAGATGTTCGTCGGCGTCGGCGCCGCGCGCGTGCGTGACCTCTTCCAGACCGCGCGCAAGCAGGCACCCGCGATCATCTTCGTCGACGAGATCGACTCGATCGGCCGCAAGCGCGGCGCCGGCCTCGGCGGAGGCCACGACGAACGCGAGCAGACCTTGAACCAGATGCTCGCCGAGATGGACGGCTTCGAAGCCACCGAGGGCATCGTGATGATGGCGGCCACGAACCGCCCCGACGTCCTCGACCCCGCGTTGCTCCGCCCCGGACGCTTCGACCGGCAGATCCTCGTGCCCCTGCCCACGCAGGAGGAGCGGAAGGAGGTCCTGAAGGTCCACTTCCGCGACAAGAAGATCGCCGACGACGTCGACATCGACGTGGTCGCGCGCGGCACCCCGGGAATGTCGGGTGCCGACCTCGCCAACCTCGTGAACGAGGCGGCGCTGTTCGCGGTGCGGCGCGGCGTCAAGGAGGTGCACGCCGAGGACTTCGAGGCGGCGCGTGACCGCGTGCTCATGGGCCTGAAGCGAGAGTCGATGGCGCTCACCGAGGAGGAGAAGGAGGTCGTCGCGTACCACGAGGGCGGCCACGCGGTGCTGGCGTACGTCCTCGAGCACGCCGACCCGGTGCACAAGGTGACGATCCTCCCGACCGGGATGGCGCTCGGCGTCACCCAGCAGCTCCCCGTCGAGGAGCGCCACATCTACCTCAAGGAGTACATCACCGATTCCCTCGTGGTCCGCCTCGGCGGCCGGATCGCGGAGGAGCTCGTGTACGGGCACCTCTCGACCGGCGCGCAGAACGACCTCGTCGGCGCGACCGAGCTCGCCCGCAAGATGGTGCGGGAGTGGGGGATGTCGAAGCGGATCGGCCCGATGGCGTGGGGTTCGCAGGGCGCCGTGTTCCTCGGAGAGGACCT
>Ga0187777_10000679_pt1 | contig 22411 bp, 19 predicted proteins | sample 1015_Q2_SP5_10_M_FD_132416 | JGI IMG/M metagenome (GOLD analysis project Ga0187777, IMG submission 132416) | Tropical peat soil microbial communities from peatlands in Department of Meta, Colombia - 1015_Q2_SP5_10_MG | ecosystem: Environmental > Terrestrial > Soil > Wetlands > Peat | place... | reverse complement strand
TCGTAGGTGTCCAGCCCCTTGGCCTGGAGCGCGTAGGCCTTCACCTTGTTCCCAAGCCCGATGCCGCGGCCTTCCTGGCGCAGGTAGAGCACCACGCCCCGTCCCCGCGCCGCGACGAAGTCGAGCGCCCGGTCGAGCTGCTGCCGGCAGTCGCACTTCAGGCTCCCCAGCACCTCGCTGGTCAGGCACTCGGAGTGGACGCGCACCGGCACTCCCTCCTGGCCGAACACCTCGCCCATGACCATCGCCACGTGCTCTCGCCCCGACCCCTTCTCCCGGAAGACGACGATGCGGAACGTGCCACGCGCGGTCGGCAGGGGCGCCTCACTGTAGAGCTCGAGGCGCTGGGTGCGGCGCGGCAGCGGATGGGGCGAGCGGTCGATCATGGCCAGGCGCTTGGATGCACAAGATGCCCCAAAGGTGGCTACGGACTCCAGGAAACCGGGTACAGCCGGACCTGGGCTCCTCGCGGCAAGCTAATGGCCTCCCGGGGAAAGTGCAGGAGATGGGTGGCGCTGGCGGCCGAGCGCACCGCCCCGGAGGTCTGGCTGGCGAGCGGCTCGGCCCACAGCTCGCCGTCCTGGTAGGACGCCCGGACGCGGACGAAGTGTGCCAGGCCCGGCTTCTTTCGCAGCTCCACCGCGCTCCGCGCCGACACCGGGGTGGGGAGCACCTCGCTCAGGCCGAGGAGCCGCCGCAGGGCAGGGCGGACGAAGAGCTCGAAGACCACCATCGAGGACGTGGGGTTCCCGGGGAGGCCGAAGACCAGCGTCGAGCCGCGCCGGGCGAAGGCGAAGGGCTTCCCCGGCTTGATGGCCACCCCGAAGAACTCGCTCCTCACTCCCAGCCGGTCGAAGGCGGTCCGGACGAAATCCCGCTCACCCACGGACATGCCGGCGCTGGTGAGCACGGCGTCCGCGTCCAGCGCCGGACCGAGGAGGCGCTCCACGTCCTCGAGGGTGTCCCGGGCGATGCCGAGCCGCCGGGGGATGCCTCCCGCCCGCTGCACGGCCAGGGCCAGGGCGAGCGTGTTGGTGTCCACGATCTTCCCCGGGGAGAGCGCGTCCGGCGCGCACAGCTCGTCCCCGGTGGCGAGGATGGCCACCCGGGGGCGCCGCGGCACGGACACCCGGGTGAGGCCCTGGCCGGAGAGCAGGGCCAGCTCCGGGATCCCGAGCGCGGTTCCCTCGGGCAGAAGCGTCTCGCCCGCGCGTGCGTCCTCGCCCGCCTCCCGGACGTTGCTGCCGGACGGAACGGCGTCGAGGACCTCCACCTCGCCCAGCCCCGGGCCTTCCAGCGCCCGGGTCCGCTCCTGCATCACCACCGCCGAGGCGCCCTCGGGAAGCGGAGCCCCGGTCATGATGCGCGCGGCCTCGCCCCGGCCCACCGGGCGCGTGGGGAGCTGGCCGGCGAAGATGGCCTCGATCACCCGGAGCCGTGACGGCGGACGCGCCACGTCCTCGCTGCGCAGCGCGTACCCGTCCATGGCCGAGTTGTTCCACGGCGGCTGGGAGACGTGAGCGACGACCGGTTCCGCCAGAGCGCGCCCGAGCGCGTCCTCCAGCCCCGCCCACTCCGGGGCCAGCGGGCGACAGGCGTCGAGGATCCGCGCCTGCGCCTCCTCGCAGCTTGTGAGCTCGCCTTCCATCATGCTCGACAGGTCCAGTCTGCCATGAATCTTCAGGACTTTGAGGGACTTAGATTGACAGGGCGGGGGCACCACGTTAGAGCCCAGCGGCGTGACGTCGAAGGGTAGGACCGGAGCCAGGGCGAAAAAGCGCCCCGCGAGAGCTCCGGCGAGGAAGCCCTCCAGGAAGGTGGGACTGCTCAAGAGCGCTTCGCGGAGGGTGGCGAAGGCGGTGGCGCGCCTGCGCGGAGCGAGGCCTCCGGCGCCGCCCCAGCCGGTGCGTGCCGTCGAGCGCCAGCGCCCGCGCGCCACCCGGCTTCCGCCGGTGGGCGAGGCGCTCACCCGCCGGGAGATGGAGCAGATCCTCACCGCCGCCGCGGGCCGAGGGGTGACCGGCGAGGGCAGCCTCAAGGGTCGCCTGCTGGTGAAGGACGGGCTGCCGACGTTGCACGTGGTCGGACGGGAGAAGCGGGAGCTGGTCTTTCTCCTCCAGGGACCCGACCAGGAGGTCCTTCCGGCCTACGCCGAGCACAAGGTCAGCGTCACCGGCCTGATCAAGAAGACGCACAACTACGGCGGCACGGTCGACGTCCGGAAGTACGCGGCCAAGAAGCCCGAGGCCGAGGGCACCGAGCCGCCGCCGGCGCCGCAGAAGCTGAGCTTCCTGTCGCCCGGGGAGCTGGAGCAGGCCTCCAATCCCGGGATGGGCGCCGGAATGAGGGGCTTCGCCACCCTGCGCGGGGCCCTGGAGATGACCGGGGACAGCTACGTGCTGGTCGTCTCCAATGCCGGGACGCGCCAGCAGGTCTCCTTTCTCCTCGAGGGGAAGGTGGGCAAGGCCCTCCGCAAGTCCATCGGGCACCAGGTGCAGGTCTCCGGTGTGCTGGAGAAGACGTCGGGCTGGGGAGGGCGGATCGCGGTGGAGGCGGTGGAGCTGCGTCCCCACGAGCTGCGCAGCATCTCCCGGGACAACATCGAAATTCTCCGGGTGGACGGGATGGACGTCGAGGGCCCGCTCGAGGTCCGGATGAACCACGGGCTGAGCGTCACCCTGCCCGAGCGAAGCGGTCACATCTGGGCCATCGAGCCGACGGTGGCCAAGCGGGTCGGGCTGCGGGAGGCTGCCTTCCATCCGGCCGCCTCCGGGCCCGGGCGCCGGGAGTTCTTCTTCACCCCACGCAATCCCGGGGTGTTCGATGTCGACTTCTTCCTCGCCAAGGCCTTCGCCCCGGCCCAGGTCCACAAGACGGTGCGGCTCACCGTCTCGGTGAAGGCCTGAGAACGCGCCGCCTCCCGGGCGACCGCATGCCCCGACAGCACAGGAAGAAGGGAAGGGGCCGTCCAGGCTCGAAGCCGCATCCCGGGCCGGTTTCGGCCCGCAGCGGTCCGCGCGCCGGTCGGCTTCTGCAGGGGCGTCTTCAGACCAACGAGCGCGGCTTCGGCTTCGTCGACGTGGGTGAGGACGAGGACGTGTTCCTGCCGCCCGGGGAGACGGCGCGGGCGCTGGACGGGGACTTGGTGCGGGTCCGGGTGCACCGGCAGGGAGGGCGGACCGAGGCGGAGCTGGTGGAAGTGCTCGAGCGCCGGCGCCAGGAGCTCGTCGGGACCTACCTGCTCGACGGCGAGTCGGCCGTGGTCCGGGCCCACGACGCCGCCGTTCCCGGCCCGGTGCGCGTTCCCCGGACGCAGCTCGCCGCCGATGGGGATGTGGTGCGCGTCCGGCTCGCACCGCCCTCGCCCGGGTCGCCCGCGCTCCGGGGCGAGGTCTCCGGGACGCTCGGTCGGCCCGGCGATCCATCGCAGGCCGTGCTGGCGCTGGTCCTGGCGCGCGGGTTCGCCGACCATTTCCCCGCGGCGCTGATGGACGAGGCGGCGCGCATCCCCCCGGCCGTGTCCGACGAGGAGGCGCGGGCCGAGGAGCGGCGGGACCTCCGGGCGCTGGACCTGGTCACCATCGACGGGGTCGACGCCCGCGATTTCGACGATGCCGTCTGGGCGGAGCCCGCCGCCGGGGGGATGCGCCTGGTGGTGGCCATCGCCGACGTGAGCCATTACGTCCGCCCCGGGTCCAGCCTGGATGCAGAGGCGCTCCACCGGGGAACGAGCGTGTACCTCCCGGACCGGGTGCTCCCCATGCTGCCGGAGCGCCTCTCCAACGGCATCTGCTCCCTCCGGCCCGACGAGGATCGCCTCTGCCTGGTGGCGGACATGGAGTTCGATGACCGCGCTCGCCGCCGCCGGACCTCCCTCTATCCAGCGGTGATGCGGAGCAAGGCGCGCTGCACCTACGACGAGGTCCAGGCGGTGCTCGACGGGCGGTCGGTACCCGGGCGGGACCGGTTCCGCGGTCTCTTCCTGCGCCTGGCGGCGCTGGCCAGGAGCCTCCGGCGCATGCGCGAGGCCCGCGGCGCCCTGGACTTCGACCTCCCGGAGACCCGGGTGGTCCTCGACGGTGGCGGGCGCCCGCTCAGGATGGAGCGGAGGGAGCGAACGGAGAGCCACCGCCTGGTGGAGGAGTGCATGCTCGCCGCCAACGAGGCGGTGGCCGCCTTCTTCCAGTCCGAGGGCGTTCCGGCGGTGTACCGCTTCCACGGCGAGCCCGATGCGGCGAAACTCGAGACCTTCGCCGAGCTGGCCCGGGCCCACGGGCTGCACGTGCCCGGCGGCCGGAGGCCGAGCTCGCTCGAGCTGAATCGCTTCATCCAGCGGCTCGAGGGCAAGCCGGAACAGCGGGCGCTCAACCAGGTGCTCCTGCGCTCGATGATGCAGGCCGTCTACTCGCCCGACGAGGTCGGCCACTACGGACTGGCGGCCGACGAGTACCTGCACTTCACCTCGCCCATCCGGCGGTACCCCGACCTCCTCGTCCACCGCCTCCTGCGCGCCCACTGGCGTCGATCCGGGCGCCCGCGCCGCATGGCCGAGCTCGAGCGCGAGCAGGAGGCGCTCCGAGCCATGGCAACGCGTTCCTCGGAGCGTGAACGGGCCGCGATGCAGGTGGAGCGAGACGTGACCTCCTTCTACGCGGCCCTGCTCATGGAGCCGAGGGTGGGTGAACGCTTCCGGGCCACCGTCTCCGGGGTGGCAGACTTCGGTGCCTTCGTCGAGCTCGATACCGAGCACGTCGAGGGACTGGTGCGCGCCGAGGCCCTGGGGCGCCGGGTGCGCTTCGATGCCCGCCTGCATGCGGTGGTGCTCGGGGACGGGAGGCGGGTCCGCGTCGGACAGCCGGCCATCGTCCGGCTGGAGGGCGTCAACCTGGTGCGCCGGCAGCTCGAGTTCTCGCTCGCGGCCTGGGGCCCAGGCGAGCCCGCCGCTCCGCAGGCAGGCTCCCGGCCCGCGCGGCCGGCGCCCTCGCGCCCCGGGCGTGACGCGGGGGAGGGTCGCCGCGAGCGTCAGGGCACACCTCGCCGGCATCGCGGAGGGCGCCCGCGGAGGCGGCGATGAGGCGCGGCCCCGGCCGGGCGGGCGGAGGAGGGGCCTCCTCGCCGTGGCTTCCCGGCCTGGCCATCGTCGGTGCCGCGGGCCTCGTCCTGGTGGTCGCCCTCCTGGCGCGCGAGCGCAGCGCCGAGCGAGCCGCCGCCGAGGCCCGCGCGTCGGCCCCGTTCGCCCCGGAGCCGGATGGGGATGCGCCCGGGGAGGGCGAGCCGGCCCTCGACCCCGCTCTCGTGCATCTGGTGGAACGCGCCCGGGCGCCCGATGCCGGCATCGGCGTCCTCGACGCGGCCGCGCACGGGCTCCTGGTTCGCGAGCTGTTCGAGGAGGCCGAGCCGCTCGTGGAACGGGCGCTCGCCGCCGCGCCGGGGGACGCCGAGGCGGCCATCCACGAGGCCGTGCTCCAGGGCGTGGCCGGGGAGCTGCCCGAGGCCCGCGCCGGGCTGGAGAGGCTCTCCAGCGGACCGGCCGGGTGGGAAGCGTCGCTCTTCGCCGCCGGGTTTGCCCTCCGCGCCGGCGACGAAGCCGGGGCGCTGCGCGCCATGCGGCGCTTTCGCGCGCAGGCGCCGCCGGGGGAGCTCACCCCGGCGCTCGAGGCTGAGCTGCAACGGCTCGAGAGGCGGGCGGAGTCGGCTGCGGCTGAGAATCAATCGCAAAAATAGACATCATTTCCCCTCATCGGTCGTCTTGGAGCGTGCGATCGCACTTGACAGTCAAAGTCGAAACCCCAGACGCTCCGCGCCCTTCGACAACGCGAGGAGCGCACGATGCGGTTCTGGAGCGCGCAGGGCCTGATCCTCTGTTCCACGCTGTGTTCCACCCTGGCGGCCGCCGACTACACGGAGGCTCCGGTGACCAACGGGGGCACCATCGTCGGCAAGGTGACCTACGACGGAAGTCCGCCCAAGCCGCAGACGGTGACCATCACCCAGGATCCGGCGACGTGCGGCACGAGCCGGGTCGAGGATGCGTGGGCCATCGCCGTCGACGGCGGCGTGGAGAACGTCGTCGTCTACCTGGTGGACATCAGCTCAGGGAAGAAGAACGATCTCCCCGCCCAGCCCGTCCTCGACCAGAAGGGCTGCCATTACCTGCCCCACACGCAGGTCATCGCCAAGGGGTCGGAGCTCCAGGTGAAGAACAGTGACCCCATCCTCCACAACGTTCACTCGTACCTGGGCACCTCGACGGTCTTCAACTTCGCCCAGCCCAAGCAGGGGTCGGTCACGCCCAAGAAGGTGGCCAAGGCCGGCGGCATCACCTTGAAGTGCGACGTGCACAACTTCATGCGCGGCGCCATCTTCAGCGCCGACAACCCTTACGCGGTGGTGACTGGCAAGGACGGGACGTACGAGATCAAGGACGTTCCCCCGGGCACCTACCAGATCGCCACCTTCCACGAGGTGGGAGGGCCGAAGAGCGGATCGGTCACCGTCAAGGGGGGCGACAAGGTGACCTTCAACGCGAAGATCAAGTAGCCGGGGAGGAGACGCCCTGCGCGCCGCGACGAGCGCCGCCCCGGGAAGAGCAGGCAGGCTGGGCTGGGTTCAGGAGCGCCTGGCATCCCTGGTCGGCCGGCCGCTCTTCTGGGTGGTGGCGATGGGCCTCCTGGCCGGTGTCCCGCTCGTCTCCGGGCTCCTCCGCCGCCCACCCCCGCCACCGCCGGTCCTGGCGACGCTCCCTCCCTTCACGCTCAGCGCGCCGAGCGGCGAGCCCATGGACCGGGAGGCGCTCGCCGGACGCGCCTGGGTGGTGGGATTCGTCGACCTCGGGTGCGTGGCCTGCGCCGAGCGCCTGACCGGCGCGCTGGAGCGGCTCCAGTACCGCCTGCGGAACGTCGGGCCGACTGCCGGCCTGCTCGCAGTCGGGGTGGGGGGAGCTTCGCCGGCGGTCGACCTGGCCCTCGAGGCCGCCCGCCATCATGCCAACCCGCGCCAGTGGCGGGTCGCCCTGGGGCCCGGAGCCGCGGGGCTCCTGGCGGCGGTGCGCTCGGCCGTGCCGGCTCGGGCGGCGATGCTCGACGCGGCCGGGGCGGTGGTGCTGGTCGATGGCGCCGGGCGCGTCCGCGCGGTGGAGGCCATCGAGACGCGCGAGGGCGCCGACCGGCTCATGGCGCAAATGACTTTGCTTCTCAACGTCCGCTGATTTTCTCGCAGGGGAAGGGCGACGGCGCGCTGCGCAAGCAATTCCTTTCGAGCAGTAGGGCGCGTAATGCAAAAATTAAGAGTTGAAAGGGCGGATCGGAGCGTGTCTCCTCCCGGCTTTCTCGCACCGGAGGGGCTGCATGAGACGCGGAGGGTTACTCGTCGCGGTCTTGGTGGCAGTGGGCGGTGTGCTGCTGCCGACGTCGGCGAGAGCGATTCCGGCCTTTGCGCGCAAGTACGGCGTGGCCTGCTCCACCTGCCACACCAACTGGCCGAGGCTGAACCAGTTCGGCGTCAACTTCCGGGACAACGGCTACCGGATGAACCGGGAGCGGGACAACCCGGTCACCCAGCCCGGCACCTACTGGCCGCTCGCCTTCCGCACCACCGTGGGCTACCAGTACCTGGCCAACACCGACGTCCCGGTCCAGGTGACGCCGAGCAACCCGAACGGGCTGGCCACCACCCAGACCGGAACGTTCGGCTTCACCGGGCTGGACATCCTCACCGCCGGGACGCTCGGGGAGCAGATCAACTTCCTCGTCGTCTACACGCCCGGGCTGGCCAGCTCCGGATTCATGACCGCGCCGTCCCTGGACGGCAGTGACCTCGAGTCGGCCTGGGTGGGGTTCACCCGTCTCTTCGGCACACCCTTCCTCAACGTCCGGGTGGGCAAGTCGTCGCCCGACCTCCCCGTCGACGAGCACCGGAGCTACTGGCTGACGGTGGCCCACCAGATCTACTTCTTCCAGGCGCAGGGCACGGCGGTCACGTACAACCCCGGCGACAACCAGGCCGGGGTCGAGATCTACGGCCACGACGAGCTGAGCAATCTCCGCTACCAGGTGCAGATCGCCAACGAGGGTGGCCAGTCGCTCTTCTCGGCGAACGTGATCAGCGACCCGGTGGTGTGGGCGCACCTCCAGTACTTCATGCTCACCGGCGGCGACATCCTGGCCTCGTTCTCCCCCGGCGTGTTCGGCGCCACCGGGTGGCAGCCGGCCAAGTTCCTCAACGACCCCACCGGGACCACACAGGTCAGCGGGACGGGGTACTCGATGCAGAACTACTACCGCATCGGCGGCGAGCTCCACTTCCAGTTCCTGAGCGCGGTCAACCCGCTCACCCTGGACGGCGTCGTCATGTTCGGGAGCGACGGAGGCGGTCTGATCAACGGAGGCGTCAACGCCGACGGGACGCCGACCCAGCGTGCCAACTGGATGGGTGGCTTCGCGGAGCTGACCTGGACGCCGTCCATCAACTGGACCTTCGGCTTTATGTACCAGCGGATCGCCACCCTCCAGCAGGGGTCCACCGATTTCTCGCATGCCGAGGGCGACTTCACCGCCTGGTCCCTCCTCGTCCGTTACTACGTCGAGCTCTCCAGCCGGGCCGGGGTGGCGTTCCATGGTGAGTTCAGCCAGGCGTCGACCACCACCGCCGGGCTGCCGCCCGGGGTCGGCCCCCCCCAGGGCACCACCCTCCTCCTCGCCGTCGACTTCGCCTACTAGAGAGGGAACCCCGATGACACCGCACCGACCCCTGTTCGCGGTTCTCCTCGGCGCCTCCGCCCTGGTCATGCTCACCGGCGCCGCCGACACCACGCCCAAGCCCGTCCCCATCGACATGCCCCTGGCCAACAAGGGCCAGGCCGTCTACGCACGGTTCTGCGTCTCCTGCCACGGGGAGCTCGGCGACGGCCGCGGCTACTCCGCCCAGTGGCTCGAGCCCCGCCCGCGCGACTTCACCAGCGGCGTGTTCAAGTGCCGCTCCACCCCGAGCGGCACGCTCCCCGTCAACGAGGACCTGCTCCGGACGATCAACGTCGGCGTCTTCCACACCTACATGCCGCCCTGGGCGGTGCTCGGCGAGCCGTCGCTGCGCGCGGTGATCGAGTACATCAAGACCTTCTCCCCCAAGTGGAAGGAGGAGGCCCCCGGGACGCCCATCGTCATCCCGCCCGAGCCGGCCGACGACGAGGCATCGCGCAAGCGGGGCGCGGTGGTGTGGAAGAACAATCAGTGCGAGAAGTGCCACGGCCCGCAGGGGAAGGGCGACGGAGCCTCGGTGCCCACCCTCCGCGACGATTGGGGCTTCCCCGATGCTCCGTTCAACTTCGTCGCCAGCCCGAACCGCAAGTGCGGCAATACCAACTCCGACCTCTACCGGACCTTCATGACCGGCGTGAATGGCAGCCCGATGCCCTCCTTCGCTGACAGCATCAGCCCGCAGGAGGCCTGGGACCTGGTCCACTACATCCTCACCCTCCGCCAGCCGGCGGGGAGCGAGTACAACATCGCGGAGCACTTTTGAGCTCGGCCGCCCACGATCATGCCGCGCCGGTCATCTGGCCGGTCGATCGCCAGTTCGGATCCGCTCGCCCGGCCAAGCTGGCGATGTGGATCTTCCTCCTCTCCGACTGGCTCTCCTTCGCCGGCCTGCTCCTGGCCTACGGCATCCTCCGGGCCAACAGCGCGGTGTGGCGGCTCCCCGGCCAGCCCGGGCTGAACGTCCCCTTCACCGCGCTCCTGACGCTCGTCCTGGCCGTCTCCAGCGTGACCATCATCCGGGCCTATGACGCGGCGGCGGCCGGGAACCGGAAGGGGACCAGCCTCTGGCTGGCCATCACCGCCCTGGGCGGCATCCTCTTTCTCACCGGGCAGTACGCCGAGTGGGTGGGGATCCTCCATCCCGGCCTGCTCAAGGAGGGGCTGGTCTTCGGGCAGTCGGCCTACGCCAGCACGTTCTACGTCATCACCGGCTTCCACGGCCTGCACGTCATGGCCGGGTGCCTCTATCTGCTTGTCACCCTGGCGCGGAACCTCCGCCACGCGGTGGGGGCCAACGAGGTCGAGCTGCTCGGGCTGTTCTGGCACTTCGTCGACTTCGTCTGGAACATCGTCTTCGTCGTCGTCTACCTCATCCCGACGCCGGGGGGCCCATGAGCTCCGACGCTGAGGCCGGGGGAACATCCGGCCATCGAATGACCTCCACCCAGACGGCGCTCGTCCTGGCCGTGCTGGTGGTGCTCACCGCGCTCGAGGTGGGGGTGGCCATGCTCTTCCGTGGCCCGAGCGGCCTGGTGACCACCCTGCTCTTCGCCCTGGCCATCGCCCAGGCGGCCTACTTCGCGCTGGTGGCCATGGGGCTCCGGGCCGAGACCCGCACGATGAAGAAGCTGGTGGCCCTCCCGCTCGGAATCGCCGCCTTCTATTCGCTGGTGCTCATTGCCGAGGCGCTGTGGCGGGCAGTGTGGCGGGTGACCGGATGACGGTGCTCCTCTTCCAGCTCCTGGCCTGCCCGGTGTGCGCACAGACCGGGCCGTCGCGGGTGGCCTGGCTGCTTCCCCTGATGGTTGCGGTTCCCTACCTGGTGGCGGCGGGAGTGGTCCGCGCCATCCGCCGCGTGGAGTGAGTGGGGTGGAGGTTCTCCGAACGATGCCTTCCCTGGTTCCTCAGATCCTGGCTTTCCTCGGCGGTCCGCTCGATGCCGTCCACCTGCCGCCCGACGGCTCGGAGTCCGGGTGGCGCATCGACGAGATGATCAACACCACCACCGCCTTCGTCTCGCTCCTCTTCGTGCTCATGGTCATCTGGATGCTCTGGTCGGTGATCAGGCACGGACCGGAGCACGAGGCGCTGCACGATCACGGCGCGGAGTGGAAGTCCTGGCGATGGACGGCGCTGGTGGCGGCGCTGATCTTCTTCGTCGTCGACGGGGACCTCTTCACCCGGAGCATGATCGCGATGCGCGGGACCTACCTCGACTTCGCCGGGGCGGAGGCGACGCCGGGTGCGGTGCGCATCGAGATCAACGCCCACCAGTGGGCCTGGAACGCGCGCTACGCCGGCCCGGACGGAAAGTTCAACACCCCGGACGACATCGTCGTGCTCAACGACCTGGTCGTCCCGCAGGGGGCGCCGGTCATCTTCCAGGTCACCTCCACCGACGTCATCCACGGCTTCAACGTCCCGGGGATGCGGATGAAGGTCGACGCCGTGCCGGGCACGGTGACGCGCATGTGGTTCCAGCCCAGGGACGCCGGGGTCTACGAGATCATCTGCGCCCAGCACTGCGGCGCGAACCACTACAAGATGCGCGGAACGGTGACCGTGCTTCCCCGGCCAGAGTTCGACCGGTGGGCCCAGGTCACCTCCGTCAACGCCGCCCGGGCCTACGACCCCAAGGACATGGAAGCGCACTGGGGTTGGGAGTGGACCGAGCATTCGAGGGTCGAATGACCGCCCAGGAAGCAGCCCTGAACCGCCAGGCCATCGAGGCCCTTCAACCCATCCACGCCCCGCCGACCAGCTTCTTCCGCAAGTACATCTGGTCCCTGGATCACAAGGTCATCGCCAAGCAGTACCTCTGGGCCGGACTCCTCTTCCTGCTCGTGGGCGGCATCCTGGCGATGATGATCCGCTGGCAGTGGGCCTTCCCCGGCCAGCCCATGCCCATCCTCGGTCCCACCGTGCTCGCCCGCTCCGGCGGGGTGATCGGCCCCGGGCTGTACATGCAGATCTTCACCATGCATGGGCTGATCATGATCTTCTTCGCCATCACGCCCATCCTCATCGGGGCCTTCGGGAACTTCACCATCCCCTTGCTCATCGGGGCGCGGGACATGGCCTTCCCCTGGCTGAACGCGCTCTCCTTCTGGGTCTTCGCCCTGAGCCAGTGCCTGGTGATCGCCGCCTTCTTCGGAGACCTGGGCGCCGCCGGAGCCGGGTGGACGACCTATCCGCCCCTGGCCACCAACCTCGGCACGCCGGGGACGGGACAGACGCTGATGGTCGCCGCGGTCTTCGTCACCGGCGTGGCCTCGATCATGGGGGGGATCAACTACGTGACCACGGTCATCCGCCTGCGGGCGCCGGGGATGACCTACCTGCGCATGCCGCTGACCGTGTGGGGCCAGTTCCTGACCGCCATCCTCAACGTGCTCTTCGTCCCGGTGCTCGGCTCGGCGGCTCTGCTCCTCCTCATGGACCGGATCTTCGGGACCCAGTTCTTCATCGCCGGAGCGGCGGCGGTGAAGGGAGGCGGCGACCCGATCCTCTTCCAGCACCTGTTCTGGATCTTCGGGCACCCGGAGGTCTACATCCTCATCCTCCCCGCCTGGGGCATCGTCGCCGACCTGCTCTCCTATTTCAGCCGGAAGCCGGCCAACTGGTACCGCGGCTCGGTGCTGGCCATGTCGGCGGTGACCGTTCTCAGCGCGGTGGTCTACGGGCACCACATGTTCCAGACGGGGATGAATCCGCTCCTCGGCCAGGGGTTCATGCTCCTCACCTTGATCATCAGCATTCCGGCCGAGGTGCTCTTCCTGAACTGGCTCCGCACCATCTACAAGGGCTCGGTGAGGCTCACCGTCCCCATGCTCTTCGCGCTGGGGATGGTCTTCGTCTTCGGCTTCGGCGGGCTGACCGGCCTCTACCTCGGCGCGGTGGCCCCGGACATCTACCTCCACGACACGATGTTCGTCGTCGGCCACTTCCACTTCACCATGGCCGCGGCGTCGTTCCTGGCCAGCTTCGCCGGTCTCTACTACTGGTTCCCGAAGATGTTCGGGCGGATGATGAGCACCCGCCTGGGCAAGGCCCACTTCTGGATCAGCGTCATCGGCATCACCCTGGTCTTCGGCGGCCAGTTGCTGGTCGGCTACGCGGGGCAGAACCGCCGGCTCTGGAATCCCTTCGAGTACGACCTGTTCCGGCCCCTGGCCCCCCTCAACCGCTGGACGAGTTACGCCGCCTTCACGCTCTTCTTCGGGCAGCTGATCTTCGTCTGGAACTTCTTCGCCAGCCTGGCGCGCGGTCAGAAGGCGGAGAACAACCCCTGGCAGGTGGGTACGCTGGAGTGGTCCACCAGCTCGCCGCCGCCTCCGCACAACTACGACCTCATTCCCGTCGTGCTGCGCGGGCCGCACGAGCTGTCCAACCCCGAGCTCAAGGCCGCCCTCGGCCGTGACTGGGTGGGGCAGGCCGAGGTGGTGGCCACCCAGCTGCCAGGTGCGGCCCGGGCCTCGGGACGGGGAGCGACGTGAACGTGGCCGCCGCCCGCGGGGTGATCCCCTACCGCCCGGTGCGGGCGCGCGGCGACGACACTGCCTGGCTGGGCATGGTCATCTTCCTCGGCAGCTGGGCGATGATGTTCGCCTCGCTGTTCTTCGCCTACGGGGTGCTGCGCCTCCGGCAGCCCTCCTGGCCGCCGGTCGGGACGCCGCCCTTGCCCCAGCTGCTTCCGGCGGTGAACACCGGCGTGCTCGCCCTGAACGCGGCCTCGCTGCAGCTGGCCCTCCAGAGCGCGCGGCAGGGTCGGCGAGGCCAGGTGGTGGCCGCGCTCCTCGGCGGGCTCGCCTTCGGCGGGCTGTTCGTGGCCCTGCAGGTCCTTCTCTGGGTCGGGCTGTTCCGCTCCGGCCTGGTGCTCGAGGATGGCTCGCTGGCGGCGGTGGTCTACGGGCTCACCGGCTTCCATGCCCTCCACGTGGCGGTGGGACTGGTCGGGCTCCTGGCGCTGGTGCCGGCCGCGGTGGCCGGGACCCTCAATGCCGCCCGCCACACGCGGCTCCGGTTGTGGGTGATGTACTGGCACTTCGTGGGCGCGGTCTGGCTCACCCTCTACGTGCTCATCTTCCTCCTCTAGCGAGGTCCTCTCCGTGCGCTGCCTCCTCTCCGCACTCGCCTTCCTGGTCCTGCTCGCCGGCTGCAAGCGGGAGGACAACGTCTTCACCGCGCCTCGCAAGCTCGCCGGCAAGGTGGTTCCGGCCGAGGTGCTCAACGAGGGGAGGGTCGCCTACCTCCAGTACTGCCGCGCCTGCCACGGCGACAAGGGCGACGGCCGCGGGCCGGCCGCCGAGGGCCTCCGTCCCCCGCCGCGCAACTTCACGCAAGGGGAATTCAAGTTCGCCTGGGTGCTGGACCAGAAGCTCCCGCGCGACGAGGACCTGGTGCGCATCGTCCGCAGCAACCTCCACGGGTCGGCCATGCTCGGCTGGGAGGTCCCCGAGCCGCAGCTGATGAAGATCGTCCAGTACCTGAAGACCCTGTCCGACGCCTGGAAGGACGATGACGCAGTGGGCGAGCCGGTGGTTCCGGCGCCCGACCCCTGGGTCGGCCGCGAACAGGCCGCCGTCGCGCGGGGCCGGCTGCTCTACCACGGGTACGCGCAGTGCCTGAACTGCCATCCGTCCTACATCTCGCCCGACGAGATCAGCGCCGCCTCGGTCGCCCTCGGCGGCCAGCCGAAGACGGAGTTCCGCCCGGCCATGTACCAGCCCGAGCTCAAGGAGAGCGACTACACGGTGGGCGACCTCAAGCTCCAGCTCCTTCCGCCGGACTTCCTGGTGAACCCGGTGCGCTCGCCGCGGCCGGAATCCCAGCGCGCCGACCTCTACCGGCTCCTGGTCGCCGGGGTGACCGGGGCGGCGATGCCGGCCTGGGATCCGAGCGTCCTTCCGGAGAAGACGAGCGACGTCTGGGCGCTCGCCTACTACGTCGACTCGCTCGTCCGCCTCCGCGGGACGACCGCCGGCCTCGCGCTGCGGAGCCGGCTCAACGCCGCCGAGAAGCAGAACGTCAAGGGCGGACCGCGCTGACCCACCCGGCCCTGGCCCTCGTGCGCCTGACGACCCTCCACCAGGTGGTCATCGGAGGGGCGGCGGTGGGCGCCGGCCTGGTCTGCCTCTACGCCGCTCTCCAGGCTCGCTCCGGCCGGGGAGCGACCTGGGGCGTCCTGGCCGCTGCGGCGGCGAGCACGGCGGTGGGTCTCATCCTCTACCTCCGTCGCTTCCGCCGCACGCACCGAGGTCCTCCGCCCGGCTGAGGGTCACCAGCGGAAGAGCGCCTCGGCATTGTCCCGGAAGACCTGGGTCTGCTCGGCGGCGGTGAATCCGAGCCGCTGGACGCTGCTCGTCGCCTCCTCGAGCGAGGTGAGAGGCCAGTCGGACCCGAAGAGAACCCGGTCCATGCCCACCTGCCGGCACACCCACCGGAGCTGACCGGTGTCGGGCGAATCGACGTAGAGCGCCGCCACGCCGGAGAGGTCGAACCACACGTTGCGGGGCGTGAAGGGGTGGAGGTCGAGCACTCGGAAGACGAGCGCATCGGTGAAGCGCACGCCGCCGAGGTGGGTGAGCACCAGGCGCGCCTGGGGGGCGGCCAGGGCGAGCTTGGCCACCTGGTAGGCGGCGTCCGGCCACCAGCCCTCGACGTAGACCACCAGGTGCAGGGCGCTCGCCCGGATGACCAGCGCGCGCACCTCGCTCGTTCCCAGGTCCAGCCGCTCCGGGGAGAGCTTCACCCCCTGGAACCCGAGGCTGGCCACCCGCTCCAGCTCGCGGAGCGCGGCCTCGCCGTCTGTCACGGGAAGCGCGCCGACGGCGAGGATGCGCCCCGGGTGGGCGCGGGCATAGGCCTGGAGCTGGTCATTCACCTGGCGGACCTCGGAGGGCTCGGCGGTCGCCGGGGCCACCGCCAGGAGCACCACACGCTCCACCTGCGCCGGGCCCATCTCCTGGGTCAGGTCCCCGGCGCTGGCGCCGGATCGGGGACGGAGGCGTCCGGCCGGGTCGTAGTGGGCGTGGGCGTCGACCGACTGGCCCGACCAGTGAGGCGCGCAGCCCACCGCCAGGGCGACGGCCACCAGGAGGGGAGAGTGCCGGTGGCCGCTCATGAATCGCGCAGGGTGACCACCGTCACGCCGTCTCCTCCCTGGTGTTCCTCGCCCGGCCGGTAGATGCGCACGTAGGGCGAGCCGGCGAGCGAGCTGCGCAGCGCGCTGCGGAGCGCCCCCGTCCCGTGCCCGTGCACCACCAGCACCGTCGGCTCCCCCTCGCGGAGCGCCCGATCGAGAAAAACCTCCACCTCGCGCAGCGCATCGTCGGCGCGAAGGCCTCGCACGTCCAGGCGGGGCATCCCGCCCTCGAGCGGTGCCGACGCTTGTCCGTTCTCCGAGACATCCCGGGCCCGGCGCGGGGCATGCCAGGTCCGCGCCCCCCCGGCGGATCCCCGCGCGCCGGCCAGCACCTCGCGCGGCACGCGGAGCTTGAGCGCTCCGGCGGCGACCAGCGCCTCGTCGCCCTCCAGGGCCAGCACCTCCACGTCCCGCCCCAGGCCCAGGTGGTGGACCCGTGCCCCCACTTCCAGGGCGGCCGGACCGGGCGGGCCCTCGCCGCGCGCCACCTCCCTCCGGGTGGCGTCCGCCCGCCGGCGTGCCTCCTCGGCGCGCTGGGCGAGCATGGCCCGGGCGGCCTCGGCCCGCTCCAGGGAAGCCCGGGTCCGGAGGTCGGCCAGTACCTCGGCGACCTCGGCCACCGCGCGGTCGATCTCCCCGGCGAGGCGAGCGGCCTGCTCCGCCTCGGCGGCCCTGAGGTGTGCCTCGGCCGCCTGCCGATCCTCCACCAGCGTCCGGGCCCGCCGCTCGGCCTCGGCCTGGGCCGAGCGCGCCGCCTCCTCCGCGGCCTGAAGGCGCCGGCGCTCCTCCTCGAGCGCCGCCAGCGCCCGGGCGAGAGGCCCGCCCGTTCCGGCCGCCAGCGCCCGGGCCCGGGCGACCACCTCCGGGGCCAGCTCCATCCGCTCGGCCAGCTCCAGCGCCGACGACGTCCCGGCCGCGCCGAGCTGCAGCCGGTAGGTGGGGGCCATCCGCCGGGCGTCGAAGCCCACCCGCGCGTTGAGGAACCGCGCATCGACATGGGTCAGGGCCTTGAGCTCCTCGAGGTGCGTGGTGACCAGCGCCCGCGCGCCCCGCCCGAGGATCTCCTCCAGAAAGGCGATGGCCAGGGCGGCGCCCTCGCGGGGGTCGGTATCGGCGGCGATCTCGTCGATGAGCACCAGCGATCCGGGCCCGGCGGCCTCGCCGATGCGCTTCAGCTCGACCAGGTGGGCGCTGAACGTCGAGAGGCCCTGGCCGAGATCCTGGGCGTCCCCAACTGCCGAGTGGACGGAGCGGTAGAGCGGCAGGCGGGAGCCGGCCCCGGCCGGGATGGGCAGGCCGGCGCAGAGCATCACCGCGCACAGACCGACGGCGGTCAGGGTCACCGTCTTTCCGCCTGCGTTGGGCCCGGAGACGACCAGCGCCTGGACCGTCCCGGTGAGGCGCAGGTCGTTGGCCACCACCGCCACGCCCCGCAGGACCAGGAGCGGGTGGCGAAGCTGGAGGAGCTCGAGCGGACCGTCCGGCGGCTGCAGCTCGGGTGCGGCGGCGTCGAGGTCGTCGGCCAGACGCGCCGCCGCCTCCGCCTCGTCCAGCTCGGCGGCCCGAGCCACGCCGGCACCGAGCGCCTCGGCCTGGGCGCCGACCTGCCGCGAGAGCTCCAGCAGCACCCGGCGCTCCTCCTCGGCGACGATGGACTCGGCGATGGCCAGGTCGTTTCCCAGGCCCACCAGCGGCTGGGGCTCGACGAAGAGCGTCTGGCCGGTCTGGCTGGCATTGTGGACGATGCCCGGCACGTCGGCGCGGTCCTGGGCGAGCAACGGGACGACGTAGCGCCCGTTGCGGACCGAGTAATAGCTCTCTCGCAGATGGGCGGCGAAGGCCGGCTCGCGGAGAAGGGCCTCGAGGCGCGCCTTGATCGTCCGGTGGAGCCCCCGGACGCGGGCCCGCGCGTCGCGCAGGGGTTCGCTGGCGCGCTCGGACACGGTGCCGTCCGCCTCGAAGCTCGTGTCCAGCCGCGCGGCGAGCGACTCGAGCTCGGGGAGGCCGCTGGCCATCGCTGCCAGGCAAGGCAGCTCGGCGGCGCGGGGAAGCAGGGCCTCGCGGGTCCGCAGGAAGGCGAACAGCGTCCTGGCACAGGCGCGCAGCTCGGCCGGCTCGAGCAGCCCGCCCTTGGACGCGCGCTCCGCGCTCCCGCGCAGGTCGGTCACCTCGTCCAGGGGCAAGGGCTCCTCGGCGGCCAGGAGCGTCCGCGCCTCCTCGACCACGGCCAGCGCTCCCCGGACCGCGTCCGCCGATTCGAGAAAGGGCCGCCCGTGTGCGCGCTCCCGTCCGGCGTCGGTGCGACAGCGGCCGGCGAGGGCGGCGAGGATGTCGCCGAAGCCGAGGTCGTGGAGCGTCCGCGCGGAGTAGGCCAAGCCGGTGGGGGGTGTCGGACGGCGCTTGGTGTCTTGTCAAGCGCTCCGGGGCGCGCGCTGGCCGGCCCGAGATTTCCTCCTGCGTGGCCGGCGCACGAAGTGGCAGCATGCAGCCCGGAGAAGCCCTCGGGCAGGTGGATGGTGAGCGTTCGGACGGGACTCGATTCCTGGGTGGCCCTGGACTTCCGGCCGCTGCGCGGCCGGCGCGTCGGGGCCATCGTCAACCCGACCAGCGTCGACCGGACCTTCCGGCACCTGGCCGATCTCCTCGCCACGGCCGAGGGAGTCCGCCTGGTCTCGCTCTTCGGGCCGGAGCACGGAGTGCGCGGGGAGGCCCAGTACCTGGAACCGGTGGCCGCGGCCACCGACGCGCGCACCGGCGTCCCCGTGCACTCGCTCTACGGCTCGACCGTGGAATCGCTCCGGCCAAGGCGGGAATGGCTCGACGGCCTGGACGTCGTCGTCTTCGACGTCCAGGACGTGGGCGCCCGCTACTACACCTACCTGGCCACCATGTCCCTGGCGCTGGAGGCATGCGCGGCGGCCGGCGTGGCCTTCGTCGTCCTCGACCGCCCCAATCCCATCGGCGGCGAGGTGGTCGAGGGGAACCACGTGGGCGAGCGGTTCCGGTCCTTCGTCGGCCTGCACGACATCCCCGCCCGACACGGGATGACCGCCGGCGAGCTGGCGCGACTGCTCAACGGCGAGCTCGGCTGGGGCGCCGACCTCACCGTCGTTCCCTGCCAGGGGTGGAGCCGCCGGATGCGCTGGGGGGACACCGGCCTGCACTTCATCCCACCCTCGCCGAACATGCCCACGCCGGACACCGCGCTCGTCTACCCGGGAATGTGCCTCCTCGAGGGCACCAACCTCTCCGAGGGCCGCGGGACCTGCCGGCCCTTCGAGCAGCTGGGAGCCCCCTGGCTCGATGCACCCGGTCTTGCCGAGGCGCTCACCCGGATGAAGCTCCCCGGGCTGGCCGTCCGCCCGGCGCACTTCATTCCCACCTTCGACAAGCACCAGGGCAGGTCCTGCGCCGGCGTCTTCCTGCACGTGATCGATGCCGGCGCCTTCCGTCCGGTCCGCACCGGCCTGGCGGCCGTCATCGCGGCGCGGCGGCTCGCCCCCGGGGAGTTCGCCTGGCGCTCGGAGGCCTACGAGTTCATCACCGACGTGCCCGCCTTCGACCTGCTCGCCGGCACGGACGCCGTCCGCCTCGCCGTCGAGGCCGGGGCTCCCTTCCCCGAGGTGGCGCGCCTCCTCGATGACGGCGCGGAGGCATTTCTCGAGCGCCGGCGGCCGCATCTCCTCTACGCTTGAGCCCCCGGACGGACCCCGGATGGACAGGCACGTCGCGCTCATCGGCGGGTCCTTCAACCCGCCCCACGTCGGACATCTGCTCGCCGCGCACTTCGTCCGCGCCACCGAACCGGTGGACGAGGTGTGGCTCGTGCCGGCCGACGTGCACCCGTTCGGCAAGCGGCTCGCTCCCTTCGCCCACCGCCTGCGGATGTGCGAGCTCCTCTGCGCCGATGCCTCGGGCTGGCTCCGCGCCTCGGACGTGGAGCACCGGCTCGGGGGCGCCGGCCGGACGGTGGACACGCTGCGCCACCTGGTCGAGCGCTTCCCCGACCACGGCTGGACTCTGGTGGTGGGCAGCGACATCCTCGCCGACCTGGCGAAGTGGAAGGAGCCGGAGGCCATCCGCACGCTGGCGCGCATCCTGGTGCTGAACCGCGCCGGACACCCGGCCGCCGGCGCGGTGGGCCCGGCCATGGCCCACGTCTCCTCGAGCGAGGTGCGCTCGGCCCTCGCCGCGGGCGGGGACGTCTCCCACCTCGTGCCGCGCGCCGTGCTCGACTACATCGCTCGGGAGGGGCTCTACCGCGGCTGAGCTCTCATTCCAGCGCGATGCCGAAGGTGTTCAGGGCCCCCAACCCGTCGGTGAACCGCCAGGCGAGCTGGTAATAGAAGGAGAGGGCGAGCGCTCCGCCGAAGGTGGTGCGCAGGAGCACCGCCGCCCCGGCTGCCGAGTGGGTGGTCCAGGCCAGGTCATGGGTCCAGGCGACGTTCCCGAAGGCCTGGAGATCGACCTGGCGGAGGAAGAGCGAGGGGAGGATCCACAACACCGAGGCCCAGCCGCGGTCGATGATGAACGGGAGCTGGTAGGTGAATCCGGCGATGAGCGAGCTCGTGCAGCGGAGGGTGGTGTCCTCGTAGCCGCGCAGGGGCTCGACGAAGGCGATGTCCGGGAAGACGGTCAGGTTCGGTCCGGGCTGGGCGCGGTCCGCTCCGGGATGGACCTCGACGATGCCTCGGGCGCTTCCCCCCACGCGCAGCAGCCGCTCCGGCGCCCCGGGGAGTGAGCGGCCGCGGAGCGAGAGAAAGAGGTTGTCCCGGTCGTACCAGGGAAGGGGCAACCAGCCGCCCAGGGTTCCGCCCAGGTCGGCGAAGTCGTAGCCGCCGACCGGGTAGAAGGACGCCTGACCGGCGAGGAGGAGCCCCCGGCGGATGTCTCCGTAGGGCGTCGTCTCGGTCGCCGTCCACACCGCTCCGAGGCCCGGGCCGCCGAGGGTGGCGTGGAGCGGAGGCGCCCCGTCCTCGTCGCGATGCAGGACCAGGAAGCTCAGCGTCACCGGGGTGGTCCAGAACGTGCGCGCGGCGGAGAAGGTGAGGCTGTCATCCACCACGCCCGGCGCCGCCGCCCGGGCGCCGACCAGCGTCAGCGACACCGGGGCGAGGAGGTAGTTCCCGTAGCCGATGCCCAGGCTCGGCCCCGGGTCGCCCTGCTCGTAGAACAGGTTGACCGCGTAGGCGTTCTCCCCGAGCCGGTCGCTCCCCTGCACCGACACCCCGAGCACCGGGAGCCACTCCGTGCCCCCGGCCGCGGTGGTGCGCGTGGTGAGCAGGAAGAAGGGAGTCCTGAGCGTGGGGATGAACAGGCCTTCGAGGGCCGGTGCCGGGGCATCGCGCGCGAGCAGGAGGTCCCCGGGCGGGGGCGGAGGGATGGCCAGGGCCGTCAGCATCGGCTCGGGCCCGATGGCGGCCGCGGCGGCGGGCAGCGAGGACGGGGACCCGGGGAGGGTGACCTCGTCCAGTGTCCAGCCGTAACCGTGGCGGTTGACCAGCGCCAGCCGGCCGGCGGGCAGGGGCAAGGGGTCGAGCGCGCCGTAGGGGACGTCGGTGACCACGTCGATGGCTCCGGTGCGGACGTCGATGCGCGAAACCTGGGCCCGCCCGTCCACCTCGCGCAGCGCGACCAGCGTCGAGGCGTCCTGCCAGCGGGGGTCGTAGTTGAAGCGCCCGTCGCGGGTGAGCGGCCGGGTCGTTCCGTCCGGCAGGAGCAGCCACAGGTCAAAGCCCTCGCTGCCCCGGCGGGAGTAGGCGATGGCGCTCCCGTCCGGGGCGGCCACCGGTCCGGCGAGCGTGGTGTTGCCGGTGAAGTGGGTGAGCGCGGTGCGCGCGCCGGAGGCCAGGTCGAGACGGAACAGGTTGGCGTTGTCCCCGCGGCTGTGGACGAAGAGGTAGCCCCGGCCATCCGGCGTGAGACCTCCGCCCAGGCCCTCGAGCCCGTCCCAGATGCGCTCGACACCCCCGGACCTGGCGTCGAGCTCGAGCAGGCGCGGCGTGTCCGTCCCGTCCTCGGCGACGTCCGAGAGCACGAGGTAGAGCCGCCGCCCGTCCCCGGAAAAGGACATCCCGCTGACCCGCAGGGGGCTGGTCCCGATGTAGGGACGGCCCGGGAGCAGCTGCGCCAAGGCTCGGCGGAGGACGAGCCGGCCGTCGGGGCCGCGCAGGCGCAGCTCGGCCGGCGCGTCCAGCCCGACCAGGACGGCGGCGATGCTTCCGTCCGGCGACGACGCCGCGCGGGCGAAGTAGCCGAGGTCGGGGTCGATGACCCGCTGGCCGGGCGGGCGCCTCCGGGCCTGGGCGGTGCGGGCCAGCTCCCGGGCGAACTCGCCGACCAGCGCCCCGATGCTCAGGCCGTAGACCGCCTTGAAGCGCAGGGTGACGCCGAGCGGGGAGAGCCAGCTGTGCCCCTGGATGTTCACCACCTGCCAGAGCTTCTCCTCGCCGTAGGTGCGGGCGAGCCACTTCACGAAGTACTCCCCGACCAGGTAGTTGGCGCCCACCGG
>Ga0187777_10000678_pt1 | contig 22419 bp, 18 predicted proteins | sample 1015_Q2_SP5_10_M_FD_132416 | JGI IMG/M metagenome (GOLD analysis project Ga0187777, IMG submission 132416) | Tropical peat soil microbial communities from peatlands in Department of Meta, Colombia - 1015_Q2_SP5_10_MG | ecosystem: Environmental > Terrestrial > Soil > Wetlands > Peat | place... | reverse complement strand
TCGTTCGACGGGATGGTGAAGCACCAGCAGCAGATCGCCGCCATCGTGCAGGAGGACCCGAACGTCGAGGGCTTCATGTCCTCGATCGGCGCAGGCGGTCGCTCGCCCACCATCAACCAGGGGCGCCTCTTCATCAATCTCAAGCCGCGGGCCCAGCGCGCGCTGAGCGCCGATGAGGTGATCAGGGAGCTCGCCCCGAAGCTCTCGGTCATCCCTGGGATGCGAGTCTTCCTCGTGAACCCGCCCGTGATCAGCATCGGCGGCCGCGTGACCAAGAGCCAATACCAGTTCACGCTGCAGAGCGTGGACATGCAGACGCTCTACGACTACGCCGCTCGCCTCGAGCAGAGGATGAAGCAGATCCCCGGGCTGATCGACGTCACCAGCGACCTGCAGATCAAGGCTCCCCAGGTGCAGGTCACGATCAATCGCGACCGCGCCGCGTCACTGGGGATTAACGCCGATCAGATCGAGTCGGCGCTGTACGACGCGTACGGCGCCGGTCAGGTGTCGACGATCTACACACCCAATAACCAGTACTGGGTGATCATGGAGCTCCTGCCCGAGTATCAGCGGGATCTCTCCGCCCTCAGCCTGCTCTACATCCGCTCGGCGAGCGGTGAGCTCGTCCCGCTCGCGTCGCTCGCCAAGGTCACCGAGAACGTGGGGCCGCTCACGGTCAACCACTCCGGCCAGCTCCCCTCAGTGACCTTGTCCTTCAACCTCCTCCCCACGACATCGCTGGGCACAGCGGTCGCCGCCGTGCAGAAGGCCGCCAACGAGGTCCTGCCGTCCAGCATCAGCACGAGCTTCTCCGGTACCGCCCAGGCGTTCCAATCGGCGCAATCGGGGCTGCTCGCCCTCCTCGTGCTGGCAATTCTCATCATCTACATCGTGCTCGGGATCTTGTATGAGAGCTTCGTCCATCCGCTCACGATCCTCACCGGATTGCCCTTTGCCGGCTTCGGCGCACTGCTGACGCTGCTCATCTTCCGGATGGAGCTCACGATCTACGCGTTCGTCGGGATCATCATGCTCGTCGGATTGGTGAAGAAGAACGCCATCATGATGATCGACTTCGCCATCGAGGCCGAGCGACGCGAGGGCAAGTCGGCTCGCGACGCCATCATCGAGGCGGCAAGCGTCCGTTTCCGACCGATCATGATGACCACGATGGCAGCCCTCATGGGCACCCTGCCCATCGCCATTGGCGCCGGTGCCGGCGCCGAGTCGCGCCGTCCCTTGGGTGTGGCGGTCGTCGGCGGGCTCGCCTTTTCGCAGCTCATCACCCTCTATGCCACCCCGGTCTTCTACACCTATCTGGACCGGCTGCAGAAGAAGCTCGAGATCCGCGAGCTCGAGCCGGGGACCCCGGGCGGGCATGCGCCTGTTCTCGTCCCCTCCGCCGGCGACGACTGACCCCTTGAAGGTTCTGGCGGTCGCAAGGTACAAGTCGTTTCACAGCGCGAGCATCCGCCCCGAGCAACAGTCTCCTCACGATCCTTGACGGATCCGCTAATCGGTTGTATTGGGTGGTCGGAACGCACCGGTGCGCGGCCGCAGGCGACAATGGCGCCGTGTCTGCGTGCGATGCGGGAGGGGCCGCACCTGGCCCGTCCGACTAACACTTCAGGAGGCGATAATGCCGCGCGGCGAGTACAACGAGAAGCTCCATTTCTCGGAGCACGATGATGACGAGGAAGACATCGGCTACGGCGGCGGCGGATCGTCGTACGACGACGAGGACGATGATGAAGGAGGGTGGGGAATGAGCAAGCAGAGTGGCGACGACCTGTGGGACAGCACCGATGAGAGTGACGGCGAAGAGGACGAAGAGGCTCCCGGGTCGGACGAGATCGAGGAGGAAGAGGAGGACATCGTGATCGGCGGTGCAGTCGCCGCCGCACTCGGTGGGGCGGCCGCGGCGAGGCAATCGGCTGCGGCGAAGAAGGCTGCTGTCGCTCCCGCAGTGGCCAAGGCTTTGATCAAGAGGGCTGTCGTGAAAAAGGTCGTGGCGAAGAAGAAGGCGGCCATCAAGAAGAAGGTCGCGCGCAAGAAGGCCGTGCGGAAAGCGCGGCGCGCAGCTCGCAAGACTGTGCGGAAGGTGCGGCGCACAGTGCGGAGAGTGCGGCGGGTCGTGCGCCGTACCAAGCGTCGTGTGCGCCGACAAGCCAGACGCCAGCGGCGCGCCGCACGGAAAGGCGCCCGCAAGGCGAAGTGATCGTCCGCTGGCGGTGACGCGCCGCTAGCCGCGCTCTCGCCGGGGGGTGCCGGCAACGTTATTGTTGCAGGCATGGCTGAGTCCCCGGTCCCTCTGCTCCGGGTGCACGCGCGGCACGCACCCTGGAACGCGCGCGGCCTTGCGGCGCACGCCACGGCCTTGGTGGACGCAGCAGCCATGCGGCCGACGAATGCGGCCGCCCGCGCAGAGCCGAGCGCTCGCGCGGTGCGTTTTTATGTTGCCAGCGGACTGCTCGATCGGCCGGATGGGACCGGCACGGCAGCCACCTACGGCTACCGCCATCTCCTCCAGATCCTCTTCATCAAGATCCGCCAGCGCGAAGGTCAGACGCTCGAGCGGATCAAAGGGGAGCTCGTTTCCCTCACCGGCGACGCCCTCGAACGTCGCGTCGCGACCTCTCTCGCCCCGGCGCTCGGCGCGGGCGCCGACCTCGTTGTCCAGGACGGCGATGGAGAGGGCGTGTGGCACCGCATCCCGGTCGCGAATGGCATCGAGCTCCATGTGCGCGACGACTCGCCGGCCTCCAGACACGACGCTGTCGTCGCGATCCGGGAGGCCGTTCGCGCCGCCCTCGGGCGGGCCGATATTCGTTAGGTCGCGCCAGGCACCCTAACCCACCAGGTAGGTCAGACCGCTGGATCCTCGCCGCCAGCCCGCGCCGAGGAACGCTGCAGCGTGTGGACTCGCGGCGGCCCGCACTCCATCGATCGTCTCGACCTGCAGGTCGCGCGGCGCGCGGGCACCGGAGCCATCGCGCCGCGCCAGATGGTCGGCGAGTGCCCGTGCCGCCGTCGTCAGATCGGCCGGATCGATCCCCGCAGCCACCATGACGCGCCGTCCGCGCCCCTCTGCGGATACCAGCACGAGCCCTCCCTTCGTGACCAGGAGCGCGCCCCCTCCTCGCGGGCGCGTGAGCGACGGCGGCGGAGCCTCAAGTGGTAGCGAGTATGGGTTCGCAGGATCGCTCGCCGCCATGACGATGAACGGCGCGCTCTCATCGCTGCGCGCGGCGCGTAGCCGCTCCACGGCCGCGGGAAGCGCGAACTGCGCTCCGGCCAACCCTCGCACGAAATACCCACGGCGTACCTCCCCCCGCATCTCCAGCCGTCGGAGCTCCCGGTAGATCGCCCTCCAGGAAACCGGTGGGCGCTCGCGCCGCCACCAATCGCGGGTCACCACGCCATAGCGATCCAGCCACTGACGGGCGATCGCCTCCGCTCGCGACTCCTCGTCAGGCACAACCGGATTGGCGGGCTGAACCAACGCCCACCGGCCGACCCATCCGGCCACCGGGGTCCCCTGGTCGGGTCGGCGCCACTTCGGCAGCCGCGCCGCCGTGGGCCGGCGCCACACCACGAATCGTTGGGTTCCCGGCGTATAATCCTGTGGTAGCCACCGCGTTGGATCCTGCGCCCGCTCGCCGCGATCGCGCGTCGGTAGCGGTCGCGTGCGGACGATCTCGCGGAGTGCTTCGATCGTGTCGTTCGTGACGATACCCGAGGCCGCCAGCTCACGGATCGCCTCGCGCGCTGCCACCGGCGCAAGCCCGGTTGCCGACTCGAGGGCCGGAAGGAACGAGGCCCCGAGCCGCTCTAGCTGCTCCCTGATGGCGCGAGCACTGGCGCTCACCTCCTCGGTCGCGATCCCCGCGAGCCAGAGCACCTCCTCCCCACGGGTCAGAAAGCGAATCGTCGCCAGCGAGAGTGGCTCGCCCGATCCCTGCTCGCTGCCACGACGCGTCGCGCCGCCCACCCAGACCAGCCCGCCGGTGGCTGCCAGCTGAGAAAGCCACGCCGCCTCGTACCGATGGACGCGCGCCGGCAGGTAGTCTCTCTCCCACGATCCCGCCGGGCGGGCGAGCCCGTTCATCTGTCGAAGCACACTCGCGACACCGATCGCACCGTCCAACCGGGTGCGCGGGTCGAGATGCTGCCAGCTCTGGAGGAAGGCGGCAAAGACCGGCAGATCCACCGCTTCGATTTGCCGCCGGAGCATCGCCAGCGCCCGTCGCTTCGCTGCCTCCCACGCCTTTCGAGCACACCACTCCCGTTCTCGCGTGGTGGCCCGGAAGCGCCCACCGATGAGCGTGCCCGATTCCTGCCACTCCACGAGACGCGACTCGATCCAGCGCGCCGGCCAGCCGTAGCGCGACTCCACCTCGCTGACCGTCACCGGGCCCGCCAGCGCCAGAAAGCGTGCCAACACTTCTCGGCGAGCGACGCGCGCTTCGATGACGGGAGTCAGCAAGCTCTCCGGCACGACCTCGCCCGCGGGGCTTTCCACGAGCCCTTCGAAGGCGCGCACGTGCGCCACGGTCTCGACGCCGAACGCAGCCGCATATCGCGGATACGCCTCCGTCAGGATCAACCTCCACTCGGGCCCTTCCTCCACTCCCGGAATCGGGACCTCGATCACCCGCCGCGACGCCAGGAGCTCGGCGAGCGGATCGCCCGCCCGCCGCTCGTCAGGCCCGGCGACGCGTTCGGCAGCTTCGGCGAATGTGATGTCTCCGGCTCGGTCGATCAGCTGCGCGAGCTCGTCGGCCGTTCGCGCTCGGCGGCCTGGCGCCGTCCCACGGCGCTCCGCGAGCACGGCGTCCAGGGCGACGAGCGTCTCGTTGTCTGGCGACTCGGCGCCGATGATGTCGTCCAGCAACGCGCGGTCGAGTGACAAGAGTGCGGCCCGTCGCTCGGCCCGCGGCGTGTCGTCCACGTACAGCCAGTCCATGACGAAGCCGAACTGCAGCCCGGCGGCGAAGGGCGATGCCTGCCGAGTCTCGATCGTCCGCAGCCCTATCGCGCCAGAGGCGATCTCGCGAAGGACCGTCTCGAGGGCACCCAAATCGAAGGTATCGCGGAGAACTTCGCGATACGTCTCGACGAGGATCGGGAAGCTGGGGTACTGCCGCACGGCATCCAGTAGGTCGAGAGCCTTCAGGCGCTGCAGCCAGAGAGGCATCCGGCGTCGCGGCGTGCCCCGCGGAAGCAGAAGGGCACGGGCGGCGTTCATTCGGAAGCGCGCACCGAAGAGCGGCGACGTCCCCACCTCGGCCAGCACTCGCTCACGCGCCTCCTCGGCACCGAGGCGTGCCACCAGATCGATCGGCGCCGCCATCCCGAGGTCGGGGAGCCGAAGGAGAATGCCGTCGTCGCTCACCTCTACCTGACAATCCACTCCCAGGGTACTCCGGATGCGCTGCGCCAGGGCCATCCCCCAGGGAGCGTTCACGCGGCCGCCGAAGACGGAATGCACGACGATCCGCACCCCTCCGAGCTCGTCCCTGAAGTGCTCGACCAGGATCGTGCGATCATCAGGCACTACCCCCGTCACCGCCCGCTGCTCTCCGATGTACTCGCGAAGTGAGGCGGCCGATGGCTCGTCGCAGTGGTAGATCCTCGCGAGTTCCGCATCCAGAGAAGCGTCGTCAGGCGCCGCCGCGGCAACCTGACGGCGTAGCGCGCCCACGCGCCGGCCCAGCTCCACCGAGCGGGTGGAGAACTCCCCGTGCCAGAAGGGCATCCGCGCCGGCGCACCGGGCGCCGGTGTGACGATCACCCGGTCGTGCTCGATCGCCGCGATGCGCCAGGTGGCAGAGCCGAGTTGAAAGACATCCCCCACACGCGACTCGTGCACGAACTCCTCGTCCAGCTCCCCGAGCCTCGTCCGGTCGGGGAGGTGCACGGTGTAGAGGCCACGGTCCGGGATCGTCCCTCCGGAGATGACCGCGGTCATTCGGCTCGCCGTCGATCCCGAGAGTCGGTCTTCCACACGGTCCCAGGTGAGTCGCGGTTCGAGCTCGGCGGCGATGTCGGCGGGATACTTCCCTGAGAGCATCTCCACCACCTCACCGAACGGCGCCCTGCCGAGGCGGTGGTACGGGTACGACTGTCGCACCAGTCGAAGAATCTCCGCCGGTCGCCAGTCGTCGACCGAAGCCATTGCCACGATCACTTGCGCGAGCACATCGAGGGCGTTCTGTGGGACGACGGTCGCTTCGACGTCGGCGCTCGACATCCCGGCGACCACGGCGGCCGTTTCCACGAGATCATCGCGATGCGTCGGTACGAAAACTCCCTTACTCGTCGCCGTCAGCGAATGTCCCGACCGTCCGACGCGCTGAAGTCCGGCAGCCACTCGTTTCGGGCTTTGCAGTTGAAGGACCAGATCGACTGACCCGATATCGATCCCCAACTCGAGGGAGCTCGTGGTGACGAGCGCAGGAAGATTGCCGGCCTTGAGCGCCTGTTCGAGCGCGAGTCGACGCTCCCGGGCCAGCGATCCGTGGTACGGGCGCGCCACCTGCTCACCAGCAAGCGAATTGATTCGCGCGGCCATCCGCTCGGCCTGCGCGCGGTTGTTGACGAAGATGAGGGTCGTGCGCGCGCCACGGATGTACTCCAGCGCAAGCTCGGCGATCAGGGGCCAAACACTGCGCTCGACGTTGGTCAAATCGCCGGCCGGCGAAACCACCGAGAGCTCCATCCGCTTCACGGCGCCGCAATCCACCACCGTGACCGGACGAAAGCTCGGCTCCTCCTCTTCCGCACGCGCGTAGCAGCCGCCCAGATACCTCGCGATTTCGTCGAGTGGGCGCTGGGTGGCCGAGAGGCCGATGCGCTGCGGCGGATGCTCAGAGAGCGCCTCGAGCCGCTCGAGAGTGAGCGCGAGATGAGCGCCGCGCTTTGTCCCGGCGACTGCGTGAATCTCGTCCACGATCACGGAGCGAACGAGCGCGAACATGCCGCGCCCCTTGATCGTCGTCAGCATGATGTGCAGCGACTCCGGCGTGGTGATCAGAATATGCGGAGCCTTGCGAAGCATCCTCGCGCGCGCGCTCGCCGGCGTATCGCCGGTTCGAACGGCGACGCGAATTTCTGGGAAGCGATGCCCCGCAGCCTCGAACCGCTTGCGGAGCGCAGCCAGCGGCTGTTCCAGATTTCGTTGGATGTCATTGCTCAGCGCCTTGAGCGGCGACACGTAGAGGATTTGCACCGCGTTCGGCAGCGGCCCTTCGAGGCCGCGCCGAATGAGCTGGTCCACCTCCCAGAGAAAAGCGGCGAGCGTTTTCCCAGTACCGGTCGGCGCGAGGATGAGCGTGTGGTCACCGCCGGCAATGGCGGGCCATCCAAGCCGTTGCGGCTCGCTCGCGACCCCGAAGGTGTCGGCGAACCAGTCGGCGACGAGCGGCTGAAAGGGGAGCGCCTCTGACATCTGAGTTTGTTAAGAATGGCGAACGGAGCGGATGTCGTCACCCTTGCCCTCGGCCGCGCCGCTACCGCATGCTCAGCCGCACACGCCGCAAGGTTCGAGAGATGAGCTTCCGTGATTCGGTAGTCGTGGTCACCGGAGTCGGGCGACAGGGGCAGGTTGGCGAATCTCTCGCCGCCGCGTTTGCGGAGGCTGGGGCGCGGGTGGCCGCCGTCGGCCACTCGGCGGTGGATGTGCAGGCTCGCGTGAAGGATCTGCAGGTCGCTGGACGGGAGGCCCGCGCCTTCGCGTGTGACCTCGCCGACGAGACGCAGCTCGCAGCGCTGGTGTCCGATGTCCAAACCGCCTTCGGCGGTGCCGTGCACGCACTCGTGCATGCCGCCGGTGGCTTCGCGGTGAGCGGGCCGGTGGCAACCAGCGCCACGAGCGTCTGGCATACCCAAATTCGGATCAACGTGACGACGGCCTATCTCGTCACCAGGGCATTCCTTCCCCTCGTGCGCGCCGGCAAGGGCACCATCCTCTACTTCTCCTCGTCGGCTGCCCTCCCTGGAGCGAAGGTCGCCGGCGTCTCCGCGTACGCCGTTGCGAAGACGGGAGTTGCGACCCTCACCCGGGCGGTGGCCGAGGAGGAGCGGTCGAATGGCATTCGGGTAAACGCTCTGGCCCCGGTGGCGATCCGAACCGCGGCGAACGAGAGCGCGATGGGCGACAAGGCCCCTTACGTCGAGCGCGATGAGGTCGTGCGAACAGTGCTCTACCTCTGCTCGGCGGACGCGAGCGCCGTGACCGGTCAGCTCATAGCGCTCTCTTAGTTGACGGAGCCTGCACGGGCTCTCGCTTGCCCGATGCTCCCGCTGGGGCCAGCTTTGTCGCATGTCTCTCGCGGCGCGCCGCCGGCCTGGGCTGCGAACGATCGTTCTCGATCGGTCGCTGGAGGCGCTCCCCCTCTTTCGGTTAAGCGACAGCGCTGATGACTCCGCCATCGCTCACAACCCCCCAGCGGGCGGGAGGTGGCGAGTGCTTCCGAGCCCCGGCGACCGGCTTCCGGGGACGTTCGACCAGGACGTGTATGTCGAGCTCTGGCACCGCTATCAGGAGGCAGGCGCACCAAGCGACGGCGCGGTGTCCTTTACCTTGCACGCCTTCCTCCGTTCGATTGGCCGGCGGGTGGACGGGAGGACTTACGAACAGCTTCGGGCCGCGCTCAGTCGGCTCGAGCGCACCACACTCGAGTCACAGGGTGCGTATTTCGACCGCTGCGCCGGAAAGCCCGTCGACACGCGCTTCACCCTCCTCACGGCCGTCAGCATTGAGCGAAGGAGGGTGGCCGATCGCGATCAGCTCGCCCTCTTTCCCAGCCTTGCCGCCTCCGAGCCGGGGGAAGCACAGATCATCCTCGCTGCACTCCCGCGCGCGAACATCGAGGCGGGGCACACAGTGACGCTCTCACCAACGCACTACCTAGCCCTGCAGTCGCCCGTCGCGCGACGGCTCTACAGACTCATCGAGGTCGCTCGCGCCGAGGGAAGTGTCGCCTGGCGAGTCGCGCTGACACAGCTCGCAGAGCAGTTGCCACTCGCACAGCGCTATCCCTCACACCTCCAGCGCGTGCTTCAGCCCGCCCACGAGATGCTGCTGGCGGCGGGGTTACTTCGTGATGCCATCGTGCACCAGGACCAGCGCGAGTGGTATGTTGATTACGTTCTCGCCGCCAGGGCCGCTTAGCTCGAGCTGGCGGGTAGGTCCCGCGGGCCCACACACTAACTATCGGAGACACAACCAATGGCAACGAAGCTCGATAAGACGCTCAAGCGCGAGATCGACATTGATGGACAGCCGTACATGGTGGCGATCTCTCCCGAGGGCGTGAAGCTCACCCAGAAGGGGTTCCGCAAGGGGCCGGAGCTGTCCTGGAAGCAGATTCTTCACGGCGGGGAGGGCACGTCGGGTGACGCGTCAGGTAGCTCGAGCATGCCGTGACAGCGTTGTCAGGTAGTAGGGCACGGAACCTCGTGCCGCCCGAATCGTATTATCCTTGAATCGCCGACCGGACACGGTCGGCGTGCGGCATTGATGATCTCTCACCCCCCGGTTGCCATGCCTCGCCTTCGAACCGCGGCCCTCGCTGCGGCCGTCCTCCTGCCTCTCGCCATCGGCGGATTCGCGCTCGAAGGGCGAGCGACGCGCGACGGCGCACGCGTCTTCGACCAAGTCATGTCACTCGTGTCCGACCGCTTCGTCGACACGGTGCAAAACAGTGCCCTTTACGAGAAGGCTGCTCGCGGACTCGTCCAGCAGCTGAACGATCCGTACTCCGAGCTCTTTTCGCCCAAGCAGCTGAGGCGCTTCTCGACGCAGTCGACCGGCAGGTACGGCGGGCTGGGGATGCAGATCGAGCAGCAGGGCGGAGACATCGTGGTGGTGCGGGTCTTCAGTCACACTCCGGCCGAAGGCGCCGGCATCGTCGAAGGCGACCGGATCGTCTTCATCGATACGGTCAGCACGCGAGGCTGGACGTCTCAGCAGGTGTCGGACGTGCTCATCGGAACGATCGGCACAAAGGTGCGGGTGAAGTTCGCCCGACCCGGCGTGGCCCAGGTGATCGATCAGGTCTTCACGCGCGCCGAGATCCATGTGCCGGCGGTCCCGTACGCGCTCATGCTCGATGACCGGATCGGCTATGTGCCACTCCAGTCCTTCAACGAGACGTCCGCCGACGAGCTGCAGTCCTCGGTCAATCGGCTGCTCAAGCAGGGGGCGAAGAGCATCATCCTCGATCTGCGTACCGATCCTGGCGGCATCCTCGACCAGGGCTTGGCGTCCGCGGATCTCTTCCTGAGCGAGGGCCAGCAGATCGCCAGTGTTCGCACGCGGCAGGGGCCGCCCCAGACGTTCGTATCGCGCTCGGGCGAGCACATCCCCTCCGTGCCGCTGGTGGTACTCATCGACGGCTACACGGCGTCGGCGAGCGAGATTGTGGCGGGGGCGCTGCAGGATCATGACCGCGCCCTCGTCGTCGGGACCACGTCCTACGGAAAGGGGCTGGTGCAGACCGTCTTCCCACTCGACGGCGGCTGGGCGCTCAAGCTCACCACAGGGAAGTGGTACACGCCGAGTGGCCGGTCCATTCAGCGCGACCGTCACCGGACCAACCCGGACTCGGTAGACCTGGCGTCGGACGCGCCTGACGACGCTGCCCCCGATTCGCTCGAGCGCGAGGCGGTCAAGAAGAATCGGCCGGCCTTCAAGAGTGACGCGGGTCGCGTCATCTACGGCGGGGGCGGGATCACCCCGGACGTGATCGTCCCCGAGGATACCGTCACCACGGCCGAGCAGGAATTCGCCAAGGCGGTGACCCCGAAGTATCCGGTCGTGCGGAGCGTTCTCTACAAGTACGCCTTCGAGCTCAAGGGCACAGTGAACAAGGACTTCACGGTCAAGCCGGAGTGGCGAGAGGAGTTTTACAAGAGGCTCCAGCAAGCGAGCGTGCCGGTCGATCGCAAGCAGTACGATGCCGCGTCCCCTCTCGTCGACCGATGGTTGAGCGGACAGGTCGCCCGACTCGCATTCGGTGATTCGGCGGCGTTCCGCCGCAGCATTCCGTACGATCCGCAGCTCATGAAGGCGACCGACCTTCTCAAGCACGGTCAGACGCAGAAGGACCTCTTCTCCCTCGCGCAGGCGAACCTGCCGGAGAAGCACTAGACTGCGCGTGAACGTTCGGCACCTCTACACCGCGGCCATCCTCCTGGCCGCGGTGTCGTGTTCGGGGGGAAGCGGGAGCGCCGCTCCTCCCCCTCAAGCTCCCGCTCCCGCGTCGACGCCGAGCGCTCCCGCCCCCGCGTCCAGGGTCGGCGCGACACCGGTGAGCCCCGAGCCGGGCGAGACCCATCTCTCGAACATCCGCCAGCTCACACACGGCGGCGACAATGCCGAGGCGTATTTCAGCGCCGACGGCAAGCTTCTCATCTTCCAGTCGACGCGCGACGGGCGCACCTGCGACCAGCAGTACATCATGCGCACCGATGGGACGAACCTCCGGCGGATATCGAGCGGCACCGGCAAGACGACGTGCGGCTACTTCTTCGCCTACGACAAGAAGATCTTCTACGCCTCCACCCAGGCCGCCGACACGGCCTGTCCACCGCGGCCCGATCCGTCCAAGGGCTATGTGTGGGGCCTCGATCCGTACGACATCTACAGCGCCGACGCCGACGGAACCCACATCCGGCGCCTAACGAACTTTGGAGTCTACACCGCCGAGGGAACGCTGTCGCCGGATGGGCGAACGATCGTGTTCACGTCCTTGAAGGATGGTGACCTCGACATCTACACAATGAACGTCGACGGCACGAACATTCGGCGCCTCACGAACACACCCGGGTACGACGGCGGCGCGTTCTTCTCCCCCGATGGCTCGCAGATCGTCTACCGGGCCAACCATCCGACCGACTCCGCCGAGCTCGCGGACTATCGGACGCTCCTCGCACAGCGGATCGTCCGGCCGAGCAAGATGGAGATCTGGGTGATGAACGCGGACGGATCGAATCAGCATCAAGTGACGCACCTTGGGGGAGCAAACTTCGCCCCGTACTTCACCCCAGACAGCAAGCGGATCATCTTCTCGTCCAACTACACCAATCCGCACGGCGGCAACTTCGACTTGTATCTCGTGAACCTGGACGGATCGGGGCTGGAACAGGTGACGACGAGCCCTGTCTTCGATGGCTTCCCGATGTTCAGCCCCGATGGGAAGCAGCTTGTCTGGGTCGCGAACCGAAACGCATCGCGCGAGCACGAGACCAACATCTTCATCGCCGATTGGCGGTGAGCGAGCCGGGGGCGTCGCCCCCGCGCCGGGAGTGTGGCAGGCCGGGCCTCACCGGACCGGCCGCACGCCTGTAGTATTCTGGAATCACCTTGTCACGAGGAGTCGGGATGATCGGTCTGATCCTGCTGGCGATCGCGGTCACGATCGGGGCGCTCATCCTCACCAATTCGGTCAAGATCGTCGGCCAGGCCGAGGTCATGGTCATCGAGCGCTGGGGGAGATTCAACCGCATCGCGCGCTCCGGTCTCAACATTCTCGTTCCCTGGATGGAGCGCCCCCGATCGATCGACGTGCGATACGCGGAGAGCGACCCGGGCGGCGTGAAACGCATCATGTCGGGATCGACGACACGCATCGACCTGCGCGAGCAGGTGCTCAACTTTCCGAGCCAGCCGGTCATCACCAAGGACAACGTGACGATCGACATCGATGCGGTGCTTTACTACCGCATCGCCGACCCGCAGAAGGCGACCTACGCCGTCCAGAACCTCCCCTTCGCCCTCGAGACGCTCACGCGCACGACGCTCCGCAACATCGTCGGCGAGATGGAGCTCGACCAGACGCTGGCGAGCCGCGATCAGATCAACAAGCGCATGCGGGAGATCATCGAGGAAGCGTCGATCGGTTGGGGGGTCGACGTCACACGCGTCGAGCTGCAGGCCATCGAGCCGCCACGCGACATTCAGCAATCGATGGAGCTGCAGATGCGCGCCGAGCGTGAGCGCCGGGCTGCCGTCACCAACGCCGAGGCGTCGAAGCGCGCCGCGATCCTCGAGGCGGAGGGCGTGCAGCAAGCGCAGGTGAGCCGAGCCCAGGGCGAAGCGGAAGCGTCAGTGCTGCGAGCAAAGGGATTGGCGGAAGCGCGCCTCGCGATGGCGGAGGCGGAGGCGTCGGCGATCGAGCGAATCGCCGCGTCACTTCCCGAAGGGCAGGCGGCGATGTACCTACTCGGCCTCAAGTACCTCGAGGCACTTCCGCAACTCGCGCAGGGGAGGGGCTCGACCATTTTCCTGCCGGTCGAGGCACAGGGAGTCATGGGCGCGCTCGGCGGACTTCGTGAGCTGATCGCGCGCACCGGAGCGGCGAGTGGAGAGAAGGAGGGCGCGGCGGGCGCGGCGGCTCCGCGAGCCCTCAACCCGCCGAAACCGCCGAGCAACCCGCCTAAGCCGCCGCAGGGGTGAGGGGGTGGCCCGGATCACGCGCGAGCGTGCAGAGCGGATCGCGAGGGCCCACGCCTGCGAAACGTGTGGCGAGTACTCGTACAAGAGATTGGTGGTCAAGCCCGCGAGCAAAGAGCATCAGAAGGAATTGAACGAGGCCTGGCACGCCGTGAAGACGTGCGGCGTCTGCGGGACGATCCAGGAGTTGGGGATCGATGCCGAGGGAGAGATCGTCTATGTCGCCTAGCGCCCGCTAGCCGGCGCGCGACCACCTAAGACATTTCCCGGCAGGCACTTAGCTCATATTCGCGCCTCTAGGGACGGGCGGCTCTCATCGTGCCCGCCGACTTGGCCATGCCACCGTCATGCTTGTCGGTGCTACGGCGCGCGCAGCTGGAAGTTGTGGGGGAACTTCCTACACCGCTCGCTGGTATAAGTTGGAGCCAGCAATCGCGCCAGAATGGCGCCAGCGCTCCAATTCGAGCCGAACTCTTCTATTTTTCTACAGCCCCGAACGTGGGGGCATTTTTAGCTCGCCGGTTCGATGCGCTCGCAACGCTGCGCCAGCTGAGCGCGTATGAATCTCGGCGCCCGAGGTATGGACGTCCGTTCCCACGAGTTGACTGCCGCGCGACGCAAAGCGGCTGGAGACTTCTGGAGGTTTCGATGCGAAAGCCCCGCCCTGCCACCTACAACCCAGCCCAGGCGCTGCAGCTGATCGCCTGCGACCGGAACGGCTCACCACTCAGCTGTCCGTCCTGTTCCGGGAAGATCGTTCGCGACCCGACGAACGTTCCGCCTCCGCCGCGCTCGCACGTCACGCTGCGCTGCGCCAGCTGTGGGCGGATCGCTCGCTACATCGCCGGCGCTGCCTGACGAGTAAATTTCTTGCCAGGAACGGTTGTGGCCGCTCCTTAGTGCCGAAACTTGTTTTTGGCGACGTTGCGCACCTTCACATTCGCGGAGGCTCCCCTTTAGATTTCGCTTTCGTCCGCGATCACGTTGGACTGGATGCGGGACCGTCGGTTCCATCCGTTCGAGCGGCGATCTTTGTTCCAAGTTTAGCCCCTAGTCGGGGAGAGGTACGGCACCATGTCTCGCATTACCGGCACCGTGAAGTGGTTCAATGACGCGAAGGGCTTCGGCTTCATCTCGCGTGAGGGAGGACCCGATGTCTTCGTCCACTTCAGTGCAATCCGCGGCAATGGCTTCAAGTCGCTCGCCGAGGGCGACAAGGTAGAGTTCGAGATCGTCCAGGGGCAAAAGGGTCCCCAGGCCGCGGAGGTCCAAAAGGTCTGATCGCACGCTCGCCACACACGTTTCTTCGGGGCCCCGGCACTCGCCGGGGCCCTCTGCTTTTCCTCTTCCCCCCTCCCCCTCGCCCGCCCACGCAGAGCGTGCGACGGACGATTCTGTGCCTCGACCTGACGACACTCTTGCGTCCGGTTCCCTGAGGCATTAATCGTTTCGCCCCCTCCCATCCAAGGCCAAACCGGGTCGCCACGCCGCCACCGGGGCACTTCGTTTGCCCTCGGTGTCATCTCGTCCCTGTACCCTTCAGCGTTTCACGTTCACGGCAGCGGAGTAGACATCATGGCGTCGATTTGGAAAGGCTCTCTGGCTTTCGGGCTCGTCAGCATTCCCGTGGAGCTGCGAACGGCGGTGCGCGAGGACCATATCAGCTTCCGCCTCCTCCATAAGGAAGATCAGGCACCCATCAAGTACGAGCGTGTCTGCAGCGCCGATGGCGAGACCGTTCCATGGGACGACATCGTGAAAGGCTACGAGTTCTCCAAAGGGAAGTTCGTCCTCATGGACGACGACGACTTCACGGCCGCCGCGCCCGAGGCTTCACGCAACTTCGAGATTCTCGACTTCGTGAAGCAGGACGAAATCGACTTTCGCCACTTCGAGACACCGTACTTCCTCGTGCCCTCGAAGGGGGGCGACAAGGCCTACGCGCTACTCCGAGAGGCGATCCGCAACACCAGTTCGATCGGAATCGGCACGATCATCATCCGCCAGAAGCAGCATCTCGCCGCCGTTCGTGTCGTGGGCGACGCTCTCGTGATGGAGATCATGCGCTTCGCCAATGAGCTGGTCGATGCGGGCGAGTACACCTTCCCGTCCGACGAGCACGTCAGGCCTCAGGAAGTGAAGATGGCGGAGCAACTCATCGCGACGCTCGCCGCGCCATTCGAGCCCGAGAAGTATCGGGACGACTATCGCGAAAAGCTGATGGACGTCATCCGTGCGAAGATGAAGGGAAAGAAGATCGAGCTTCCGCCGGAGCCGAAGCAGGAGGACACTCGCGTGATCGATCTCATGGCGCGTCTCAAGGAGAGCCTCGATCGCGGGCGTCAACGGCCGGCGCGTCGCGCCGCCGAACCGGAGCCGGAACCAGAGCGAAAGCCGGCGCGGAAGTCCCGCCGCAAGCTCGCCTAGTCCTTTCGCGTGGCTCCGCGCGCTGCCTCACATCCTCCGGGCCACCGGCGGGCCTCCGCCCGACGCACGGCTCGGCCCGCGCCCACCACGGCAGCGCACGACGCAGAGGGGAAGCTCGCCGAGTATCGCCGCAAGCGCGACTTCACGCGCTCCGCCGAGCCGACGGGAGGTGCGGCACGGCGCTCGAAGAGTGCGCTGCAATTCGTCGTGCAGAAGCATGCGGCCACGCACCTACACTTCGATCTTCGCCTCGAGCTCGATGGCGTGATGAAGAGTTGGGCAGTCCCCAAGGGTCCGAGCCTCGATCCCACGGTCAAGCGGCTGGCCATGGAGGTCGAGGACCACCCGATCGAGTACAACACCTTCGAGGGAACGATCCCCGCTGGGGAATACGGCGGCGGGACCGTGATGCTCTGGGATCGGGGCACGTACACCGCGGAGGTGTCCGCGCGCGATCCCCAGCAAGCGCTGCGCGACGGATACCGGAAGGGCGATCTCAAGCTCGTACTCCACGGAGAGCGGCTGCGAGGGTCGTGGGTCCTCGTGCGCACCCGACGAGGCGAAGAGGGGAAGCCGCAATGGCTGCTCATCAAGCACCGCGACGAGTACGCCGAGCCCGGGTCCGATATCACCGCCACCGACGTCACATCCGTGGCCACCGGGCGCACCATGCAGGAGATCGCCACCGGGTTCAAACGCGTGTGGCACAGCAACCGCCCCGGGCGGCGAGCGCCCGGAGCGATCGATCTCGATCCAGATCCGCCGCCAGCCACACGGAGCCGATCATCGGCTCGACCCGCTCCCACACCGCCCCTTCCCGCCGACGTGCTCCAACCGATGCTCGCCAGCATCGGGACCGATATCCCGCGCGGCGACGGATGGACCTTCGAGCCGAAGTACGACGGCATCCGCCTTCTCGCCTTCGCCACTCCCCGCGCCGTGCGGCTGGTGTCGCGCAATGGGAAGGACAAGACGAAGCAGTTCCCCGAGCTCGCTGCTGCCGTGCAGATGCTCGCGTCCAAGGCCCGGCGCCCGCTCGTTCTGGACGGTGAGGTCGTCGCCCTCGTAAAGGGTGCGCCGGCGCGCTTTCAGGAGCTCCAGTCGCGCATGCACGTCAGTGACACGAAGTCGATCGAGACCTTCGAGACGACTCTCCCAGTCGCGTTCATCGTCTTCGACCTCCTCATGGACGGCGATGACGTTCTCGTACACGAGCCATGGACCGAGCGCCGGCGCTTGCTCGAGCTGCGTCTGCGCAACCGCACCACCCCGAATCTTCGGCTGAGCGAATCCGTCCCGAACGCGGGGCGCGAGCTCCTGCAGCGCGCGCGGGTCGCCGGGTGGGAGGGCATCATCGCCAAGCGCACCGACGCTCCGTATCAGCCAGGACGACGGTCGAAGAGCTGGCTCAAGCTCAAGATCGAGTTCCAGGAGGAGTTCGTCGTCGGTGGATACACCGATCCTCGGAACAGCCGCGAATACATCGGCGCCCTCCTCCTCGGCTACTACGACGGCGATCGCCTCATCTACGCAGGCCACGCCGGAGGCGGCTTCGACCGGCAGGGACTCAAGGAGATGTACCAGCGGCTGCACCGACTCGAACGGAAGACATCACCGTTCGCAGAGGTGCCGAAGACCAACGAGCCTCCGCATTGGGTGCGGCCCGAGGTCGTCGTCGAAGTGAAGTTCAGCCAGTGGACCGGCGATGGCCGCCTACGCCAGCCGATCTACCTCGGCACGCGCGACGACAAGGATCCACGCGACGTGCGACGGGAGTCGCAGAGTATTCAGCAGAGCGAAGCAGCGGATCCTCCCGGTCCTCCGTCGAGTCGCCGCGCGCGCTCGAGCACCACGGCCGCCGCCAGGCCGATGCCGAAGCGCAGCCCCGCGGCGAAGCGCGGCGCCGAGCGCGCGGGGGTGAACGCCTCGCTGGTGCAGCAGCTCGACCTGATCGAGCGGTCCGGCGGCTCGGGCACGCTCCGCATCGCGCGCGGCCAGACGCTCGATGTCACAAACCTGGACAAGGTCTACTTTCCCGAGGAGCGCCTGACGAAGGGCGATCTTCTCCGCTACTACGCGCGCGTGGCGCCGGCCATTCTCCCCGTCATGGCCGATCGACCACTGGTGCTCAAGCGCACCCCGGAGGGGATCGCCGGGGAGAGCTTCTTCCAGCAGAACGCGCCCGAGCGCCCACCGGCCGGAGTCCGCGTCGCGAGCGTCGGCAAGGACGAGAATGGAAACGAGCTGCATCGGATCATCGGCGGCGATCTGGTGACCCTCCTCTACATCGCGCAGCTCGGCTGCATCTCCGTCGATCCCTGGCACTCTCGTATCGGTTCGTTGGACACGCCTGACTACACGATTCTGGATCTCGACCCCGGCCCCAAAGCCACCTTCCGCCTCGTCATCCAGGTCGCGCAGTGGGTGCGTGCGGAGCTCGACAAGCTCTCGCTCCATGCGGCCCTGAAGACGTCCGGTTCGCGCGGCCTGCACATCGTGGTGCCGCTCCCCACCGCGACGTCGTACGAGACTGGCCTGCTCATCGCCCAGCTCGTGGCCACACGCGTCGCGTCGGCCCACCCCACTGAGGCGACCGTGGCGCGGTCGGTACGCTCGCGCGCGCCGGGCACCGTCTACGTCGACTATCTGCAGAACATCAAGGGAAAGAGCGTCGCCGCCGCCTACTGCGTGCGCGCCCGCCCGGGTGCGACCGTCTCGGCACCCCTCGAGTGGTCGGAACTCAAGCCGACGCTCGACCTGCACGACTTCACGATCGAGAGCGTCCCCGTGCGCCTTGCTCGCCGCGGGGATCTCTGGGGCGCCGCCATGAAACGAAGAAACACCGCAGGCGCTCTCAGGGGGCTCGCTGACCTATGACCCCGGCCGATCGTCTTCCATCGAGATGTGTTGCATGTGGACACGCCAGCTCACGCTGGCAGCCATGCTCACGCTCCTTGCGGGGCGTGCAGCGGCGGCGCAATCGACGGCCGGCGCCGGGCGGAGCGTACGCGTCCACGGCGTGGTGGATGGGGTCGCGATCGTGCAGACGGCACGCCGTTATCTCGGTGTCAGATATAAGCTTGGTGGCACTACTCCCCAGGCGTTCGACTGCTCCGGATTCGTCCGCTACGTCTTCGAGCAGCATGGACTCGAGCTTCCGCGCACCGCTCACGAACAAGCTGCGGTCGGGCGAGCCCCGGAGGCTGGGGAGCTGGAGCCAGGCGACCTCCTCTTCTTCTACGGCGGGCGCGGAGCGCAGCATATCGCGATCTACGTCGGCCGCGACTCGATCATCCATGCATCGAGCGGGTCGCACAAGGTGAAGCTCGACCGGCTCCCTGGCGCTGGGTTGCGCCGGAACTGGTTCGGGCAGCGGCTGATAGCTGTTCGACGGCTCTTGCCGGTGGAAGGCGTGTTCGATCTACCGGCGGCGCTGGCCGTGGGAGCCGCCGAGCCGCAGGAAGAGCTGGAAGTGGATTGGACGGAGTGGGCGGCGCCGCCGCTTATCTTCTGACCGACAACCGCGGAGGCGAGGGCTCGATGCGCGTAGATCGCGACCCTTCGTCACCCGCCGACTCAGAGGGCGATTTCGTGCTGCTGTACAGTCGTGAGCTGCCGGGTGGAGGGCTGGTGACGATCGAGGCATTGCCGGAAGGCAGCCCCGCCTGTCACGCGCGCGTCTTGGTGGAGCGCCGGAGCGATCCGAAGCGGCGGCTCGGCCACGCCCCTCCGATCATCGCCGAGGCCCAGGCCGCGACGCAGGCGTCCGTATTCAAGGAGCTGTATCGGATCGCTTCGGACAATGTCGCTGTGGCGCGCGGGCTCATTCAGTGGCAGGCACGGCGCCGGGGGAACTGAACGAACAGTCGCCTGATTGACTACGAGTGGATGTGAAAGAGGGGCGCGGGTTTCAGAACCGCGCCCCTCAGTCACTCTCCCCACTCTTTCCCCAGCCTCCCGCTCCCAACCCCTGTGCTGCCGGCGATCCGCGTCACTGCGGAGTCGTTGATCAGGCCCCCAGATCGCGACGTCCTTCCGGCATTCGCCAGCGCCGCGGCAACTGCGACCGCAGCGTCTCGTCATCCACCGCATGCAGTGACCGGGCTCTCAGCGTCGCGACTCGCGCCGAGCGGTGTGGGTGGGACAGGCACTCGAACCGAATCACCAGACGAGCCGTTTCGGTCCCAGTGACGATGTCCTCCGACACGAGGCGAGCGACGACAGTGACGAGCCAGCGGCTTCCGTCATGGAGCGAGATGACGCGAGCATCGGCCGTCCTGTGCGAAGGCGCAGCTGCCACCGACGCCGCGTCATCGCCGCTGCGGCGGATGATCGCGGAACGTGCAGAGATCTGGCGGCTATGGCGATTGGCGCCCATGCACGGCTCCGGCTTTTTATCTTAAACACATATTGCAACTAAAAAGTTCCGCTGCAAGGGGCTGGATTCCCAGGAAACGGTAAGGGTTCAGTAACGGGGGCACCCCTCTCCTCCGCACCACTCCAGGGGAAGAAGAGCGGTCGCGGACGCCACGCCGAGCTAGTCCCTGAGGAGATCGAAGCGCACGCCGCGCCGGGCTCCGCGGCGCCGACGAGGCGCAAAGCGGAAGAGCTGAGCCGGCCGGCCCCGCCCCTCGCTCCGCCACTCGTCGAGGGGCTCTACGAGCCAGGCCGCGTGCAACGCGCGCCGGAAGCTCGCCTTGTGAAGCCGGCGGCCGAGGAGGAGCTCGTAAAGCTCCTGCAGCTGACTCAACGTGAAGGTCGGAGGGAGGAGGCTGAACGCGATTGGCGCCTGATCGAGGCGCATCCGCAGGATCTGCATCGCGAGATCGAGCATGGCCCGCTGGCGGGGCGCGAGCACCGGAGCCTCATCCACAGGGAACCACGCGGCTTCGACCCCGGCGAGTGCTGGCGCTCCGGCCGGCGTGAGCGCGAGATAGGCCACGGAGAGCTCACTCAGCGAAGGGTGCCGGCGCTTGTCGCCGAAGGCCGCCACCTGCTCCACCGACGCGGGCGCGAGGCCGAGCGCCGTGCGCGCGATTCGCGTCGCCTGCTCCTCGAGCGTCTCATCGCTGCGCTGCGGTTCCCACGGGAGCTCCCACCGCTCCTTCGCCCTCGCATCACCGGCGCGCGCGAGGAGCACCGCCAGGTGGCGGGCGCGCGGGGTGACGGTGATCACGTCGACGGTGGTGGCGTTTCTGCGTCCCGCCACTCGTGGTGCCGGCGGGGACGGGCGATCGGGCATGGCCCGGTAATTAGTAGCGTCTGGCTACTAATGTCAAGCCCTCGCCACGAATTAGTACCAGCACGACAATAAAAACGTGCCCTTCGTCACGACGGGCGACTATATGCCACACCGCCCGCGCCGTCAACCGAAGGCAGCATCGGTTACTTCGTTCCCGACGCCCCCATCGCCGCCGTCTGCTGACCCTCGCCGTATCCAACCACCGGCGGAATACTGATCGGCAGTCGCCCGGTGATTGCGATGCTCCCCAGAACCGCGCGCGCAGCCGCGAGCTGCGACACCGGAAACCCACCCCACGCCACCAGGTACGACGGTACATCCGGCACGTCGCGCAAAAGATACGGATTCCCGAAGGCAACCACGATCGGATTCCGTCCGCGTCGGACCAACTCTGCGATCAATTGCACCAACGATTGCGGCGCTGCGACGCTCGCCACGGTGGAGCCCGGGCCGAGATACGAGCTCACGATCACGACATCCGCCGAATCGGCGGCCTGCAATAGACGCCACATCGGCGGCGTCGGGTCGTCGCCGTCGATGAACTCCGCGTGCAAGCCGTCGAAGGTGCGCCGCATCTCGGCGTTGAACGTCGTCCCGGCCGCCAGGTCGGCGCGACGCGACACCGTGATCGCCAGCACCCGCGCGCCCCGCGTCAGGCGACCGAGCGGCAGTTGGCGCAAGGAATCCTTCACCAGCGTGATCGATCGCTCCGCCGCCAGCCGCGCCACCGCCAGGTGCGCCGAGTCGCCCACGATCGCGCGCGTGCTGTCGAGGTCGACCAGCCGCGACCGGACCAGGCCGAGTCGCTCCTTCGCCGCCAGAATCCGGCGGGCCGACGCATCCAGGCGACTCGCCGGGTAGCGTCCCTCGGAAACTCCGTCCACCACCGCGTCGATCGCCTGCGCCACATCCGCCGGCATGAGCAGCACATCGGCGCCCGCGGCCACCGCTCGCTGCACCGCCTCGACCGAACCGAACTGGTCGAGCACACCGCGCATGTCCATGGCGTCGGTGACGATCAGGCCGTTGAACGACATTCCGTCGCGTAGGAGACCGGTCAGCACGGCCGGCGACAGCGTTCCGGGAACACCCGTCGAGTCGAGCGCCGGCATCGCGCCGTGAAACGTCATCACCGCATCGACGCCGCCAGTCACCGCTGCTCGAAAGGGCACGAGCTCGACGCTGTCCAAGCGCGCACGCCCCGCACGCACCACCGGCAGCGCGAGATGCGAGTTCACGTCGGTGTCGCCGTGCCCGGGAAAGTGCTTCGCCGTCGCCAACATCCCGT
>Ga0187777_10000674_pt1 | contig 22488 bp, 16 predicted proteins | sample 1015_Q2_SP5_10_M_FD_132416 | JGI IMG/M metagenome (GOLD analysis project Ga0187777, IMG submission 132416) | Tropical peat soil microbial communities from peatlands in Department of Meta, Colombia - 1015_Q2_SP5_10_MG | ecosystem: Environmental > Terrestrial > Soil > Wetlands > Peat | place... | reverse complement strand
CGACCTTTCCCGCAAGGCATTCCTGCCTGATCCGGACGGCAGCACTGCCCGGCTCTACCGCATGGGTGATCTCGGACGGGTCTCGCCCGACGGCTGCCTTTATTATCACGGACGCAAAGACCGTCAGGTAAAGATCCGCGGCAATCGAGTGGAACTGGCGGATGTGGAATTGACGCTGCGCACGATCGAAGGTGTGAAGGACACTGCTGTTACGGTGCGTCAGAATGGCCAAGGAGAGCCGTTCCTGGTTGCCTACGTCGTCATGGCCAAGGAATCTGCGCGGTCGGCGCTTTCGCTACGCAAAGCGCTCCATCGGTTATTGCCCGAGCATATGGTGCCTCCTGCGTTCGTGATACTCGACGAGCTCCCCATAAACTCCCACGGAAAAGTGGATTATGAGGCCCTGCCGGAGCCGAGGCGGGAACGCCATTACGTAGCACCCCGCGACACCGCTGAAGCCTTTCTTTGCGAATTGTGGGAGCAAATCCTAGGTGTTCGTCCTGTGGGGATTCGCGATGATTTTCTCGAGCTCGGAGGCAACTCGTTGTTGGCCGCGCGTCTGATGACACACATCGAACTCCACTTTGGCCGACAGATCCCACGGTCAACGTGGTTGTCGGCGACGACCGTAGAGGAGTTGTCAAAAGTCATCCGCGAGCAGCCAGATCGCGAGCTTGCTTCACCGCTTGCCAGGATGCAAGCGGGCAGCGAGTCGAGAAAGCCATTCTTTTTCCTGCACGGGCAATTTAATGGATGGGGCCTTTATTGCAAGGCATTGGCTCCTCTTCTAGGTCAGGAGCAGCCGTTCTATGTCCTGCATCCCTTGCCCCCGGATGACCACTTGCCAGCTACAGTTGAACTGATGGCCCAGCGCTACCTTCGAATTTTGCGCGACACCCAGCCCCACGGCCCCTATTTGTTGGGAGGCTATTGCAACGGTGGATTAATTGCCCTCGAAATGGCGCAGGAGCTGCGGGCTCAAGGTGAGAGTGTCGAATTGTTAGTCCTGGTTGAAACAGTTGCCGGAAACCAGCAATTCAGGGTACATCGGAGACTCGTTTCGTTAGCCGCCCGCGCTCTCGGGATGAAACAGGCAGACGAGTTGGAGTCTTTCTTACGGCTGCGTAGATTCCTCATTCACTTTCGGGGCTTGTTCGATTCTCAAAGAGCAAGGGTCCTAGTCCAGAAGATCGCTGCACTCCCCTGTTTCGCGAATCGTCAGCTCTGGCGACGCGCTAAGCCCAACCACACGCCTTCACATCTTCACGACATCGCCTTGCCTCCGCATGGGTGGGGGCTTGAAAAAGTGAACGCGCATTATATACGGCTCGTTCAAGGCTACGTTCCACGGCCTTATGCAGGCCGCCTCACGATCTTTCGCGCCAAGGACGGGAAAGCAGAGATTGATGATCCCACTCTGGGCTGGCGTGGTCTGGCCCGAGACGTCGAAACCCACACAATTCCCGGAGACCACCACGGCTGCGTCGATCTAGCGGAAAACCTCCCCGTTCTTGCCGAACATCTCAAGTCTTGTCTCGATGCATGCCACGCCGCATCGCATTGCCCGGAGGAAAGGCAAGAGAAGGAATTGAGAGAACTGGCCAGGTTCGCGAAGGCAGAAAAGAGGCTCGCCAAAGGGGCAAGCAGTTCGAGGGGTTCTGCAGCCGACAAGTGACTTATATTTTTATGATACATGCACACGAGCACACAGCCGATTCAACGGTTGACAGTAAGATTTACCCACGGGAGACAGCCACCATGAAATGGTTAATGAAGGTTGTGATTGTCACGTTCGGCGTGATGATGGGTCTCACGTGTGGAGGAGCCATCATCAGCTCGGTCGTTCAGTCACACCAAAAAGCCGTCGCGGCAGCAAACACCCCGGAACAGCGAGTTGCGGAGGCGAAACAACAAGCAACAGCTCAGCAAGCACGGGAAGCCAAGGAGAACGACGACTACCACCGAGGCGGAGCTTCCGTTCTGCTCCTGCTTAGTGACATGAAAGACCCTGAGAGCACGAAGATCACAGAAGTGCTCGTCGTCCCGTCGAACGCGGTTTGCATCAACTACCGTTCGAAAAACGGCTTCAGCGGCTACCGTATCGGTTACGCCACGCTGACTCCGAAGGGCAATCTGCACCGTTCTCCGGATGGTGCCGACACGTGGAACAAGTACTGTGCCGACAAGACTGGCACGGTCCTCGACCTTGACGTGCTGAACCGAATGACGTCAGGCAAGCTGTTCTAGTTTCTCCTTCCTCTCCGGGCGGGCCTCCAGATGTTTTGGGGGGCCTGCCAGTACGGTCCTCTCCTTCTGGTCGCGTTTGCAATCGAAAGTGGCTTGGGAGGGAGAAAATCGGTCTAGGCGTTAACGATTCAGCGGAAGAAATGGTACTCCCAAAATGTGCATGATCAAGCCGCGCTCACAGACCGGATCGGCCGAAAACGCATCTGACAACGATTCGCAGGGCGTGGCCGAAAATCTTGAAAGCTGCTGGTATCGAATACTTTTGGCTTTACGACTTAAGGCATACCTTTGCCACTCGTCTAACCGACGTCGAGGAAACGGGCTACTCGGAGAATTGAAGTATCACTCGAAATGTCCGGGAAGCCGACTACTTACCCAATTGGTAAGGCTACAAAGCGATAGCCTGGGAATAAATCTCATCGATGAATTCGTTAGGCACTAACAGTCAGTCATGTGAATGCAGATATTACGACAGGCTCATCAGATTCTGCGGAGCTACATGAACTGCGCCTTCGCGCGGCTGCGAGGCAGTCCCTCTTGAAATAACAGGTGTTGCGGCTTTAGCACCCGCCATTGCAATTCGATGTAGGTACCGTCGATAGAATGTATCCTGAAGTTGAAGTCCGCATTATCGATGGGCCGCAAGGAAAACGGAAGTCTTTGGTGTTAGGTCGCTCGGAACGGGAATCCGCGTGACTGAAGTGTCCTTCAGCTAGCTAAGCCGGGTTGAATTGGAACCATCCATCGACTGGATCAACTTACATGGCGGATAAAGAGATTCAAGTGAAAGACACACTAGGATCGGCTCTTCTTCCCGGTTTCTGGGACTCTCGGCTTGCCCCGTTTTTTGAAAAGTATTGCTTGTTGCTGTGCTTGTGCCTGGTCGGCATTGCGTGCCTTCGGATTATCTCGACATATAACGCGCTGAGTATTACGGTCGACGAGCCAACCCACTTTGCGGCTGGCCTTGAGTACCTCACAAGCCATGTCTACCGTATCAACCCAGAGCACCCACCTCTTTCGCGCATGATGCAGGCCCTCGGGCCATATTTCGCTGGCGCCAGGCCGGTTGTTGACGCGCATTCTCCGGGTGTCAGAGAGCTTGCCAGTACAGGCAATGTGGATCGCGCAATATTTCTAATGCGACTAGGCAATCTGCCATTCTACTTGCTGGCTTGTTTGGTCGTCGGCGGCCTGTCGTGGCATTGGTTCGGTAGACCGATGGCGGCTTTGGCGCTCTGCCTGTTCTCCTTGCTGCCCAACATGCTCGCCGACGGAGGCCTGGCCACGACCGATATGGCACTGGGTGCGACCGTGGGAGCAACGTTTTTCGCCATGCTCCTCTGTGCCGAGAGACCGAGCTGGCCGCGATCTGTACTTCTCGGGTTTTGTACTGCCTTGGCCTGTCTATCGAAGTTCACTGCGTTGGGTTACATACCCGTTGCTACCTGTCTAGCATTGTTGTTCTATCTGATTCCATGCTGGCCTGGCTGGGTTGGACTGTGGAGATTTGCGAAACAGCGTCTGGGAGCCCTTGTAGTTGCTGCCATCATCGCGGTGCTGTTAATCTGGGCCGTGTATTGGTTTTCCTTCGGAATCGAGACATTCCACGGCAGGTTTATCCGCATACCCGCTCCCGACTTTTTCGATGGCATCCGAACCGCGCTGCATCACAACCGCGTCGGGCACCCAGCGTTCTTGCTCGGTGAAGTCCGGTGGAAGGGCTGGTGGTACTACTTCCCGGTGGCTTTGGCCGTGAAGACACCCATTGCCTTTTTAATCCTGTTAGCACTTGGGGCGTACGTGTGCTTACGGGAGCGGAAACACCCTATCTACCTAATGCCTCTTGCCTTGATTCTCGGGATCTTGTTGCCAGCCATGAGGAGCCAAATCGATATAGGCATTCGCCACATCGAACCTATCTATATCGGCCTCTCAATCGTTTCGGCGCTCGGGCTAAGGCAACTGATCCAGTGGGCTCGCACCGGCGCTATGTCTGCGCTGAGCGCCGGCGTTCTTGTGTCTTGGATGACGATCTCCGTTGCGGTCCATCACCCTGACTACCTGGCGTATTTCAACGGGATTGCCGGCAAAACACCCGAAAAGATCCTCGTGGACTCCAATTACGATTGGGGGCAAGAGCTAAAGCTTCTCGGCAGACGCTTGCATCAACTCGGAGTCAAGGAAATCTCGCTGGCGTCTATGTCTGGCCTGGGATATTCGGAACCCGAGCGCACATATTTGCTCGAAACCTCGTATGGCCTGCCCGCCGTAAGGGAAGCCAATCCTTGTGCACCATCGCCAGGCTGGACCGTACTGAGCACAACAATTGAAAACTCCTTGAGCTGGTGGCCCGGCAGTGGGTTTTACCGAGGCTCGAACATGTCGCAACCCTGGTACGAGCAGACCGCTCCCACTGACCGGGTGGGCGGGATGCTTCTCTACAACTTTCCGCCAACATCCACGGGCAAGGAAAACTGTCACTAGGCATTGAGAGCGCTTCCGGCTCCCCTTGACCGGACAAGCTCGTGAAAAGGGCGAACCGGCCATCGTTCGCGCCGCTGGACTACTACAGTTTTACTACAGTGCGTTATTTTTCCTTGCAGCTGGAACGTGGAAGGGTGGCCGTTGGTGCGTGCTAGTGGCTTGATTCACAAAGGATCTGGCGGAGAGGGGGGGATTCGAACCCCCGGTACACGTTTTGCGCGTACAACGGTTTAGCAAACCGCCGCCTTAAGCCTCTCGGCCACCTCTCCGCGGCAATGCGACTCGACAGTAACGACTCCCGGCAAGTATAGCATCAAGGTTCGGGCGCAGCGAGGCAGGACCGATTCAGATTTGCGTTCTCGCGCAGGGGACATTTCTATTTTGGTTTGACAATTTGCGTTCTCGCGCTTGACGCATTTGCTGCTCATGGGTACGATGACGCGTTTTTGAAAGCCGTTGGCGCCGAATCGAAAACTGTTCGCATCTATGACCGGTCCTTATCGCGCAGAAAACGTCGGGAGCTTCCTGAGAGTTCCAGAACTTTTGCGGGCACGAGCGGCCCATGCCAGTGGCCAGCTGACTCTCGATCAACTGCGTTCGGTCGAAGATCGAGCTATCCTCGAAGTCTTTGAGGGCCAGCGCGGGGTGGGCCTGCCCATCTTTACGGACGGAGAACTGCGTCGGGGCTCGTGGCTAACGGACATGGCGGAGGCCGTCGAGGGCTTCGTCGAGGACAAAGTCACGCTCGAATGGAAGGGGCCAGGCGGCGGACCCGAGGGAAGCACGGCGCAAGTCGTTGGGAGAAGACTGCGGAAAGCACGTAAAATGACGGCGCACGAGTTTCCCCTATTGAAAGCGTCTGCGCCTGGACCATTCAAGATCACCCTGCCTTCGCCTTCCAACTTCATGGTCGCCAGCTACAAGCGCGGCATTACAGATCGCTTCTACCCTTCTCAGAATGATCTACTTCAAGATCTGGTCGCAATCACGCGCGATGAAATTCGCTGGCTCGTTTCCGAAGGCGTCTCATACATTCAATTTGACGCGCCCTACTACTCGCACTATCTGGATCCCACGCAGCGCGATCACATGCAATCTCTCGGTATTGATCCCGGTAAGCAGTTCGAAAAGGCGATCGCCGGCGATAACACTGCACTCCGTGACGCCCCACCAGGCAAGGTTCGCCGGGCCGCGCACATCTGTCGCGGCAACAGCCGCAGTCGCTGGTATACAGAGGGTGGCTACGATGCCATCGCCGAAAAGCTCTTCAGCTCGCTCGACGTCGATACGTTTCTGCTCGAATACGATAGTGAGCGTGCCGGTACGTTCGAGCCACTCCGGCTCGTACCGCGCGGCAAAACCATCGTTCTCGGTCTGATCACCACGAAACAGCCACAACTGGAACCGCAGGACGTTCTCCGCCGCCGCATCGATGAGGCGGCACGGTACATCCCACTTGACAACCTGGCCATCAGCACGCAGTGCGGATTCGCATCGGTGGCGGCCGGCAATCTGCTTTCGATCGACGATCAGTGGCGAAAAATTGCCTTGGTTGTCGAGACCGCCCGCAAAGTCTGGGGCTAGCGAGCGCGATAAATCCTGCCAAGTCAGTACGCAACAAGAATCGGAATCCCGGCCTCGGCTGCCGCATCTCAAAAGGTCAGCTTGAAACCATCGAAGGGGGTCCCAGATGTCCAAGAAACTGGAGCGAACAGTAGCCGTCGTCACAGGCGCATCGAAAGGAATCGGCGCCGCAATCGCGAAACATTTGGCGGCAGAGGGTGCCAGGGTTGTCGTGAACTATGCCTCGAGCCGAGCGGGGGCCGACCGCGTCGTCAGCGAAATCATCGAGCGAGGCGGGAAGGCCCTCGCGGTGCAGGCTGACGTATCGAAACCAGCCGACATCGAGCGACTTTTCGCCGAGACTAAGAAAGCCTTCGGCAGACTCGACATTCTGATTAACAACGCAGGCATTTACGAGTTCGCACCGCTCGAAGCGATCACTGCGGAGAGCTTTCATCGACTTTTCGATCTCAATGTCCTCGGCTTGATTCTCGCTTCCCAACAGGCGGCGAAACAGTTTGGGCCCGAAGGCGGCAGCATCGTCAATGTCAGCTCGGTCGTCAGTCACACGCCGCCAGCAAACGGCACCCTCTATAGCGCCACCAAGGCCGCCGTCGATGCCGTGACCAAGTCGCTTGCTAAAGAGCTTGGCCCGCGCAAGATTCGAGTGAACGCGATCAACCCCGGCATGGTACTGACAGAAGGTGTCCAGGCCGGAGGTTTCTCTGAAAGCGATTTCCGCAAACAGATGGAGGAGCGGACACCGCTCGGGCGCATCGGGGAAGTGAACGATGTCGCTCCCGCCGCTGTCTTTCTGGCCTCTCCCGAAGCGTCGTGGATCAGCGGTGAAACTTTGGTGATTGCGGGCGGGCTGGAGTAGCTCAGCCTCACCCTTCGGAGCTTGCTGGGTGCGGAAACAGCCGGCCGCCTTCATGCAACCCTCGACGGCGGTTTCGGTATCATGTGAAGGAATGGCACCCCGGCCTGCCAACTCATCGATCGAGGCGAATCCCGCCGAGTCTGAGCGCGTTTCGTCAGAAACGGTCGGCCGTTTCCTAGGTTCGCCCGCACTTTCCGATGCGGTCGAACGGTGCTGGAGCAAAGCAGCCCCGCCCAGGGAATGGAATCTGACTCGCGAGCAGTTCGTTACTGCGCTCGAACGAAGTACCGCGCATCGTTTCAAAGACGCTCCGAGCAACGACAAGGCGATGGAGGCCTATCTTAAAACGCTGCAAGTTGCTGATCTGGCGCTCGCGTGCGCCTGCAGCGCCGGAAATCCCGCCGCGTGGGAGTTCTTCGTAACTCAGTTCCGGCCTGAACTCTATCGCGCTGCGCGGGCCATTGCGAGCGACGCAAACCCACGGGAGTTAGCCGACTCTCTCTACGCCGATCTGTACGGTCTCAGCGAATCACAGGGTCGCCGAAAATCGCTGTTCGATTATTTCCACGGACAGAGCAAGCTCAGCACGTGGCTCCGGGCTGTCCTAGCTCAGCGTCACGTCGATGAAATTCGGCGCTCGCGAAGAATGCAATCGCTGGAAGACTCGGCTGGAGCAGAACGCCAGGAAGTAGCAACGCGGGCAACGGCCGCACAAGCCTCGGCGAACGGTCCAGTCGACCCTGATCGGGCTAGGTACCTGGCCATCCTGCAAGCCACACTGACCGCAGCTCTTGGCTCGCTTAGTTCCCGCGATCGCTTGCGTCTTGCGTACTACTACGTGGATGGCCGCACACTTGCCGAAATCGGGCGCCTGTTTGGCGAGCACGAAGCGACTGTGTCGCGCAAGCTCGAGCGCACCCGCCAAGCGGTACGTCGCCGTGTCGAAGCGGCGTTGCGGGAAGAGAAGAAATGGACGGAGGCGCAGGTGTGCCTCTCGCTTGACTACGCCCGTGACGAATGGCCGTTTGACCTGACCGAAAGTGTGCGTTCTGAGCGCTCTCGGCTCCAACCAGCAGCGGAGCCGGATGCGGCATCGCCGGACTAAACCCTGGGACGCAAGAACCGGGTTTTCGAGCGTTCTAAAAAGTGGAGGAGAATCGCTAGATGGCTTCGCGGGATCAGGAAAAACCGGCGGCTAACCTGCTGCGCCAAAGCCTCCGGGATTCGGGCGACAACTGCCCTGGGCCAGACATCCTGGCAGCCTATTTTGAGCGTTCGCTCGACAAGGAGGAGACGGCGCGCTATGAAGAGCACCTCTCGCGATGCGTCCGCTGCCGCGGACAGGTGGCCGCCCTCGATCGAGCCGACGCGCCCGGTGGTGCACAACCGCCCCAGCCTTCTTTGGGGCTGTGGCTCCGGGACTGGCGCCGGCTCACACCGGTCGCTGCCGCGTTGATCGTTGTTGTCGCAGTTTGGATCGCCCGGCGGCCCACGTTGAAGCAGGCGGCTGAGCCGCCTCAGCTCGTGGCCATGTCACAGCCCGAGCAGGCGCCGACGACGTCCGTAGGGCCAGAGTCCCCGCGCGAGGCTAGGCCAGCTCCCGGCTCAACGCCCACGGCAAAACCGGCGAAAACCGGTGGAAAGCCGTTGTTTAGAGACACAGCGCCCCCGAAAAGCAAGGAGGCCGAAACAGACTCGCTTGCTGCCGGAGCCGCCGCATCTCCGGCTCCTGCTCCGCCCGCAACATTCGGAGGACATCTCGAACAGGATGCGACGGCTTCCAATGCAGAAGCGATTTCGCCCGCGTCTTCCTCAGTCGAGATGAAAAACCATCCAGCAGCGGCCGCGCGCCTGTCTGCTCAGGGGCCGAAAGAAGAAGCCCGTGCGCTCGAAGCGGTCGATCGCCGTTCCACGACGGCGATGATCTCCACGCCCGATCCGAAGGTGCTGTGGCGGATCGCCGACGGCGGTTTTGTCGAGCGCTCGCAAGACGGAGGTGCATCTTGGCAAGCGCAGTTGCCCGTGGCGGGAGCACAGCCCACCGCAGGCTCGGCTCCGTCTGAGACCGTCTGCTGGCTCGTAGGCCGCGGCGGCCTGATTGCACTCACAACCAACGCGAAGGACTGGAAGCGGATCCCAGCCGCCGTGCCGGCGGATTTCGTTGCGATCACCGCACGGGACGATTCCACCGCGACAGTAACGACAGTAGATGGCCACCAGTTCATGACTCGCGACGGCGGCGCCCACTGGAAAGCCTTGCCTTAACTGCATCGTTGGCATCCCCAACGCCTGCAAGAAATCACGTCGTCTTCGTTCTTTCTTATGGAGTCATCTCAAGCGAAGGAGACATTCATGTCATTCTCGAACGTAAAGATCTTCGGCTCGACCGCGCTAGTGGGCTTTCTGCTGCTCCCCCTGACGGCCAATCGGATGGAGGCTCGCGGCGTAGAGGTCACCCCCGCTACGACCACCCAAAAAGACCAGACCGATCTCTCGGTCACCGTTTACAACTCGAATCTCGCGCTCGTTCGTGACGTGCGTCAGATTCATCTGGAGGGGGGCGCCCTCCCGCTTCGATTCGAAGATGTAGCGGCGTCGATTCTGCCCGCCACCGTCCATTTTCGCTCGCTCACCGATCCGGCAAAGCTAAGGGTTGTCGAACAAAACTACGAATACGATCTTCTGGACCCGCAGAAGCTCCTGCAGAAATATGTGGGTCGTGAAATCACGCTCGTAGGACGGGAAACCGATTCCGGTTCCACCAAATGGGTGGAGACAAAGGCGCTGCTGCTTTCCGACAATGGCGGCCCCGTCTGGAAAATCGGGAACGAAATCGTCACGGGAATGACTGCTGAATCCTATCGGTTTCCCGATCTTCCGGACAATCTTTACAGCCGACCGACTCTGGTCTGGATGCTGGACAATCGCGGGAGCAGCGCGCAGCGGGTCGAAGCATCTTATCTTACAAATGCCATGAATTGGAATGCGGACTACGTGTTAACCATAGGCCGCAACGAAAAAACGGCAGATCTGGATGGCTGGGTCACGCTTGTCAACAACAGCGGTGCTACCTACAACGACGCTAAACTGCAGCTGGTTGCGGGCGAAGTGCACCGCACTCCCCAAGCCGAGACCGCCATGCGCGACATGCTGGTTAAGGAGATGTCGGCGCCAGCTGCAAAGCCCGCGTTTGAGCAGGAAGCATTTTCGGAATTTCACCTGTATACGTTGGGGCGGCGCACCTCGATTCAAAACAACGAATCGAAGCAGATCAACCTATTGAGCGGAACAAACGTTCCCGTCGAGAAATACCTTGCCGTCGAAGGACAACCTTACTTCTACCGCAATCCGCAGGGAATCGGGAACGCCATCCCCCAACCCGTGAAGGTTTTCTATCGCTTCAAGAACGACGAGAAATCGGGCTTGGGAATGCCTTTGCCTGCAGGAACCGTGCGAGTCTATCAGGCCGATTCGAAGGGCGAGGTCGAGTTCGGCGGCGAAGACACGATCAACCACACGCCCAAGGACGAGGTGGTGCGCATCTACGTCGGCAACGCGTTCGATGTCGTATGCGACCGGAAACAAACCGATTACAAAAAACTGGCAAGCAACCTCTACGAACTGGAATACGAGATCACGCTGCGCAACCACAAGGACAGTGCCGTCAACGTGGAGGTGCGCGAACCGATCGGCGGCGATTGGGAGGTCCTGAACGCGACCTATAAATGGACGAAGCTCGATGCCTCAACGATCGGCTTTCAAATTCCAATCGACAAGGACGGGACTGCTACCCTGGACTACCGCGTCCGAGTGAAGTGGTAGGTCAGCCAGTGGAAGCTGCCGGCTTGCACTGAACCGCGGAGTGGTGGTCGAGCAGGGCAAGCTCGTGCAGGAAAATCGGATTGGAAGGAAACTCTTGTGCGAGTTGGCGGAGCAGCTCACGAGCACGATCGGTCTGGTGCTCGCGCTCACAGGCGAGAGCCAGCATGATCTTCGCGAACGGTTTCAGGTATTGACCGTGGTCGGCGGCCCGCTGCATCTGCTCGATTCCGCGGTCGCGGTCGCCGTGAACTCCCCCGAACCACAAAAACGCGCGCTTGAATCCGGACAGACACCCGATGACGTAGTTACTTGTACCGAGGGCCAGATAGGCGTCCTGCGCGTTTGGGTCGGCAGCCAGAAGCTTGGTGGCTTCGGCTTCGGCTTGCTTCATCAGACTGAGAGCGGCCAGCTGCTTCTTAACGATCAGTGCGTCGTAGTTAGACTCCATCCCATCCGCCATGGTCAGAACCAGGAGGGCCTGGCTATCGCCCGGATTGGATTTCAACTGATTCCTGGCCATCTGGCGCGCGCGATCGTTGGCCTGCAGAAACGGCTTGTTTTCATTCTCCGCAGGTGTGCCATCCACGCCATTTAGAAACTTGTCGTTATCCAAGAAAAATGCCGACGTGAAAACGCCCTTGGCATTGAACTGTTCGTAGAGATGACTGGCCGCTTCCGCGACGAGTCCCATGGGATCTTGAGGACGAGCCTTTTGGTAGGCCAGAAACTGCACGCGGGCGTCCTTGAAATTGAGTTCGTATAGATCCCGGAAGCCAGCATCGAGCAGCCCCGGCACGGGGTCAGCGGAAGCTTCTGGTCCTTCCGCCTCGGTCGTCACACTGGTGAGGGATTGTGCTGTGGCCGAATCGTATGCCATGAACACGAGCGCGGCGGAGGCTCCCACCACAAGCAACGTGTGCTTTTTTCGTGTTGTGAAGTGTGTTCGCAATACGGCTCGCGGATCCAGTCGCATTCCAGGCAATCTTGACCGGACACTCATATCACAGGTATGGGAGAGGCGCCAGACTCCGGGGGGTGGGACAGTTCTGCTGCCTACAGGCTCTTCAGTATGAACTCCGTGATTCTTTTGTATAGCTCGATTCGAGCCGAAGCGTCATTTATACCATGGCCTCGACCGGGAAAGATCATGAGGTTTGTGGGATATTTTCCGACTCGAATCAGACCGTTCAGCAGCTCGGCGGTGTTGGAAAAGTGGACGTTGTCGTCGCCCGTGGAGTGAATCAGCAGCAGGCTTCCTTCTAGCCCGGCGACATGGTTGACCGGCGAGGATGTTTCGTAGCCCTCGGGATTGTCTTGCGGGCGTCCCATGTAGCGCTCGGTGTACGCTGTATCGTACAGACGCCAGTCCGTTACGGGAGCAACCGAAACGCCAGCCTTGAAGACGTCGGGCGCGTTGAACATGGCCACGAGCGCCATGGTGCCGCCGTAGCTCCATCCGCAGATTCCGATGCGCGAACCGTCTACATAGGGAAGCGATTTCAAGTACTTTACGCCCGTGAGCTGATCTTCGAGTTCCACTTTCCCAAACCGATGATAAATCGCTGTCTCGAACGCGTGGCCGCGCTGGTAAGATCCGCGATTGTCGAGTGTAAAGACGATGTATCCTCTTTCAGCCATCATCTCAAGCCACAGGAAATCGCTTCGATCCCATTGGTTTCGCACCTGCTGAATGCCGGGACCGCCGTAGACGTAGATGAGCACGGGGTACTTGCGGGAGGCATCGAAGTGGCTTGGACGGATCATAGAGGCGTAGAGTTTCGTACCATCGTCCGCAGCAAGTTCCAAAAATTCGACGCGCGACAGGTCATACTCGCCGAGCTCGCGCACCTTGTTCTCGTTGATCGCGGCCACGTGGGACCCGTCCGCGCGATAGAGGTCCTGCCGCGGTGGGGTCATCGCATTCGAATAGGTGTCCGCAAAACCGGATGCATCCGGCGCAAAGACCACCTCATGGGTGCCGTTTTCCTTCGTGATACGGGTGAGCGACCGGTCGTGCAGCGAAAGCCGATACACCTGTGTGCCCAGAATATCCTCTTTATTGGACAGGAAGTAGATCACACCGTGCGTCTCATCGACGGCGGGATGGCTATCCGTGCCCGGCCCGAATCCACCGGTGCCCGTGATGCCCCAGTCGCCACGGGTCAGCTGCCCAAGCAGCTTGCCGGAAAGATCATAGAGATAGTAGTGGCGAAAGCCGGTCCGCTCGCTCGACCAGAGAAAGCTCTTGTTATCGGCGAAAAAGTACAGATCGTCAGAAAGATTGATCCAGTAGGGGTCCGTTTCGGTAAGAATGGTTTCCGAAGTGCCCGTGGCGGCGTCACAGAATAGGACATGCAGACGATCTTGCGTGCGATTGAGGCGTTCGATCGCGATGCGCCGGCTATCGCGCAGCCAAACGACCCGTGCGAGATAAACGTCGGTGTCCGTGCCGGTGTCCATCCACTTCGTTTCGCCTCCATCGATCGACACAACGCCGACCCGCACCAGGGGGTTGGCCTCGCCCGCTTGTGGAAAACGCTCGTATTCAGTAGCTCCCACCGGGGAGCTCATATCGATCAAGGGATACCGCGTCACCCGCCGTTCGTCCATTTCGTAGTACGCGATTTTGGACGAGTCGGGCGACCACCAGTAGGCCGTGCTTGACTCAAGCTCCTCCGGATACAACCAGTCGAGCTGCCCTTTGAGAACTCCTTCGCTGCCGCCGGTCGTCAGCTGCCTCGATTCTCCCGTGGCTACATTCGTAAGCCACAGATTGAAGTCGCGGACATAGCTGACCCAGTTGCCGTCGGGAGAAAACTTTGGATCTGCGATATCCGCTTCCCCGGCGACGAGCGGCTTCGACATCAACGTCTTCAAATCGAGCAGCACCAGATGCGTACTGCCGATGAAGAGCAACGAATTGCCGGAAGGAGACCAACGGTAATTGTCCGCCTGCACGCGGCCCAAGCCCGTCGACTGGATGGCTTGCGTTTTGGCGGGCTGCATCACCTGTGCGAGCACATCGGCAGGAACGAGGATCTTGCGCTCACCCGTCTCCAGATCGATTGTCCACATCTCGACGCCGGAGGCGCGGTGATCGAGAAACGAGATCCGCTTTGCGTCAGGGCTCCACTCGATTCCTTGCGCTGAGTAGCCGTTCAGGCTTGGTGCGCTGTAGATACGCTCGACCGTGAGCGACTTAGATGGCTTGGGGTGCGCGGCAGCCGATGCCGAGCCCAAACTCAAAACAAGCGCCCCGAGTAAAGCCGAAGCGAAAATAACCATCGCGCGTCGTCCAAAAGTGAGGCGATTCGAGCCCGGTGACAGCTCGCTCATGCTGCCTTTACTTCTTCCTTGCGTCCTCCGCTGGAAAATCATCCGGCCTCAGTCTCTACATGATGCATGAGAGCAAACGCATTGCTCAAGGAGGAAGTCGCGATGGCCGCGGCAACCATGGCCACCATCGCCCTTCTGACCCGTGTCCAGAAGGCAACCCGAGTGCAACAACTCCCGGCAGCTTCATCGCAGCATCCTATAATCCGATCGGCCGTGCGGGCCGATGGCCATGCAGGAAGTCATCGAAAAATTCGTTCGCTACCTGCGCTATGAGCGCAATGCCTCGCCAGGAACCATTCGCGAGTATCGGCGCGACCTGAGCCAGTTTCGCGAGTTTCTAACTCCCCCCGGGGAAAAGACGGTGCCCGTTGGCCGCATCGATCACCACATCGTTCGGGAGTACGTGAACTCGATGTACGGCCGACGGTTGGAACGAGCCTCCATTGCGCGGAGGCTCTCTTCGGTGCGTACATTTTTCAAATTCTGCATGCGTGAGAAACTCACGGACAAGAACCCGGCGCGACTGGTGAACACGCCCAAACTACCGAAGCGCGTGCCACAGGTGCTAACGGCGGGAGAATTGAATGCCTTTCTCGACGAACTGGGCAGTAAGGGGGAACAATCGCGGCGTCGCCGGCGTCTCACGGCCAAATCCGACCAGGATTCCCGAATCTTGCTCCAGCGTGATCGCGCGATTCTGGAGCTGCTGTACGCCTCTGGGTTACGCGTCAGCGAGGTGGTGGGGATCAACATCGGCAATTTGGACCGGCAAGGGCAAATGGTGCGCGTCCTCGGAAAGGGCCGCAAAGAACGCGTGGTGCCTTTCGGCTCCAAGGCCGGTGCGGCGCTGGAGGCTTACTGGCCTGTGCGCGATGAGCTTTTGGCTCATGCGCGGGGCAAGCCAGACTACCAAGCGGTGTTTCTGAACCATCGAGGTGGGCGGCTGACGGACCGGTCGGTGCACATGCTGGTGAAGAAGTACGCGCGGCTTGCGAGCGTCAATTGGGACTTGCATCCCCATTCGCTCCGACATGCGTTTGCAACGCATCTGTTGGCGGACGGCGCGGATTTGCGCGTCATCCAGGAGTTGTTGGGCCACGTTTCGCTCTCGACCACGCAGCGCTACACGCAGGCGAGCATCCGGCAATTGATGGATGTTTACGACAAGACTCACCCGCACGCCTAAAATCCATCTGCTAGTATCCTGCACATGAAATTTGTCACCGGGATGCTGTCCATTGCGATTGTTTTGCCCGTCTGGTGGGTCCGGCCCGCGGCGGCGCAGGACAACTACGAGATTCAGGTATACGGCAGCGATCTGGTTGAGCCAGGCCACACGATGGTCGAGCTGCATAGCAACTTCACCATCGAGGGCACTACGACGATGCAGGATGGGCTTTACCCAACGAACCATGCGCTGCACGAAACCGTCGAAGTCACACACGGTTTTAGCGAGTGGTTCGAGACAGGATTCTACATCTTCACATCCGCGCGTTCTGGGCAAGGATGGCAGTGGGTGGGTGATCACATCCGGCCGCGCGTTCGCGTACCAGAGAAATGGCACTGGCCAGTGGGCGTCAGCCTCTCGAACGAGATTGGCTACCAGCGAAGGCCCTTTTCTCCCGACACGTGGACGTGGGAAATTCGACCCATCGTCGATCAAAGAATTGGGCGGTGGTATTGGTCAGTCAACCCGGCGTTCGACAAATCCCTCCACGGCCAAAACGAACATATGGGGTTCTTCTTTTCGCCGGATGCGAAGTTCAGCTACGACTTTACACCGAAGATTGCAGGGGGACTCGAGTACTACAGCACCTTGGGGCCGGTCGGTGGCTTCTATCCCATTTCGCAACAACAACAGCAAATTTTTCCCTCCATCGATTTGAACGTCGCACCGCAATGGGAGATCAATTTCGGAATCGGTTGGGGACTGACGTCATCAACCGATCACCTGATTGCTAAGATGATTTTGGGTTATCGCTTCAATTTCTAATGCGAGGCGGTACGGGAGCTGGCGGGGATGAAGCCGTCAGAGGCGCGCGGGTGGGGGGAGGTTGGCACCGTCGAGCGATCCACACGATTGTAGAGCGTGTCACGTTCGATCGGCACGCGGCCGGCGGCGCGGATCAGACGCTCCAGTTCGGCGCGCGTCAGATGCTCAGGGGTCGTCGCGCCTGCATCGTGATAGATCTTTTCCTCGACGACAGTGCCATCCAGATCATTTGCGCCAAATCCGAGCGCAATCTGTGCGATGCGAGGTGTGAGCATGATCCAGTACGCCTTGATATGATCGAAATTGTCCAGCATAAGTCGCGCGACAGCGATGGTCTTGAGTGCGTCGATGCCGGTTGGTTTGGGGATGTGAGCCAAGCCTGTGTTGGCGGGATGAAATTCAAGCGGGATAAAGGCAACGAAGCCATGCGTTCGATCCTGGGTCTCGCGTAAGCGTACCAGGTGGTCGACCCGCTCTTCCAGAGTTTCGACGTGCCCGAAGAGCATGGTTGCGTTCGAGCGCAGGCCGATTTCGTGGGCGGTCCGTGCGATCTGCAGCCACATCTGTCCGGAAACCTTGTGATCGCAAATGATACGGCGTACGCGCGGATGAAAAATCTCCGCGCCGCCACCGGGCAGGGAATCGACACCCGCTTCCTTCATTTTCAACAGCGTATCTCGAATCGAAAGCTTGGACAGGCGCGCGTAATAGTGCACCTCCACCGCGGTGAAAGCCTTCAGGTGAACCTGCGGAAAACGCTGCTTGAGGCCTCGAATCAGATCGAGATAGTGATCAAACGGAAGATCAGGATGCAGCCCGCCGACAATGTGAAGTTCCGTAGCGCCTTGAGCGACACCCTCTCTGGCGCGCGCGAAGACCTCCTCGAGCGAAAAGGTGTAGGCGCCGGCAGCTTCCGGCGAACGGCCAAAGGCGCAGAGCTTGCAGTGAGCGACGCAGACGTTGGTTGGATTGATGTGCCGATTGATGTTGTAGTAGCAGACGTCACCGTGGCGTTGCTCGCGGACGTGGTTTGCTAGCCATCCCACGGCGAGCAAGTCGTGTGATTGGAAAAGGGTCAGGCCGTCTTCCGAGGTCAACCGCGTGTTCGCGAGAACCTTGTCCGCGATCGGTGCAAGCCGCGCATCGATGATCTGTAACTTGCCGTTCATTTTTCGCTGGCCTAGGGTCGCGTCGCAACCGCGGCAGCACCCCAAAACAGTAGAAACAACAAGCTAATATAGCCATTCACGGTGAAAAACGCAGCATTCATTTTGCTCAGATCGTCTGCTTTCACGAGGGAATGTTCGTAGGCAAGCAGGATTGCTACGACCGCGATTCCTACCCAGGCCGGCCACGTTAACTGGAAACTCCAGGCCAGCCAAGCCAACAGAGCGACCATTAGGATGTGCACGACTCGGGCAAACTGGAGCGCCTTGGCAATGCCCATCTTTTTCGGTATGGAGTAGAGGCCGGCAGCTCGGTCGAAAGCGACGTCCTGACAAGCGTAGAGCACATCGAACCCTCCGACCCACAGCGTAACGGCAGCCGAAAGAATTAACATCCGCAGATCGAGCGAGCCGCGAATGGCGATCCAAGCCGCTGCCGGCGACATACCCAAACAAAAGCCGAGCACGAAGTGCGACCAGGACGTAAAGCGTTTCGTGTAGGAATACAACCAAAGGATCGCGAGCGCCAGGGGCGCGAGCTTTCGCGTGAGCGTATTCAGTTGCCACGCAGCGATGATGAGCAACGCTGAAGCGACGATGGTGAACGCCCAGGCGAACGCGATCGAGAGCTCGCCGGTGGGCAGCGCGCGATTCCGAGTGCGGGGGTTGTGACGATCGTAGTCGACATCGGCAATGCGGTTCAGGGTCATGGCGGCAGAACGCGCGCTGACCATGGCGATGACGATCCAGAGGATCTGACGCCACGAGGGCAGGCCGCCCCCTTCCCTCGCAGCAAGCAGCGCCCCGACGAGCGCAAACGGCAACGCAAAGACTGAGTGCTCGAACTTAATCATCTCGAGCACCGTGCGGATGCGGCTTTTTGTCCGATTCAAATCCGCCACAAATCACCGAACTCCGAGAGCCTCTAGCACGCTGCTTCGTGCTGCCGCTATCGGCGTTTTCTCGACTCGATCTCAGAAGTGGCACAAGCTTAGGGCTTGCCACCCTTCCAGCGATATTGCTTCCGCTGCGGCAGTCCGAGCTGCTCAAGAACACGACACGCAAACTGCTCAACAGTATCTGCGATTGTTTTTGGCTGGTAGTAGAAAGCGGGCATTGCGGGCATCACGGTGGCACCTGCATCATGCACACGCATCATGTTTTCCATGTGAATGCGATTGAGCGGCGTTTCGCGCAAACAGAGAACCAGTGGGCGGCGCTGCTTTAGGCAAACATCTGCGGCGCGCGTGAGAAGATCGTTGGCGATGCCCCCCGCGATAGCTCCCAGAGCACCCGCCGAGCAAGGAATGACGACCATCGCGTCGATGACTGCGCTGCCTGAAGCGATGCTTGCGCCGATGTCCCTGTTGGGCAGGTACTCTACTTTTCTTGCAGCGCTGCCGGTCAAAAGCAAAGGGAGCTTCTTGCTCTCCGCCGCGACGATGTGGAGCTCCGTTGCAAGCAAGCGCAAGCCTGCGTCGGTGGCAATGAGAAACACACGCCCCACGCGTTTATCGGCATCGAGCAGGCGCAATAGAACCTGCGCATAAATCGCTCCGCTCGCACCGGTGATTCCGACCGTGATGGTGCGGCCCTCTGCGCTTGTCATGGCCATGGTCGAAATTTCAAGTCTAGGTGTCGGATTTTGGCAAAGTCAAGGCTGCATGACCACACTCTGCCGCATGTGACCCATCCTTCTAAACGCGAAACGACACCACTTACGACGAGGCGAACGCAGCGGTGAGAACGGCTGCCAGGGCGGTCTCCTCGTCGAGAAAAACGGTGCGAAGATCCACGACGAGGTGGTCTCCCACAATCCGCGCGATCACGGGCAGGCCTGTTTGGGGCTTGCGCAAACGCTGTTCGATTGTCGAAGCGGAGCGGCTGCGGCTTTTGATGAAAATCAAATGAGTTGGCAGTTTCTGATCCGGCGTTGAGCCACCGCCAATTACGGAAAATCCTGGACGGAGCTTGATCGCCACATCCGCCGGCAAGTGAGTGCGGAGTTTCTGGGTGAAAGCTTGTGCGCGACGCGCAATTTCGTCCGTGGGCATGCGAATCATGTGCAGGGCCGGCACTCGATCGACAGCGCCGCCAGAGTAGGCCTTGAGCGTCGCTTCCAGAGCGGCGATCGTGAGTTTGTCGACGCGTAAGGCGCGAAAAAGCGGGTTGCGCCGGAGGCGAGCCACGACCTGTCTTTTTCCGGCGATAATTCCCGCCTGCGGACCCCCAAGCAGCTTGTCACCGCTAAAAGAAACAACGGTCACCCCGGCGCGGCAGCTCGCGCGGACCACTGGCTCGGTGATTCCGCTCGATCCGAGGTCAGTCAGGCACCCAGAACCAAGGTCCTCGAAGACGGGAAGGCGCTTTCGCCGCCCCAGCGCGACGAGTTCGGCGAGCGAAGGCCGTTCGGTAAACCCGGTGACGCGAAAATTCGAGGGGTGAACGCGCAGCAGAAGGCGTGTGTTTGGGTTGATCGCGCGTTCGTAATCGCGGATGCGCGTGCGATTGGTAGTCCCCACCTCGCGGAGGATCGCACCGCTTTCCGACATGATGTCGGGAATCCGAAACCCATCGCCGATTTCGATCAGCTCGCCGCGCGAGACGATCACTTCGGCGCCTTTTGCGAAAGTGTTCAGTACCAGAAAGACGCCGGCCGCGTTGTTGTTGACGACAATTGCCGCTTCCGCTCCCACTAGATCGACAAGCAGACCCGCCGTATGAACATCGCGCTTGCCTCGTTCGCCTCGTTCGATGTCGTACTCAAGATTCGAATAGCGCACAGCGGTTTCCGCAATGGCCTCCGACGCGGCGCGAGCAAGCGGAGCACGGCCCAGATTCGTGTGCAGGATGACGCCGGTGGCGTTAATGACGCGCCGGAGAGACGGGGCAAGCACGGCGTCGACTGCCGAGGCCACCTGTGCCTCGATCACTTCCAAGCGAGTGGCGCCTAGATCGATCTGGGCGTCCTTAAGGAGTCGCGTGCGCAAGTCCCCGAGCACGGTGCGCGCCACCTGGGTCACGACGAGTTGGCCCGCGGCTTCCGCTAGCCGAACCAGGCTTGGCTGCCCGAGAAGTTCGTCCACCGAGGGAATGGCGCGTAGGCGAGCGTTGAGATCCCTGTTTTTCTGGGCGTTTTCTCCCGTTTCGATGGCCCGACCCATGGGGCGCTTATTTGAACATGTGGCCCTAAACCCGCGCAACCTTTTGGGCTTTCCCTTTCCGACAAACTCGAGCGCGCGGTCGTTGACGCCGTCAGCCTGCGCACTTACGCTGGAATTGCGACCGCTCACAGCCATGGCCACAGTCGACGAAGACCTCAGCCAAATCGAGCGCGACATCCGTACATTGAAGATCGAGTACGAGCAGTTTTTTGGCGGAGGGCGCCCGCGTCCGCCTTCCGACACGCAATGGCGTGTCGATAATTTAATCCGCCGCTATAACGAGAGAATGGGAGAGCTGAGCTTCGGGCAGCGTTTTCGGTTCAACAACCTGGCTCAGACTTACGCGAAGTATCAAGACATGTGGCGGAAGAAGGTGGTTCAAAAGGAGACGGGCACCCAACAGCATCACTACGGTGCCGCGGCCAAGGCCATCGAGGCCGAACGCGCACGCAAGGCTGCCCAAGAAGCCAGCGCTGCCTCCGCTGAGGATGCTTCTGGAACGGGCCGCGTGGCGGCTTCCGGCAGGACCTTTGCGCTCTCCTTCTCAAACCCTGCCCAGGAATCTGACAAGGTTCAGACACTCTACGATAAGCTCATCGCCGCGCGCAGCGAAACCGGCGAAAACGCCGGGGTTCCAAGCCTCAAAGACTTCGAGCGCTTCGTCGAGCAAAAGACGAAGGATCTGCAGGAGAAGGGTGGACGAGAAATCGAATATTCCGTCAGCATCGAAGGTGGCCGCGTCAAGCTCAGAGCCCGCGTCTGTAGCTAGTCCCGTTTTTCCCAATCCTCTTCCGAAATCCCTTACGAACGCTTACACTGACGACTCCATCGGGAGGCGCAGCGGTGCCGATCGAGCGGGCGCTCATCAGCGTCTATGACAAGACCGGAATCGTGGACTTCGCGCGCGAGCTGGCCTCGCTGGGCGTAGAGATTGTTTCGACGGGAGGCACGGCGGGCCTCCTGCGCAATGCAGGGGTTTCCGTGCGCGACGTGTCCGATTTGACCGGCTGGCCGGAAATGCTCGGCGGGCGGGTTAAGACGCTCCATCCCAAAGTTCACGGCGGAATCTTATTCCAGCGGGGAAGGATGGAAGACCGCCAGCAGGCTGCCGGACACGGTATCGTGCCGATCGACCTAGTGGTCGTTAATCTCTACCCCTTTTCAGCCACTGCCCGAAAACCCGGCGTCACGGCGGACGAACTGATCGAGAACATCGATATCGGCGGCCCCGCCATGGTCCGTTCTGCGGCAAAAAACTTTCAGAGTGTAGGAGTTGTGACTGAGCCTGCCGACTATCCGGCGATCGCGCGCGAACTGTCAGATACACACGAGCTCAGCCTTTCCACGCGACTCGCTCTGGCACGCAAAGCGTACGCGGGGACGGCACGGTATGACGGCGAGATCTCGACCGAGCTCGAACGGCTTTCCGCAAACAACAACGTGTCGATAAGTTTGCCCGAGAAACTGCCCGAGCGAATTCACATTTCGCTCGAACGCCGACAGGCGATGCGCTACGGGGAGAATCCGCACCAGGCCGCAGCCTTGTACGTCCCCGCCGGGCAAAAGGCAGCGGGACTTGCCGGCGCCAAGCAGCTCCAGGGCAAGGAACTCTCCTACAACAATCTCGTGGATCTGGATGCCGCGGCAGCCCTTGTCGCCGAATTTAGACGTCCCGCAGTCGCCATCATCAAACACAACAACCCCTGTGGCGCCGCGGAGCAAGAATCTCTCTCGGAAGCCTACAGAAAGGCGCTTCAATGCGATCCCGTCTCGGCCTTCGGCGGCGTACTCGCATTCAATCGCACGATGGACGTGCCGACGGCCGAGGAT
>Ga0187777_10000673_pt1 | contig 22528 bp, 24 predicted proteins | sample 1015_Q2_SP5_10_M_FD_132416 | JGI IMG/M metagenome (GOLD analysis project Ga0187777, IMG submission 132416) | Tropical peat soil microbial communities from peatlands in Department of Meta, Colombia - 1015_Q2_SP5_10_MG | ecosystem: Environmental > Terrestrial > Soil > Wetlands > Peat | place... | reverse complement strand
CGCTCGCGCTCGTGATCGGCTCCTACCTGGCCGCCCAATACCTACGCGTATGGCGCCCACGCCGACGCGGCCAGCACACCGCCCAGCCCGCCCGCACCCCACCCGAGCGACCCGCCGACATCGCGATCGGCGCCCCGATCGCCGGCGCCACGACGTAGGGGAAACCGGTCCAATACCGATCCGAGAGCCGTCATCCACCCGTCGCCGATACCCCGCCGGCGTTGAGCGAGAGCATCGATCTACGCAGCAGACGGGAGAAGTGCATCTGCGAATAACCGATCTGACGGCTTATCTCGCGTTGCGTGAGTCCGTTGACCAGGCGCAGCCCGAGCACCTGACGCTCCAGGTCGCTGAGCATGGCCCAGCAGGTGACTAGCGCGTGTCTCTCCTCGGCGAGTTCGAACCCGTCGTCCTCGCTGCCCAATGTGTCCGTGAGGGCGCAGGTGTCTTCGCCGTCCTGCGCGACGGGAGCGTCGAGCGACGCCGACGAACGGGCGTCGTCAATTTCGACTTGCGGCCCGACGCGTTTTTCATCGGTCCTTAATCAGATGACCGCCTGGCGCGCCGTTTGGTAGGCCAGTACGCAAGGACTCGGGCGACGGTTCACGGCTAGTCTGCTTTCAGTGCCGCTGACGCTCGCATGGATTGGCGACGGCGCGCCCCGGATGGAGGTTGCGCACATCGATCGAATCGGCAACGAGCTGACCGCCGAAGGGACGCAGCTCGGAGCCGCCTACGAGTTGCGCTACCGGCTGGGGTCTGACACGTTGTCGCTCGAGCTCATCGGGCAGCGCTCGCTGGAACTCGATCTCGGAGACGCCGACTTCTTCGACCTCGGCTGGTCCCCCCTGTTCAACTCGCTGCCGGTCCTCCGGGACGATCTTCTGCGCATCGGACCACCGCGCGACTATGTCATGAACTGGGTCGACGTCCCCACGCTCGCGGTCAGCCGGTCCGAGCAGCGATACGAGCCGCTTGGAGACGGGCTCGTTCGCTTTCGAGCCGGGGGGTTCGAGGCTGACATCCGCTTCGACGACGCCGGGTACGTCACCCACTATCCGGGGATCGCCACGCGCGTCTAGGTTCTGAGATGCTGCGGGCGTGCCGCCTGCCGCCGTCAGGCTCGGATGAAAACATCAGCTGATCACGGCTCGTTCCAACGACACAGACCTCTTGGCGACCCGACTGTGGTCGCAACGGCTCGCGGGTGAGCCGGCGGCCGACCCCGTCGAGGCGACCCGGGCGCTGCTGGCGATCCAGGCCCAAGACCCGCGTGCGGCGCGGCTGGCCGTGCGCGCTCGGACGTGCGATGGGCACGCCTCCGACGTCGATCGTGCGCTCAGCGTCGATCGGTCCTTGGTCATCACCTGGGTAAATCGCGGCACGCTGCATCTCATCGCCTCCGAGGACGAGCCGCTGCTACACGCGCTCACGACCCCGCAACTGCGGACCACGAGCGAGCGGCGGCTCGCCCAGGAGGGCGTGACCCCAGCCGCCGCGCGGCGCGGGATCGCGGCGATCGTCAAGACGCTCGGCGACGACGGGCCGATGACGCGGTCGCAGATACGCGCGGTGCTCGAGCGGGCGCGCGTGCCGACGGCCGGGCAGGCCGTCGCCCACGTGCTGCTCCGTGCGACCATCGACGGCCTGCTCGTCCGCGGCCCGCGGATCGGCGATGATCACGCGTTCGTGCTGGTCGCGGACTGGCTCGGCGAGCGTCCCAAGCTCGACCGGCGGCGCGCACTGGCAGAACTCGCCCGGCGGTACCTCGCGGGTCACGCGCCCGCCGATGACCGCGACCTGGCTCGATGGGCGAGGGTGACGTTACGGGAGGCGCGGGCGGGGCTCGAGGCGATCGCAGCCGAGCTGCACGAGCGACCCGGCGGGCTCCTTCAACTACGCGGTCAGCAAACCGGGCCGCTGCCCCCGCCCCGCCTGCTGGGGCCCTTCGACCCGCTGCTGCTGGGCTGGTACTCGCGCGCGTTCGTGGTCGACGACCCGCCCGAGGTCGTCACGACGAACGGGATCATCCGCGCGATCGCGCTCGTACACGGCCGTGCCGCCGGCACCTGGAACATCCGAGGCGGCCGGGTCGAGCTCAGCCTCTGGGCGCAACCAGGTGCGGCGACGGCCGCCGCGCTCCGGAGCGAGGCCGTGGCGGTCGAGGCTTACCTCACCACCTGACCAGTCAGGACGGACCGGTCAATGCGCGACGCAGCGAAAGCCGATGTGGCTTGTCGACGTGTCGATCGCCTCGGGCTGACGAGCCGCGGGGCGGTACCGCAGGCAGTAACTCGGGGCGCAGAGGTGCGAGCCGCCCTTGATCACCCGCCGGGGGATGTGCGCGCCGGGCTGGCCGACGTCGTAGCTCGCCTCCGGAGTCTCGACGCGGGGGTTGCGCGGGGGCGCGCAGCACGGGCTCCGGCTCTCGTCGGCGCCGGCGCCTAGTGGCGCGTAATAGTCGCTGGTCCACTCCCACACATTGCCGCTCATGTCGAACAGCCCGTAGCCGTTGGCGGAGAACAGGCCGACGGGTGTCGTGCCGCGCCATCCCTTCGCGCCGGTGTTCCGCCACGGAAAGTCGCCCTGCCAATGGTTTGCCATCAACTCCCCGCCGGGACGCTCGTCGTCGCCCCACGCGAAGACCGCGCCTTCGAGTCCGCCGCGCGCCGCGTACTCCCATTCGGCCTCGGTCGGCAGCGCCTTGCTCGCCCACGTCGCAAACGCCTCCGCGTCCTCGAAGGCAACGTGAGTGACCGGATGATCCCGACGCTCGGCGTTGTCGCTGGCGGGACCCCAGGGATGGCGCCAGTTGGCGCCGGGGGCATACGTCCACCAGCGGGCCGGGTTGTCGAGCGGCACCGGCCCCGGGGTTGGATGGAACACCGCCGATCCCTCGACCAGCAGCGCCGGGTCGGCGTCCGGGTAATCGGCGGGATCGGGCGGCCGCTCGGCAACTGTCACATAACCAGTCTCATGTGCGAACCGAGCGAACTCGGCCACCGTCACGGGCCCGGGGTCGATCGCGAACGCGTCAACCTGGACCTCCCGTACCGGCCCCTCCTCGGCGTAGAAGCCCGCCGAGCCCATCGCGAACCGGCCGGCAGGGATTTCGATCATCGCGGCCGTCATTCGCGGGCGATCATCGCTGCGGCGGCGCGCTCGAGGTCGACGTACGGCTCGCCGCTGACATCGACGGCGACCGTCCTGATCGTGCCTCCCGTGAAGCGCCACGGCCGCTCACCCGGGTAGTCGTCGGTGACCCGGCTGATCGCACGCCCGACGGTGAGGTCCGTGCCGGCCAAGCCGAACGCCCCCGGTTGTGTCTTGATCCGGCCCTCGCCCACGCTCGTCTCGCCGTGGAACAAAGTCAGGATCCCGGTCGACACCCCGGGGGAGTCCTCGCTGTCCCTGACGAATGATGCGGACAGGATCAGGTTCTCGCCGGTCGGGATGTCCTCGGTGGCCACGATCTGCTGTTCGATGATCCCGACGAAGTTGTAGACGTAGTGGAGCCGGCTGTCCTTGACGTACAGGGCGTGTCCGCCGAAGTGCGAACCCTGCGCGAACAGCACGCCGCTGGCGCCCGGCGCCGGGATGTCGACAAGCGCCCCGACAACGTAGTTTCGGTTGCGGATGTTGACCGCCTGTGCCTCCGGGACGCCGGCGACGTCCGGGAAGTAGGTGTACCGGCTTCGGGGGCTGGTGAGCTGCGGGCGAGGCGTGTTGAGGATCTCGACCGCCGAGCGGTCATCGAGCGGGAACGCCTGGTTCGCGCCGGCTTCGGCGAACCACACATTGATCAGCTCTCGCACCTTCTCCGGGTGCTCGCCCGACAGGTCGTGCAGCTCGGCGCGGTCGACGTCGACGTGGTACAGCTCCCAGGTGTCGTCGTTGAAGTGGCTCCAGCCGCTGATCGTCGGATGGGTGCTAACGGCTTTCCAACCCTCGTGCCAGATCGCCCGCGACCCGAGCATCGAATAGAACTGCGTCTTACGCCGGCCGGGGGCGTCGCCGTCGTTGAAGCTGTACCGCATGCTGATCCCGTCGAAGCGGCTCTGCACGTGTCCCTTGATCGCCTCCGGCGACTCGACGCCCAGGCAATCGAGGATCGTCGGAACGATGTCGATCGCGTGGTGGTACTGGTGACGGAGCTCGCCCCTGACCGTCATCCCGTCCGGCCAGGAGATCACGCACGGATCGGAGGTACCGCCGTTTAGCTCGTAGCGCTTCCACATCTTGAACGGCGTGTTGAAGGCCATCGCCCACCCGTTCGGATAGTGGTTGTAGGTCTTCGGGCCCCCGAGGTCATCCAGCATCGCGAGGTTGCCTTCGATGTCGTCGGGTACCCCGTTGAAGAACTTGTTCTCGTTGACCGACCCGTTCGGTCCGCCCTCGCCGCTGGCCCCGTTGTCCGAGACGAGCACGATCAGCGTGTTGTCGAGCTGTCCTGTGTCCTCGAGGTACGCGACCAGCCGGCCGATCTGATCATCGGCATGCGCCAGGAAGCCGGCGTAGACCTCCGCCATCCGCGAGAACAGGCGCTGCTCTTCGTCGGACAGCGACTCCCACGGCCGGGTGACGTCGACCACCGGGAACGGCAGACCGTCGGGACCCGACCGCGTCTCCGGGGTGCCGATCGGATTGATCTCCGGCAGCTCCGTGTCGCTCGGAACGAGCCCGAGCTGCTTCTGGCGCGCGAGGGTCTGCTCACGCATCGCCTCGTAGCCCGCGTCGAAGCGACCCTTGTACTTCTCGATCCACTCCGCCGGCGCGTGGTGCGGGGCGTGACATGCCCCGGGCGCGTAGTACAGGCAGAACGGCTTGTCCGGCGCAACCGCCTTGGCATCCTTGATGAACTCAAGCGCCTTGTCGGTTAGGTCCGCGGTGAGGTGATAGCCCTCCTCGGGCTGGCTCGGTTGGTCGACCGGATGGTTGTCGTAGATCAGATCGGGGTGCCACTGATTGGTCTCCGCGCCGAGGAACCCGTAGTAGCGCTCGAAACCGCGCCCGCCGGGCCAGTTTCGCCGCGTCGAGGCCAAGTGCATCTCGTCCGTCGGGCACAGGTGCCACTTGCCGACCATGTACGTGTTCCAGCCGAGCTCTCCGAGGATCTCGGCCAGCATCCCGTTCTCGGGTGGGATCGTCCCGCTCGCGCTGGGAAAGCCGACCGCGGCCTCGGTGATGCACGCCATGCTGTTGCGGGTGTGGTTGCGCCCGGTCAACAGGCAGGAGCGGGTCGGCGAGCACAACGCGGTCGTGTGCCATTGGGTGTACCGCACGCCGTGCGCGGCGATCCGGTCGATGTTGGGGGTCTCCACCGGCCCGCCGTAGCAACTCATGGCCGAGAACCCGACGTCGTCGAGCACGATGTACAGCACGCTGGGGGCGCCGTCCGGCGCCTTCGGCGGCTCGAACGGCGTCCAATCGGGCTCCGAGTCACGGATGTCGACGTTGATCGTGCCCCGGAACTCGGTCCTCGCCATGGGTACTCCTCGCTTTCGATCTCAGGCTTCGGATGCACGAGCGGCGTCGTTACCGCGCCGCTGCGTGACTGTTAGGCGACTTGTAACGCGGCACTTAGGCCCGGTCGTCACCCTGTTCGGGTGATCAGCCGCGGACGCGATCGGCACCCGTGTAGATGTTGATCCTTCCGCGCCGCGCGAATCCGCCGAGCGTCATCGCGCGGTCGGCAGCGAGCCCGATCGCGAGCGAGCTCGGCGCGCCGACGCCCACGAGGATCGGCGCGCCCGCGACCGCGGCCTTCTGCACGAGCTCGAACGACAGCCGGCCGCTCACGCACAGGATGCTGCCGGCGAGAGGCAACAGACCGTCGAGGAGCGCCCGGCCGATCACCTTGTCCATCGCGTTGTGACGGCCGACGTCCTCGCGGACGATCACGAGTTCGCCGCCGGCGGTGAACAGCCCGGTGGCGTGCAGTCCCCCGGTCCGCTCGAAAGTCGGCTGGCGCAGATGGTCGGGGAGCGCGGCGAGCAGCGCGCGGTCGACCTCGGGGCCGGGCCCGACCGCCGGAGCGTGGACGGCCACCTCCTCGAGCGCTCCCTTGCCGCACACACCACACGACGAGGTGGTGTAGAAGCGCCGCTCGCCGGGGTCGCGCGCGAGTGGCCCCTCGACCTCGATCGTGTTGGCCGCGAAGTCCTCGGTCGGCCCGGCGGAGCGAGCCTCGCCGATCAGCCCTTCGCCGTGGAGGAACCCGAGCGCGAGTTCCTCGTCGTGTCCCGGCGTCCGCATCGTGACGGTCAGCGGGACGCCGTCGACCCGGATCTCGAGCGGCTCCTCGACGGCTACCTGGTCGCGCTCCCCGTCGCGGAGCACCGTGGCGATCATCCCCGCCGCGAGCGGGTCGGAGCGGCTGTCGCTCACGCGCTGTCGGACGGGTCGGGCTTCGGGTTGACGTGCTGGAAGCCGAACCGGCCCTTGATGCAGAGGTTGCCGCGTGTGATGTCGTGATCGCCCGGCGAGGTCACCTTGACGATCTGGTTGTCCTGAACGTGCAGGGTGAGGTTGCAGCCCACTCCGCAGTAGGGGCAGATCGTGTCGGTCTTGGTCTGGAGGGACTCGTCCCATGTGGCCGCCTCGCGCAGGTCATGCTCGGAGCGGAACATGAGCGCGCCCGTCGGGCACACCGCGATGCAGTTGCCGCAGTACACGCAGGCGGAGTCGGGGAGCGGATTGGCGTACTCGGTCGAGATGCGCGCGTCGAAGCCGCGCCCGGCCACCGTGATCGCGAACGTGTTCTGGTACTGCTCGCCGCAGGCATCGACGCACTTGTAACAGAGGATGCACTTGGAGTAGTCCCGCACGTACAGGTCGTTGTCGATCTTCGGTGGGCCGTGCACGGTGGCGGCGGTTTGGCCGTCGGGACGTTCGTGGTGCCCGGCGTGCCTGTGGTCACGTCCTGGGTCGGGCGGCGCCGGCGGTCCGTAGCGCTCGGGCTTGCCGTCGTAGCGCTTGAGGTAGTCGCCCGCCACCTGGGTGATCGACAGATCGACGGAGGAGGCGAGGAACTCGATCACCATCTTGCGGCTGAGGCGCACTCGCTCTGAGTCGGTGCGGATGACCATGTCCGGCTCCACCTTGCGCGAGCAGGCGGGCACCAGGGTGCGGGCCCCCTCCAGCTCGACTACGCAGATCCGGCAGGCGTTGGCCGGCATCAGCGTCTCGCCGTAGCAGAGCGTGGGTGTGTCGATCCCGAGCTTTCGGCAGGCCTCGAGGATCGTCGAGCCCTCGGGCACTTCGACCGGCTGCTCGTCGATCGTGACCGTGATCTGTCGCACGGCTGGTTGCGGCCGGGCCATGGGCAGCTCGATCGGGTTCACGCGCTCCCTCCTCCGTTGCCGTTGCTCGTAAAGACACCCAGCCGTCCGATCGCCGACTCGACCGCCGACGAGGCCGTCTGTCCAAGGCCGCAGATCGAGGCGTCGCGCATGGCCTGGCCGATCTCCGCGATGAGGTTCAGCTCGTCCTGCACGGTCCCGCGGATGCGACCCGAGATCAGCCGGGCCAGCGCCTCTTCCTGGCGCACGGTGCCGACCCGGCACGGGACGCACTGGCCGCAGCTCTCGTCGCGCATGAACCCGGCGATCGTCATCAACAGCTCGGGGAGATCCGCGGTGTCGTCGAGCACGAGCACGACGCCGGAGCCCAGCGTGGTGCCGGCCTCGCGGGTCGCTTCGAACGTCAGCGGAAGGTCGAGCATGTCCGGGGTGATGAAGCTGCCGGCCGCGCCCCCGAGCAGGATCGCTCGGAGCGGGTGCCTGCCTGCGACCCCGCCCGCGAGGTCGAGCAGCCCCCGGAGCGTCGTCCCGAAGGGAACCTCGTAGGTCCCGGGTTGTGCGACTGCTCCCGACACGCAGAACAGCTTCGGGCCGGTCGAGCGCTCGGTGCCGATGGCCGCGAATGCAGGCCCTCCCTCGAGCACGATCGGGAGCGCGTTGACCAGCGTCTCGACGTTGTTGACGACGGTCGGCTGGCCGAACAACCCCCGCTCGACCGGGAACGGCGGCTTGTTGCGCGGCTCGCCGCGATACCCCTCGATCGAGCCGAAGATAGCGGTCTCCTCGCCGCAGATGTATGCGCCGGCGCCCTTGCGCACGTCGATGTCGAAGCGCAGGATGCCGCGACCGAGGACGTCGTCGCCCAGAAACGACTTTTCGCGGGCCTGATCGAGCGCATTCTCCAGGCGGCGCTCGGCGAGCGGGTACTCGCCGCGCAGGTAGATGTAGCCGCGCTCGCAGCCGGTGGCGTAGGCGGCAATCGTCATCGCCTCGAGGAGCGAGAACGGGTCGCCCTCCATGATCACGCGGTCCTTGAACGTGCCGGGCTCGGACTCGTCGGCGTTACAGATCAGGTAGTGGGGGCGACGGGGCTGCCGGGCGACCGCGTCCCATTTGCGCCCGGTTGGGAACGCGGCGCCGCCGCGGCCCATCAGCTTTGAGTCGAGCACCTCGCGGATGACTCCCTCGGGTCCCAAGTCGAATGCGCGCCGGAGCGCCTCGTAGCCGCCGTGGGCGCGATAGTCGTCGAGGCTGTCGGGATCGACGAGGCCGATCCGCGCGAGCAGACGAAGGCCGGGCTGCCCCGATTGAGGAGGCACCGCGGATTTCGGTGGCGCCGGAGTCGCTCCGCTCACGATCTCGATCAGGCCGTCGGCGCCGACGCTCGTGAGCTCGCGTTCGGTCGGGTTCGCGCCGGATTCCACCAGGAAGGCGGCCGGTGCCCGGTCACACTGTCCGAGACACGGGCTGGGCAGCCAGGTCGTGCCCTCGTGGTCGGCTCCCTGCGGGCCGATCTGCTCGGTCAAGGTGTCGATCAGCTGCTGCGACCCGGCGCACCGGCAAGCCAGGTCATTGCAGACGTGCAGGACGCGCGGCGCGCGGGCCTCAACCGAGAACAGGGCGTAGAAGCTCGCGACGCCGAACACATCGGCGGGCGGAATTGTCAGGCGCTGGGCGATGTAGTTGAGCGCACCGGGGCTGATCCAGCCGGCCTGAGCGTGGAGGGCGTGCAAAGTGGGAAGGAGCTGCTGGCGCTGGGCGCGGGCCGCATGCCCTCCGTGGGCCGAGTGACCGTTCTCGACCCGATCCGCTCCGGCCCAGGCGGACACGGGCGGGCCGAGGAACGCGTCGATCGCCGCGCGCTCGTCGGTGTTCGGCTCGGCGTCTAGGAGACGGAGATCCACGTCGCTTGGCTAGCGGTCGGCTTCCTCGCCGGCCACCCCCGCCGTCTCCTTGGTGGCGCCGTTCAGCTTTTCGACGCGGACGGCCGTGGCCTTGAACTCCGCGGTGCCCGACTTGGGGTCAGTGGCGTCGATCGTCAGCAGGTTGACCGCCACCTGCTCCGGGAAGTGGAACGTCATGAAGGCAAGTCCGGGGCGCAAGCCGGTGTCGAGGCGCACGGGCGCATCGACCGAGCCGCGCCGCGAGCTGATCCTCACGACCTCACCCGGCTCGACATCGAGTTTCGCCGCGTCCTCGGGATGGAGATCGAGTGTCTCACCCCGACGCAGTGGCGAGCTGTAAAGATTGGACTGGACCCCGGTGTTGTAGGAGTCGAGACGCCGGCCGGTCGTGAGGCGAATCGGGAACTCGTCACTCAGCTCGTCGACCGGGGGCACCCAGGTCGTGACCGAGAGCGGGGCCTTCCGTCCTTGCGCGGGGCCCTCCTCCCACAGGCGACCGTGCAGGTACATGGAGCCCGGATGGTCATCGCTCGGGCACGGCCACTGGATCCCGCCCAGCTGTTCCAGCCGCTCGTAACTCATCCCCGTATGCATCGGGCTCAGCGAGCGGAGCTCGTCCCAGGCTTCCTCGAGCGTGGGGTTACCCCAGTCGTGGCCGAGCCGGCGGGCCAGCTCGCAGATGATCCAGTGATCGTCGTGGGCCTGGCCGGGCGGGTCGAGCGCCTTGCGCATCCGCTGCACGCGCCGCTCGCTGTTGGTCACGGTGCCCCCGTCGACCTCGCACCACGAAGCGGTCGCGGGGAGGACCACGTCAGCCAGCTCGGCGGTCTTCGTCATAAGGATGTCCTGGACGAGCAGGAAGTCGAGCCCCTCGAGGAGCTCCTGCGCGTGCTTGGAGTCGGCCTCCGACTGGGCCGGGTTCTCCCCGAATACGTACACGGTCTTGAGCTCACCCCGCTCCATGCCCTCGAACATCTGCGAGAGGTGCCATCCGTACTTCGGCACGATCGGGGTTCCCCATGCCCGTTCGAACCGCGCCCGGGCCTCGTCGTCCTTCTCGATGTCCTGGAAGCCCGGGAGCTTGTTGGGGATCGCGCCCATGTCGCCCCCGCCCTGGACGTTGTTCTGGCCGCGCAGGGGGTTCAGTCCCGAGCCGTACCGCCCGACGTGGCCGGTCAGCAGGGCGAGGTTGATCAACGACAGCACGTTGTCCACGGCGGTGACGTGCTCGGTGATCCCGAGCGTCCAGCACAGGATCGCCCGGTCGGCGCGGGCGTAGGCGTGGGCCAGCTCACGAATCGTCTCGGCCGGGACGCCGGTCACCCGCTCGCCCTCCTCGAGCGTCCACGGCTCGACCGCGGCCCTGAATTCCTCATACCCGGTGGTGGCGTGGTCGATGAAGGTTTGGTTGACCAGGCCGGCGTGGATGATCTCGCGCGCGATCGTGTTGGCCAGGGCGATGTCGGTACCGACGTCGAGCCCGAGCCAGGTGTCGGCCCACTGCGCGCTGCTTGAACGGCGTGGGTCGACGCCGTAGAGGCGTGCGCCGCGATGCACGGCCTTGAGGACGTGATGGAAGAAGATCGGATGCGTCTCGCGCGCGTTCGATCCCCACAGGATCACCAGATCCGTCTCCTCGACCTCCTTATAGGACGACGTCCCGCCGCCCGCACCAAATGCCGTCGCCAGACCGACGACGCTGGGAGCGTGTCAAGTGCGGTTGCACGAGTCGATGGTGTTCGACCCCATCACGGAGCGCACGAACTTCTGCGCCAGGAAATTGACCTCGTTCGAGGCCTTTGAGCAGCTGAACATCGCGAACGAGCGCGTCGTGTCCGTTTGGCGGGCCCGGTCGAGGCCGGCCGCCGCCATCTCGAGCGCCTCATCCCAGCTCGCCGGGCGAAGCGTCCCGTTCTCGCGCACCAGCGGCTCAGTCAGCCGGCCGCGTGTCTTTGGCAATCCAATCACCTCCTCCCATCGGTCTAGGCCCGGGGGCAGTGGACGATTACATGTTAAGAGTAGAAAAAACCGACGACGGGCACCAACTCACGACCCAGCCCGATTTTGTCAGCCCGATGACGAGACGTGAACGATTCAAGTTCGCCGGACTGTTCAACTCGTTCTGGATGGTGCGCCTCCCAGATCCGAGGCCGTCGAGCGCCGCCGAGGCCATGGCGCTCGGCTGACCGCGCCCGGCCGCGTCACTACACTCACGTCGACGGCTCGATCGAGCTGTCCCGGACGAGAGGGCGCGCTGTACCCGGTGTGACGACGGCGCGCACAGGAGGTTCGAGATGTCCGGTCTTCTCCAGCTTGCCGGGGCGGTCGTTATTCTCGCGGCGTTCGTCGCAGTTCAATCGGGTCGCGCGGCGCCTTCGTCGCCGATCACACTGGCCATGAACCTGGTCGGCTCGGCGGTCCTTGCGGTGCTGGCGCTGGTCGGGCGCCAGTGGGGCTTCGTGTTGCTTGAGGCCGCGTGGGCGGGGGTGTCCGGGGCGAACCTCGCCCGGGCGACGATCGCCGGGCCGTCACCCGGTTTGGGTGAGGGCAACGGCCGCCGGCGTGCCTAGGGTGTTCGCCGACCCTGGAGGTAGCTCAATGCTCACGCTGATCTCGGACCTGCCGAGCAACGTCGTCGGCGTCGAGGCCGACGGCAAGGTCACTTCTGAGGACTACGAACGGTTGCTGGTTCCGGCGGTCGAGGCCGCGAAAGCCGCGTCGACCGAAGGGAAGGTGAGGGTGCTCTACGTGCTCCACGACGACTTTCCGGACTACACGGCCGGCGCGATCTGGGAGGACACGAAGCTCGGCCTGGGTCATTTCCGGAGCTGGGAGCGGATCGCGGTCGTGTGCGAAGCGGACTGGCTGCGCAAGTCTCTACGGGCGTTCGCGTGGATGATGCCCGGTGAGGTGAAGGGCTTCGAGCTCGACGATCTCGACGACGCCCGCGAGTGGATCACGGCTAGCGACTGACGCTCCGCGGAGCCGTGCGGGGCGGATCCGGCTGCCCCGTACGTGCTTCGATAATGTCAACCACTGATTCAGGGTGCTCGTGCTCCGGTGCCACGGCCAGCGTCCGCAACGGGGCTGAGGCAGCCACAGACCAAGAGGGTGCTCTTGTCGCTTAGGGCCGACGGCTACGAGGATCTGCGCAAGGCGATTGTCAGCGGTGACCTGTTGCCTGGCGAGCGCCTGCTGGAGGAGGACCTCAGCGCGCGGCTCGGGCTCGGCCGCGCGGCCGTACGGATGGCGCTCGCTCGCCTCGAGCACGACGGGCTCGTCCAGCGCGAGCGCCACCGCGGGGCGACGGTCAGACGCGTGTCCGAGAGCGAGGCCGTGGAGATCCTCGAGGCTCGAGCCGCGCTGGAGGGTCTCGCGGCGCGCCATGCTGCGCGAAACGCGGACGACGCCGGGGTCGGCCGGCTCCGCGGGATCCTCGCCGAGATGCAGGAGCTCCGCGAACGTGGGGACCCGCTTGGGGTTTCGAACGCGAACGCCCGCCTTCACGGCCTGATCCTCGAGATATCAGGCCACCAAACGGCCAGGCGCCTTTCCCAGACGCTCAGGTCCCAGCTCGTCCGCTTTCAGTACCGAACGGTGCTCCTCCCGGGTAGGTCCGAGCACTCGTACGCCGAGCACACCGCGATCGTGGAGGCGATCGCCGCTCACGATCCGGAGGCGGCCGAACAAGCCATGCGTCGTCACCTCTCCTGCGTCGCCGAAGCGCTCCGGACGCACGACGGCGGGTACGGCCCGAATGCGTCCCCGGCCGGCGCCGTCCAGCAGCAGCCCGCCACGTAGGGTCGGTGGCCGCGAGTTTCGCTCAGCGGCCGGGGCGTCCCCCGGGAACCTCGCGCGGGGCCGTCAGCCGGACCGCGCTCGAGATGTTCGCCGAGCGGGGGTTCGACGAGACGACGGTCGACGACATCGCCGAGGCGCTGGGGGTCAGTCGCCGCACGCTGTTTCGCTACTTCGCGTCCAAGAACGACATGGCTTGGGGCGACTTCGACTGGGTGCTGGCACGCCTGAGGCGGTGTCTGGAGGCCACCAGGCCCGACGAGCCCTTGCACGACGCGCTGCGGACCGCGGTCGTCGAGTCCAATCGGTACGAGGATGAGCAGCTCCCCGAGCTCAGGATCCGGATGCGACTGATCACCGGAGTCCCGGCGCTGCAGGCGCATTCGGCGTTGCGATACGCGGAGTGGCGGGCGGTGATCGCCGACTTCGTTGCCGCTCGGCTCGGACGCGAGGCGGGCGATCTGATCCCCCAGACCGTCGCGCACGCCGCGCTCGGAACGTCGATGGCCGCGTTCCTCGTGTGGGTCGACGATCCGTCGAGCGACCTCGTGGAGAACCTGGAGGAGGCCTACCGGCTGCTCGGCGTCGGGCTCGCGGCGCTCACCGGGGCCTAGCGTTGGCTAGCGCCCGGGTGGTCGCGGGCGATGTTCGCCGATGCCTGCACCGGCCGTCGAATCACACATCTACCGTGCGCTCGGATGTGGCGCACGCCTTGGGGCCAGGGCCCGGAAGTCGCGTGCGCGCACGCACGCGACCCAGATCCCGACGCCGCGCGCGGATTCGTCCGCCAGCCGGAGCGCGCCGTAGCTCAGCGGATCGAGCGCCGGTTCATCGGCGAGCCAGTCGGCCACGATCACCATGGCCAGCAACGCGGCCAGCCTTCGCACGAGTCCGCGATCGCGCGACGCGCAGATCGCTCCGAACGCGAACGGCGCCCACGGACCCGCCACCGCCCGGCCCAGGTCGCGCGCCTCCTGAATGGTCGCCTCGACGGCGGCTTGGGCCGCCCACGGCGCGACGCCGGGCAAACGCTTGGACACCGACCGGGACAGCCGCAGCGCGCGGAGACCGGTGAGCCCAGCGAGCGCCGTCCAGGAGCCGCTCAGCCACGCGCCCCACCCCACCGCGGCCGGCGGGGACACGAACAGCGCCGGTACCCGCTCCGGGTGGCGCTGGAGCAGCGGCGCCACGGACTCGTTGTACGCGACCCGGCGGCGGTACCAGGCCCGCGGCTCGATGCGGTCCTGATGGGCGACGTGCGTGCGCGGGTCGTAGCGGACCTGCCATCCAGCGTCGTGCAAGCGCCAAACGAGATCCACGTCCTCTCCTAGCGTGAGATCCTCGTCGAAGCCGCGACCGAGCGCGTCGCGGCGCGCGACCATCGCGGCGCTCGGCACATACCACACCCACGAGTACGGACGCACGCGCGACGGATCTGGACCCATGTCGAGCGCCGAATGGCACCGCTCGTACGCGGCGATCCTGCCGGCCTGTCGCGGAAGCGAGACGATCCGGGGCGCGACGAGCGCAACAGCCGGATCGCCTAGGTGGTCGAGCAGCTCGCCGGGAAAGCCGACCGGTGGCACGCAGTCGGAATCCAGGAACGCGATCAGCGGCGTCGCGGCCAGCTCGAGACCGGTATTGCGAGCCGCGGCCGCGCCGCGGTTCCGCGCGTGACGGACGTAACGGGCGCCCAACCGTGCCGCCACCGCCGCGATCGCTGCTCCGTCGGGTGAGCCGTCGTCGACCACGATCACGGGCACCTTGCCGGCCATCGGCGCCAGGCAGCGCGCGAGCCGCTCGGCGTCGCCGTAGGCGGGTACGACGATCGTGACCTCCTCGGTTTGATGGCCTCGCGCCGGCGGGTCGGGGTGGGCTAGGCCGGCGTCGAGGAGACGGCGCGCGAGCAGGCGCTCTCCGCGGTCGTAGCCGACAGGCTCGCCCGCCCACCACCGCTCGGCGAGCTCCGCTCCGCGCGCCGACAGCCTGATCAGCCGAGGCGGCGATCCGCCCAGCAACACCTCGCCGCCGCGGCCGCGACGCAGCCCGCGGGACGGACGCAGGCGCCACCCGACCGGAACGGGCACGGCGCCTACGGCGTGAGTCCTCCGTCGACCGGGATCACCGCACCGGTGATCGCCGATGCTTCGGGGCCGCACAGCCAGACGACCGCCGAGGCCACCTCGGCCGGCGCGAGGATCCTGCGCACGAGATGCTGGCCCGCGAACGCCTCCTGGTCGGCCAGGTCGTACAACGCCGCGCTCGCGACGAGCATCGCCCCTCGGGTCGAGCCCGGACAGATCGCGTTGGCCAAGACACCCGTGCCCGCCAGATCGGCCGCCATCGCGCGGACGTAGCCGACGACGGCGGCCTTCGCCGCGGAGTAGGCGGCGAGCTGGGGCATCGCACGGAGCGCCGCCGCCGATGAGATCGCGACAAACCGGCCGTGGCCCGCCTCAACCATCGCCGGCACCGTCGACTCCGCGAGCCGGCGCGTGCCATGAAGGTTCACGTTCAAGAGCGTCGACCACGCGTCGGGGCTTGTCGCCCAGCCGGGCCCCCCGGCGATCACGCCGGCGCCAGCCACCGCAGCGGCGGCGGTACGGCCCGACAGAGCATTCGACACGCGCTCTCCGAAATCGGCGCCGGCGACGTCGGCCTCCAGCACGTCCACGTCTGCGGCTCCGGCACGCCGGCACCGTTCGGCGACGTCGTCGAGGTCGGCCCGCGCCGGCATCGTGTACTCGATGCCGGGCTGCTCGGCGCACGCGTCCGCGAGCAGCAGCGACCACCCCTTCGTGGCAAGGCCCAGCCCGACCTCCGCGCCGATCCCGCGGGCGGCTCCCGTGACCACGGCGAGGCCGGGCGGGTCAGTCATCGCCGGGCCCTTGCGAAATCAGCGCGTCGAGCGTCGTGACGCAGTCAACCGTCGCCTGCTCGAGCAGCCGCCGGCCCTCGGCCGCGGTGGCGCCGCCAGGATCGCCCAGGACCCCGTTCGGACTAACGGACCGGACGCCCTCGGTGCGGAGCCGTCCGAGCAACGCGCCGATCGGCCGCGTCTCCCCCGGCTGGGCGTCCTCACCCCGCACCGCCGCCGGGTCGAGATGGAGCAGCATCGACGTCTCGGTGCGTCCCGCGTGCGCGTCCCCGTTCCGCGGCGCCACCGAGAACGCCCCGCACCGCCGTCCCTCGGCCCTGAGCCGGCGGAGCGCCGCCGAGACGGCATCCCGGTTCCCACCGTGGGCGTTGACGAACAGCAGCGCGTCCCAGTGACGACTCACGTCGCGCCCGAGCTCGACCAGAACGTCGGTGAGCGCTGCGGTACCGATCGACACCGTCCCCGGGAATGCGGCGTGCTCGCCGCTGGCGCCGAACGCGAGCGGCGGCGCGACCGCGACCCCTTCGCGCCGTGCGGCGGCCGCGGCGGCGACGGCCACGGCGATCCGCGTGTCGGTGTCGAGCGGGAGATGTGGCCCGTGCTGTTCTAGCGATCCGAGCGGCACGATCACCCCCCGCCGCGGTGATCCATCAACCTGAACCCAATTCAAGTCAGCGAGATTTGTCACAGAGTGCTAAATTATCGCGCCCCGACCGCCGAGGAGAGGAGATTCGCATGAACACCGCCCCCGAGCAGCTCGAGCATACGGCCGCCGAACCGAATCCCGAAGCGGAGACAGTGACCCAGCCGTCCGATGATGAGCTCGTGCTCGAGGACCTGCTGGTCGAGGATGTTTCGATCGATGGCATGTGCGGCGTCTACTGAGCCGAGCGGCATGCTCGATCGCGGCTGGCGGCTTGCGCCGAAGGTAGCGTTGCGCCCCGAGCCGTTCGGCGCGCTCGTCTACCACTTCGGTACCCGCCGCCTCTCGTTCCTGAAGAGCCGGCTTTTGCTCGACGTCGTCAGCGCGCTGGCCGACCACGGGAGCGCCCGCGACGCCTGCCGCGCCGCGGGCGTGGCCGAGGATGAGATGCCCCGGTACGAGCGGGCACTCGCCACGCTCGCCGGGTCCGGAATGATCGTCGCGAGGGATGCCGCGTGAGCGCGATCGCGACGCCGGCAATTCGTCTCGTCGATCAGCTCGAGTCCGGACTCGACGCCCCGATCTGTCTCACCTGGGAGCTGACCTACGCCTGCAACCTGGCCTGCGTGCACTGCCTATCGAGCTCGGGCCGGCGCGACCCGCGCGAGCTCACGACCGCCGAGTGCATGGCGGTGATCGACGAGCTCGAGCGCATGCAGGTCTTCTACGTGAACATCGGCGGCGGCGAGCCGACGGTGAGGCGCGACTTCTGGGAGCTGGTCGACTACGCCGTCGAGCATCGCGTCGGGGTGAAGTTCTCGACCAACGGCTCGCGGATCACGCCCGAGGTGGCGGCGCGGATCGCGCGCACCGACTACGTCGACGTGCAGGTCTCGCTCGACGGCGCGACCGCTTCGGTCAATGACCGAGTCCGCGGCCCCGGCTCGTTCGACACCGCGATCCGCGCCATGGAGAACCTGGCCGCAGCCGGCTTCCGAGGCTTCAAGCTGTCGGTCGTGGTCACGCGCGAGAACGTGCCCCAGCTGGATGCGTTCAAGGGGCTCGCTGACCGGTTCCAGGCGCAGCTGCGCCTGACCCGCCTGCGCCCGTCCGGACGCGGCGCGGACGTTTGGGATGAGCTGCATCCGACTGCGGAGCAGCAGCGAGCGCTGTACGAGTGGCTCCTCTATCACGGCGAGAGCGTCCTCACGGGAGATTCGTTCTTCCACCTCGGCGGCTACGGATCCGCGCTGCCGGGCCTGAACCTGTGTGGAGCCGGTCGGGTGGTGTGCCTGATCGATCCGATCGGCGACGTGTACGCGTGCCCCTTCGTTATCCACGACGAGTTCCGCGCCGGCAACGTCCGCGACCCCGGTGGCTTCGCGCGCGTCTGGCGGGAGTCAGAGCTGTTCACCGAGCTGCGCCATCCCCAACACGCCGGTGCGTGCGCGAGCTGCGGGCTGTTCGACAAATGCCGCGGAGGATGCATGGCGGCGAAGTTCTTCACGGGACTGCCGCTGGCCGGACCCGACCCGGAGTGCGTGCTCGGGCACGGCGAGCGGCTCCTCGCCGAGCGAGGCGACTCCCCGATTCCGAAGCCGTCGGTCGACATGTCGAAAAGGGCACCGCGCCGAGTATCGGCCCGGGCCTGCGACGAGAGCCCGCTCGCGCTCCTGCGCTCGCCATGAAGCTGTTCGACCGGAATCTCTGGTTCGAGTCGGTCGCCGTGGCCGAGCGGCGAGCCAAGCGGCGGCTGCCGAAGTCCGTCTACTCGGCATTGATCGCCGGGTCGGAAGCCGGGGTCACGCTCGCGGACAACCTCTCCGCGTTCGGCGAGCTCGGGTTCGCGCCCCACGTAGGCGACCTGGCGGCCGCGCGGGACATGACCACGACCGTGATGGGACAGACGATCTCGCTGCCGGTGCTGATCTCGCCGACCGGCGTGCAATCGGTGCATCCCGACGGTGAGCTCGCGGTGGCGCGGGCCGCGGCGGCGCGGGGCACGGCGATCGGGCTGAGCTCGTTCGCGAGCAAGCCGGTCGAGGACGTCGTCGCCGCCAACCCCCAGACGTTGTTCCAGCTCTACTGGTGCGGGTCGCGCGAGCAGATCGCGGCGCGGGTCGAGCGCGCCCGCGCCGCCGGCGCCGTCGGGATGATCGTCACGCTCGACTGGACGTTCTCACACAGCCGCGACTGGGGCAGCCCGAAGATCCCCGAGCAGATGGACCTGCGCACGGCGGTGCGGCTGATGCCCGAGGCGCTGACCCGGCCGCAGTGGTTGGTGGAGTGGACGCGCGCCGGCGGTCCGCCGGACCTGACCGTGCCCAACATGAGTCCCCGCGGCGAGCCGGCGCCGACGTTCTTCGGCGCCTACGGCGAGTGGATGATGACCCCGCCTCCCACCTGGGAAGACCTACGCTGGTTGCGCGAGCAGTGGCAGGGGCCGTTCATGCTCAAGGGCGTGATGCGCGTCGACGACGCCCGACGTGCGGTCGACACGGGCTTTACGGCGATCTCGGTCTCCAACCACGGCGGCAACAACCTCGACGGCACGCCCGCGTCGATCCGCGCGCTGCCAGCCGTTGCCGAGGCGGTCGGCGACCAGGTCGAGGTCCTGCTCGACGGCGGGGTCCGCCGCGGGAGCGATGTGATCAAGGCGCTCGCGCTCGGCGCGCGGGCGGTGATGATCGGCCGAGCCTACCTGTGGGGCCTCGCCGCTGCCGGCCAGGCCGGCGTCGAGAACGTCCTCGACATCCTCCGCAACGGGATCGACTCGGCGCTCCTCGGCCTGGGGCACTCTGACGTCTCGGAGCTCAGCCCGGACGACCTGATCATCCCGCCCGGCTTCACGCGCAGGCTCGGCACGGCGCTCGAGGCGGCCGACGTCAGCGTCCGGGAGTGAGAAGTCGGCCCGCACCTAGCTTTCGTGAATGATCACGCCGCGGATGTTCTTGCCTGCCAGCGGCCGATCAGGCTCGCCGTCTCGAAGATCGGATTCGACCCGCCGGCGATCGAGCCCTGAATCCGCTCTTGGAAACCGACCATCGGCGAGCCGGTCAGACTGATCGACTTCTCGTCGGCACGGCTGACTGAGGTCACCACCACCCGGCCCGCCTTGCCGTCAGGCTCACCGCGTCGACCGTCGTCTGCGGCTCGAGCACACCCACCGTGATCACCGCCCGATCCGCCATCTGACCGTGCGCTGACAGTTAAGTCGGCAGACAGCGGCGCTTCCGCCACGCCACCGTCCGGCGGACGGATCCTGCAAAAGGGTTATAAACCTGCATAACCCGCTTCTGTTAACCTCTCGCCGAACACGCGCCCGGTCGGGGATCGGATATCCGGCGTGTGCCTTGGGTGCACTGAAAGGAGCAGACGTAATGCGTGTACGTACCGCGGCGCTGATCGCCGCAACCGCCGTTTCGACGGGAGCGGTAGCAAACTCCGCGATGGCCGCGGCGCCGGCTGGCCCGCCACCACCGCCGACGGCCACCAACGGGCATCAGGTTCAGCAGGTCGCCGCCGGCCTGCACACCCCCACCTCGTTCGCGTTCGGCGCGGGCCAGGTGTTCGAAGGCGACGGCGGCGCAGAGACTGCCAACCCGCCCAACGGTGGGGTGTTCGTCCTGAAGAACGGCACCGGGACGCTGATCCCGGGATCGCCCCTGTTCGTCGGCGGGCTGGCCTGGCACAAGGGCGCGCTATACGTCAGCGGCGCAGTGCTCACGGCAAAGGGCCCGAAGTGGCAAATCCTGAAGTGGACGGGCTGGAACGGCACGACGTTCACGACCCAGAAGGCGATCTACACGGCGCCGAAGGGGTTCCAGGGCTTCAACGGGCTGGCGTTCGGTGCCGACGGACGGCTCTACGTCGGAGTCGACGTGGGCCTGTTGAACAACAACGACCACGGCCCGTCGACGATCTCACCGTACGTATACGACATCCTGTCGATGAACACCAGCGGCAAGGCCTTCAAGGTGTTCGCGACCGGCATCCGCCAGCCATGGCAGATGGCATTCCCGAAGGGATCGTCGTCTCCGTTCGTGTCCGACCTCGGTCAGGACAAGGGCGCGAAGAATCCACCGGACTTCGTTCTGCGGGTTCACCAGGGCGACAACTACGGGTTCCCCACCTGCAACTGGACGTCGAGCAGCAGTTGCGCGGGCTTCGCCCTTCCGTTCCAGGTTTTCAATCCGCACACCGACCTGATGGGCATGGTCATCATCGGCAACCGGCTCTACATGACCTCGTTCCTCGGCCCGAAGGGCAAGGGCCCGGGTGGCGAAGTCCTGTCGATTCCGCTCGAGGGCGGCAAGGTCAAGCCTCTGCTGAAGGGCTTCGTCGCTCCGACCGTCGGACTCGGTGGGAACGACGGCTGGCTCTACGTCGGCGAGCTGACCGGCCAGGTCTTCCGCGTAAGGCCGTAGCCGTTCGGGCATCCCGGTCCCCTCGCCCGAGGGGACCGGGATCGCCCCCTCTCAGGGCAGGAAGCTGGCGCGTGACGAGACGAACGACGCGCCAGCGTCTAGGCGTGCGGCGACCTCGGGCTCGTTCGGAAGCATGTCGCGGACGGCGCGAGCCAGCAGCTCGAGGCCGCGTGCGAGCCGCTCGAGCGGGAAATCCCGAGCCTCGAGCACGCGCGCCAGCCACGCGAGCTGCGCCTCGAAGTCGAGCGCCGCGGTCAGGCTGAGGACGGCCCAGTTGACCAGATGCTGGCAGTCGTGGCGACACCATTCCGCGCCGGCGGGTCCGTAGCGCTCGCGCTCATCGGGGAACTCGGAGTCATACGCCGCGCACGCGTCGCGCGCGATCGCGACGACGTCGATCTCCTTGCCGTGCGGGCTGGTCGCGGTCTGGGGTGGCGGCATGCCGCTCGGTGGCGCGACCCGCTTACTCATTTCGCGACGACCTGCTTTCAGCCCCCACCGAGGATGAGGTCGGCGCCGCGCTCGGCGATCATCACCGTCGGTGCGTGCGTGTTGCCGCCGGGTATCAGCGGCATGATCGAAGCGTCGACGACGCGGATCCTCTCGAGGCCATGCACGCGCAACTGGCTGTCGACGACCGCGTCCTCGGCCGTATCGCTCATGCGGCACGTTCCGACCGGGTGGTAGATCAGCATCAGCCGGCGGCGGAGGTCGGCCTCGAGATCCGAATCCGAGATGACGTCCGGGCCGGGCTTGAGCTCGGCGGTGATGATCTCCCGGAGCACGGACTGCTCGGCGATTTGTCGGGCGAGCCTGACGCCGGCCACCAGCGACGCGACGTCCTGTGGCTCGGACAGCGAATTGGTCAGGATGCGGGGTTTGACGCTCGGATCGGACGAGCGTAGCCACACGCGCCCGCGCGCCTTGGGGGTGACGAGCACCGGCGCGATCGCGATCGCGTGCCCGTCGTACGTTTCGGCGCCGTGGTCCTCGTAATACGCGGCGCCCATGTGGTACTGGATGTCGGCAGCGGGGAGCCCGGGACGCGTGCGGTGGAAGGCGACTACCTCCGCGACGGTCGAGCTCAGCGGTCCGCTCCGACGCACCAGCCACTCGGCTACGAACCGGGGCTGCTCCGCGACGTACAGCGTGTCCTCGTCGGACACCGCGCACAGCATGGTCACGAACGGGTGGTCCTGAAGGTTCCTGCCGACTCCCGGCAGCGCGTGGCGAACGTCCACGCCGGCGCCCCGCAGGTCGTCCGGCGCCCCGATCCCCGACAGCTGAAGCAGTTGCGGCGACCCGATCGCGCCGGCTGACAGCACGACCTCTCGCTCGGCCTGGAGCACCTCGACCGCGGCTCGCCGCCCCACGGCCACGCGAACGCCGACCGCGCGGTTGCCGGCGAGCTCGACGCTCAGCACGCTCACCCCCGTGCGGATCTCGAGATTCGGACGCTTTGCAGCCGGACGAAGGAACGCGTCGGCGCTGCTGAACCGCCTGCCGCGCCACTGGTTGACCTGGAACATCGAGACGCCGTCCTGCTCGGGGCCGTTGTAATCGGCCGTCCAAGGGAT
>Ga0187777_10000671_pt1 | contig 22531 bp, 12 predicted proteins | sample 1015_Q2_SP5_10_M_FD_132416 | JGI IMG/M metagenome (GOLD analysis project Ga0187777, IMG submission 132416) | Tropical peat soil microbial communities from peatlands in Department of Meta, Colombia - 1015_Q2_SP5_10_MG | ecosystem: Environmental > Terrestrial > Soil > Wetlands > Peat | place... | reverse complement strand
CCGGCTTCGGTCACGGTCGCCATATTGCGGATATGACCGATGTGCAGTGGCGTCTCGCGGAGCAGCAATAATAAGCGGCGCCGCTCTTTCAGCACGACATCGGCCGCGCGCGAGATGAGATTGGCGGTATTCCCCGTTGCGATCTCCGCCATGGTCTTGATCGAGCACGGCGCGATGATCATGCCGCGCGTCGGAAACGAACCGCTGGAGCACGCGGCTCCGATATCGCTGTTTGAGTGAACCACGGTCGCCAGCTTCTCGACATCGGCAACCTTGAGATCGGTCTCATACGCCAGAGTCATTTGCGCGGCGCGTGAGACGATCAGGTGCGTCTCGACGTTGCACGCGCGCAGCATTTCAAGCAGACGCACCCCATAGATCGCACCGGAGGCACCGGTAATCCCGATGAGGAGTGGTGCAGGACCTTTGAGCGCCACATGTTTCATGTCTGCTGGGCCGCCCTAGTTTATTGAATCGCGCAACAATATTCCTTTAGACCGCCGAGCGGCAAGCCACCCTACCCCCCCGGAAGAGGTTGGTTTTTCATGCGAATTGCGATCAACTGCAGCGTAGCCGTTCATTTCCCGCCATGACCGACCAACCACCAAAGTTCCGCTTTATCGGCCAGCCGGTGCCGCGCACTGAAGATCAGCGGCTTCTGACCGGTCAGGGACAATTCAGCGACGATTTCAGTTTTCCGGAACAGACCCACGCTGTGATGGTTCGCTCACCGCACGCGCATGCGCGCATTCTGCACATCAGTAAAGATGTCGCGCTGAAGATGCCGGGTGTGTTGGGCATATTCACGGGCGCCGACTGCCTCGCCGACAGCCTAGGCCCAATCCCGCACGATCCCCTGCCGAAGACAAAATACGATATGAAACTTCATGGCCCGGGAGGCGGCGAGGTCTTCATTGGACCGCATCTGCTCCTGCCGGTCGACAAGGCTCGGCATGTCGGCGAAGCAATCGCAATGGTCGTCGCCGAAACTCGCGCACAGGCCCTCGACGCCGCCGAAGCGGTGATCGTCGAGTACGAGGAATTGCCTTGCGTCACTCGCTCTGAAGACGCGATGAAGCCGGGCGCACCAACCGTCTGGGATGAGGTACCAAACAACATCCTTGTCGACACTAGTTTTGGCGACGCCGCTGAAACCGAGCGCATCCTGGCCTCAGCCGAGCATGTCGTTGCCATGAACTTCCACATCGACCGCGTTACCGGCGTGCCGATGGAACCGCGGGCCGCCGTCGCGCAATACGACGAAACAAACGGGCGGTACACAATTTATGCAGGCAGTGGCGGCGCCGTCCGCCAGAAGCGCGAGCTTGCCACCATCCTCGGCGTTCACCCGGAAGCAATTCGTGTTCTGTCTCACGACGTCGGCGGCAATTTCGGCACGCGCAATCGCGTCTACGTCGAGTTTGGGCTCGTGCTGTGGGCGGCGCGTAAGATCGGCAAGCCCGTCAAATATACAGCAACGCGGTCGGAGTGTTTCATTAGCGACTACCAGGGTCGCGACCTCGTGGCCAAATTTGAATTGGGGCTCGATACCCGCGGCCGTTTCCTCACTTTACAGGTGACCAACATCAGCAATGCGGGCGCGCGTTGTGTGTCGCTATCGCCACTGAGCAAAGGTGCCGGTCTGATCACTGGAAGCTACGACATTCCTGTCGCTTCGCTCCGTGCTGTGTCGGTCTTCACGAATACGGCACCGACGCAGGCCTATCGCAGTTCTGGACGGCCGGAGGTCACGTTCGCAATTGAGCGCCTGATCGACATCGCCGCCAAGAAGCTCAACATTGATCGCGTTTCGCTTCGCCGCCGCAACCTCGTGCGTTCAAAAGCAATGCCGTACCGCAATGCAGTCGGCATGCGTTACGACAGCGGCACTTACGAAGCCAATATGGATACGGCGATGCTGATCGCCGATTGGGATGGATTCCCTAAGCGCCGTCGTGAGGCGAAGAAGCGAGGCAAGCTGCTCGGCCGCGGGCTCGCCAACTATGTCGAGTCGTCTATCGGTTCACCCAAAGAGCAAACGCACATCACCGTCCGACCGGATCGTGTGGTTGATGTCGTGATCGGCACACAGCCCGCGGGACAAGGCCACCAGACGAGTTTCGCTCAGGTCGTATCCGATCTGATCGCCGTCCCGCTCGAAACCGTGCGCGTGATCCTTGGCGACACGGATGTGGTGAAGGCTGGCGGGGGAACACATTCAGGGCGTTCGATGCGCCACGCTGCGACGGTATTCTCGCTGGCCGCCTTTCAGCTAACCGAAAAGGGCCGGCGCGCGGCTGCAGTGATCTTCGATACGACACCCGACAATGTCGACTTCAGGGACGGCCGCTTCGTGGCACGCGAATCCAACCGATCGTTTGATATGCTCGAACTGGCGCAGGAGATGAGCCGACACGACATGCCGAAGGAGCTTGCCGGCGGGCTCGCGGTTGTCACGGACAACGAAATGCACGATCCGGTTTTCCCGAATGGATGTGCCATTTGCGAGATCGAGATCGATCCGGACACTTGCGGCCTATCGCTCGTCCGCTACGCGTCGGTCGATGACGTCGGTCGCTGCATTAACCCGCTGATCGTCGACGGTCAGACGCACGGCGCCATCACCCAAGGGATCGGCCAGGCGCTGTGGGAGCGATGCGTGGTCGATTCGTCTGGTCAACCACTGTGCGGCTCGTTCATGGACTACGGGATGCCGCGATCTGACCGCTTGCCATCCTTCGATACCAAGATCATCGAAGTGCTTTCGCCGACTAACCCGCTCGGCATCAAGGCCGGAGGCGAAGGCGGCACGACCGCCGCGCCCGCGGTCATCGTCAGCGCGGTGGTCGACGCGCTTTCGCCCTATGGCGTCGACGATATCAAAATGCCGGTCACGCCTGAGCGCATCTGGCAAATCATTTATGGCAAGAATGCTCGCGCTTGACTTGCGAGCGGGAGCAAAACGCTTCAATCTTATTTAAGGCAACCGCCGGGGCTTGAAATGACCAGGGTCAAAGTTCTTTTTTTTTGCGCAGTGCTGCTGGCGTTCGGGGCTCAGGCTGTTTTTGCGCAGAGCTTGGCCGGCAAGCAGATCAAGGTCATCGTCCCCTATCCGGCCGGCGGCACCGGCGACGTAGTCGCGCGCGCCATCGGCCAAGCGATCGGGGAAAAAACCGGGCAAACGGTGATCGTGGAAGACCGCCCCGGCGCCGGCTCGATCGTCGGCACGGATTTCGTGTCACGTGCGACGCCGGACGGCACGACCCTGCTGCTCGCAGAAAACCCTTTCATCTTGAGCTCGATTCTTTTCCCAGGGCACTACGATCCCGTCAGCAGCTTTGAGCCCGTCTGTTATGTCGCGGCGACGCCTGCGGTGTTCGCGGTCAGCAGTAAGTCGGAGATCAAGAGCCTGGCCGATTTCATCAAGTTCGCGAAAACGAAGGAGGGTGCCGCTTCTTACGGCAGCACGGGTCCCGCATCGATCGTGCACATTGCCGGCGAGCTGCTCAGGCGTGATGCCAAGATCGACATGACGTACGTTCCATATCCGGGCTCGCCCCCGGCGATGAATGCCACGCTTGCGGGAACGATCACCGCGGTGATGGCCAACTATTCCGATCTCAAAGGACAGATCGACGCCGGCACGCTCCGTCCGATCGCGGTGCTCGCCAAGACCCGCGCCGGCGCGCTGCCGGACGTTCCGACCTTGGCCGAGAACGGCTTCAACGATCTCGATGCCTCGGTATGGTTCGCCTTCGTGGCACCGGCCAAGACACCGAAGGATGCGCTCACACAGGTCGCGCAACTGATCTCCGACGCCGTCAAGACGCCGGCTGTGGCGGATCGCCTCAAGGCCCAGGGTATGTTCGTGAAGCTTTTCTGCGGCGCCGAATTCGGCAGTTTCCTAGCGGACCAGAAAAATAAGTACACAGAGTTCACTAAAGCTTTCGATATCAAGCCCTAGGTCTTGCAGGTTGCGACGGCCTCAGCGGGCTGCATTGAAGTCCTATTGCAACTATAACATGCATTACTTCCGTACCCTTCGCGACTGCGAAAACCGGATACTTTTGGTTTTTCCTGCATCAAATTCGCGTACCCAGTCGAATGTTTCCGACTTAAAATGATCCCGATGGCGGGTCGGCAATTGGGTAAGCGGATCGATCGATATGCGCGCCAACGTACAGTTGACACCTTTCGACAAAGGCAGCGTGCTTCGGTCGCACCCGTTTTTCAATGGCTTGAACGACCGCATCGTTGAGCGCCTGATTCCTCATGCGCTCACTCGGAAAGTGAAGAAGGGCACCCTACTCTTCCGCAAAGGCGACGCAGGGACGAACCTCTATGCCGTTTGCGCCGGCGCCGTGCGTGTTAGCTCGCCCTCCGCGCAGGGAAAGGACGCCGTCTTTAATCTGATTATTCCCGGAGAAATTTTCGGCGAGATTGCGTTCCTCGATGGAGGGCCGCGCTCGGCTGATGCGGTAATGATCGAGAGCGGCGAACTCATGGTGATCGAGCGCCGGGATTTTTTGCCGTTGCTCCATGATTATCCGGAGCTCGCGTCCCGTCTGCTAGAGATTTTGTGCGGGCGGCTCCGGCGTACCAGCGAGCAAGTCGAAGATATCGTTTTCCTTGGTCTAAAAGCGCGACTCGCAAAAACGTTGTTATATCTCCACGAACACGCCTCGCCCACTCACCCGCAAAAGCTGAAAGTGACTCAGCGGGAAATTAGCCAATTGGTCGGCGTCTCCCGCGAGAGTGCGAACAAGCAATTGCGCAAATGGCAACGCCAAAAATGGGTCAAACTGGAACGTGGCGGTTTGAGCATTCTGTCGCCCGCCGCATTGAAACGGATCGTTTCCGAAAACGCCGAATGAACGTTGCCTGATACTGCTCTATGCGCAACGAGAGGGCCATCACCGCCGAAGAAGGAACGTCTAGATGCCGAATGAGCAAAATGGTGAAGGTCGTAGCTTTAGGAATTTGTTTTTGCTGACATTGCCTTGGCTCTCATTCCAGAGAGACCTCCTCGCGCTCATGAAGCGAGGCATCGAAGATGCAAGTAATGTCAGACCCCTCGAAAATCTAACGTCTCGTGAGCTGCAGGCCTTGATGATGGTCTTTGATCCGTCGGGAGAGTGGAGAAATGTTCTCGATCGAGATCTTCCGGATCAAATAAAAGAAACATACGCAAAAATCTTCCCGAAATTGGTTTCTAGCTCAATTCTCCTCATCGAAACACAGGATGCCGTTCTCGCCTCGATGTACGAGTTCTTCGATAAATTGAGAAAAGATTCCACGGCTGGCAGCGCGACTGGGCGAAAGCCGCCCAAGCAATCTCAGTGAACCGCACCACACTCCCAAAGCGTCATTAAAGGATATAATATTTCGCGCGAAAATATGAGCCTCTTAATCCGGTGGCGTCCCGCCGGGTAACGGTCAGTGTCGCCTTGTGGTCGAGGCATTTAAATGAGTGATCCACGCCAGATCGACATCGCCATAATTGGCTTGTCATGTCGACTGCCGGGCGCGGCCGCGCCGCAAGAGTACTGGAAGAACCTATGTGATGGCGTCGAATCCATCACGTTCTTTTCCGACGCGGACCTTGCTGCAGCGAGCGTCGATCCCTCCCTGGCAGCCAACCCGAGCTACGTAAAAGCGGCGGCAATGCTGCGCGACGTCGAGATGTTCGACGCGCCGTTCTTCGATTATGCGCCAAGAGACGCAGCGCTAATGGATCCGCAGCACCGGCTCTTCCTAGAAGTATGCTGGGAGGCTTTCGAAAGCGCGGGCTACGATCCTGTGGGCTACCCGGGGAAAGTTGGTGTCCTCGCAACTGCCGGCGGCGTTGTCACCAGTTATCTCCTGGCAAATTTGAACCACCCCGAGCTTCCCGGGCAGACCGCGAGCACGTCGCACATCAACAACGACAAGGACTTTCTAAGCACGCGCATTTCCTACAAGTTCAACCTCACTGGCCCGAGTTTCACCATTCAATCTGCGTGCTCTTCGTCCTTACTGGCGATTCACCAAGCGTGTCAAAACTTGCGATTCGGCGAATGCGACATGATGCTCGTCGGAGGCTCTGTCGTGCGCATCCCGCAAGTCGAGGGATATTTCGCGGAAAAGCGGAACGTCCATTCGCTTGACGGGCACTGTCGTCCCTTCGATGCAGTCGGCCAAGGCACTATTTTCGGCAGCGGCGTCGGCGCCGTATTGCTCAAGCCGCTGGATCGAGCCGTCGCGGATAGAGATCATATCATCGCGGTGGTCAAAGGGACCGCGGCGAATAACGACGGCTCGGGCAAGAACAGTTATGCCGCGCCAAGTCTCGGCCAACAATCTCAAGCGATAGCCGACGCCCTGAAGTCCGCAGGCGTACCGGCAGACTCCATCGGCTATGTCGAATGTCACGCAACCGGTACGCTTGTCGGCGATCCACTTGAAATCGAAGCGCTCACATTGGCCTTTCGAAAGCAGACTGAAAATAAGCAATTCTGTGCGATCGGCTCAGTCAAAGCCAATATCGGCCATCCGGAACAGGCAGCCGGCATTGCGGGGCTCATTAAGACTGCACTTGTACTCCATCACAAAAAGATCCCACCCAGCATCAACTACGACACGCCAAATCCCGCAATCGACTTTGCGTCGTCCCCTTTTTACGTGAACACCGGGCTCCAAGAGTTTCCTAGAGGCGATACGCCACGGCGAGCCGGGGTCAATAGCCTTGGAATCGGCGGAACAAATGCCTTTGTAGTGCTCGAAGAGGCGCCATCATTTGCAACGAGCGGTGATCACCCTTCCGAAAATTACCCCTGCATTGCAACGCTTTCAGCGAAAAGTGCTCCCGCGCTGATCGCTCGCGTCAAACAGCTATTGAATTGGCTAGAGGGCAATCCTGACGCATCAATCGGCGATGTCTGCTACACGACCAACGTCAGCAGAAGTCGATTCCCCTTCCGCTTCGCGACACCTGCCCGATCGACGGCGGAGCTCAAGACACGCCTCGACGCGTGGCTTCAAAAGGCAGCACAAGACACGTCGCGTATTCAGCGCACCAGCAATCAACCGATTGCGTTCATGTTTTCAGGTCAAGGCTCTCAATACGCCGGTATGGCCAAAAAATTGTATCAGATGTACTCGGTCTTCCGTGCTGCCATGGACCGTTGCCACGCCCTGGCGGCGCCTCACCTCAAGCTCGGTTTGCGCGACGTCATTTTTGCCGAGGATGACGACGCCACCATCCTCAATCGCACGGAATACACACAACCGGCCTTGTTTGCCGTCGAATATTCCATAGCGGCACTCTTGAAGTCATGGGGAATCACTCCGAGCGCGGTCCTCGGGCACAGCGTGGGTGAGTTTGCCGCCGCTTGGACAGCCAACGTGCTCAGTCTCGAAGATGCCACTCGGCTGGTAACCGCCCGGGGCGCATTGATGCAAAAGCTGCCGGACGATGGGGGCATGACAGCGATCTTTGCCAAGGAATCTGAGGTGCGGGCGTTGCTCAGCCAGGTCGCTCAAGAGATAGACGTAGCCGCGATCAACGGGCCTGAAAATGTGGTCGTATCAGGCAATCGCGCCGCGTTGAACGAACTGTCAAACGAATTGGACCGGAGAGGTATCAGCTTCCGTGCCTTGCAAGTTTCGATCGCGTTTCACTCCCGGCACACTGAACCCGTACTCGACGATATCGAAGACGTTGCTGCCCAGATTAGACACAGCGCACCTGATCTTCCTTTGATTTCCAACCTGACGGGCGAGTTGATGCCGACGGCGCCCGACAAGCTTTATTGGCGTCGACACCTCCGTGAACCGGTGCAGTTCGGTGACGGAATGCTCGCGGCCGCCGAGCTTGGATGCCGAACCTTTCTCGAGATCGGGCCCCATCCGGTATTACTCCCAATGGCGCAAGCCTGCCTGGGGGCAAAGGCGCGCTCGGCGACCTGGGGCGCCGCGCTCAGTCGTCAAAAATCGGACACCGACTCGATCGGCGATATGCTCGCCACGCTTTACCTGGCCGGTAACAATATCGATTGGGTGAACGTGCATGCCGACGCGGCACGGCAGCGAGTGCCCCTTCCCACCTATCCCTTTCAGCGTCAGCGTCACTGGCTGGAGGTCAATGCAGCTAACACTTGGCGCGAGTCGAAGGCGGTCGAGCCGCAGCATCCATTGGTTGGCACGCGCATCCCTTCAACGTCTAAAGAGGTGTCCTACGAAACGTCCTACGGCACAAAATACATAAGCTATGTGTCCGATCACAGAATAGCCGGAAGCATCGTTTTGCCGACAACGGTCGAGCTGGAAGCCGCCACGGTCGTTGCTCGAATGCATTTTGGCTCGCCGCGGGTCAGTTTTGAGAACGCAATGCATCACCAGGCAATGTCTTTTGCCAATGGCGAAGATCGTACTGTGAGGGTCGTGCTGACTCCGCAGAATGGCGACCGAGCAAATTTCAAACTGATCAGCACAGCGACGGACGGCCCGGCGGACTGGCACACCCATATGACAGGCACGCTACGGAAGTCAGAAAGCGGTCCCCGTCCAAGTTTCTCGGTCAAGCAGATGCGAGCGAATTGTCGGCAATTGATCCTTGCTGACGATTTCTATGCACAGCTCGAAGAACTTGGCCTTGAATACGGTCCGAGTTTCCGTGGGGTCCAGGAGATGTACCTCGGTCGGCATGAGGCGCTGACAAAAGTGCAGTTGCCGGACGGCATGGGTAGTTCGAAATACGTAGTGCATCCGGCACTTTTGGATGCATGCCTGCAGGCTTACCCATTCGTCATTGATGGGCAGGACAAGGTCAAAGGCACCGGCCGCAGGGCCCACCTCCCCATCTCGGTTGAGTCATTCCGCTGTTATCAGGACGGGGTCGACGAAGCGTGGGTACATGTCAGCCTCCGCAGTGTCGAAAAAAACGAAACGCAGGTCATCGACATACGCCTTTATGACGATGACGACCGGCCATTGGCGGATATCGACGGTCTCACTGTTCGCCTACTGCCGCTCGACAAGGTTCAGGCAGTGCAGGCGTCTACGAAAGATATTTTTTATCAGCCAGTTTGGCGTGCGAGCCCGAAATCGGCCGACAGCCGACAAATACATCGTAAGCCGGCAAGCTGGATAATCTTTGCAGATGCAAAAGGCATAGGCTCCGCATTAGCTGAAAGGCTTGAGGCCTCAGGCGCACGCTGCCACCTTGTCTATCGGGAGGGACCGGCAGATCAACTTGTTACACATCGTCGAACGTGGACGGTGGATGAACGCAGACCTCAGGATTTCCGAAAATTGTTGGATGAACTGGCAACACGCGAGCCGCTGCCCTGCGATGGCGTGGTTTATCTCTGGGGACTGGATTCGCCGCCGATCAACGATCTCACTCTCGCGACACTAAAAAGCGCCGGCGAAATGATGTGCCGCGGTGCGCTTGCGCTTCTGCAAGCTCTAGCAGCCAGCAGATCGACAAACCAAAGTCACAGGCGGGTTTGGTTTGTGACCTCGGGTACTCAGAAACTAGATAGCCAAAATATCGATCCGATTCAGGCGCCCTTATGGGGCTTGGGCCGGTCCGCGGCGATCGAATACCCCGCCCTTTGGGGAGGATTGATCGATCTGCACTTAACCGGCGAAGCGTCGCTGAGCATCGATACACTCGCAGCAGAACTTCTTTGCCCGGACGGTGAAAACCAGATCGCCATCTCTGCTGATGGCCGGCGCTACGTTCCACGGTTTGTCAGACGGGACCTCACTAACCTCGGGACGCAACAAGCGCCGATCCGGAGAGACGCTACGTACCTGCTGACGGGCGGCTTGGGGATGTTGGGACTCAGTGTCGCCAAATGGCTCATTGGCAAAGGCGCAAAGCATCTTGTCCTAACCAGTCGAAATGCCAACCCGGAAGCAGCACGAGACCTGACTGACCTTGCGGAAGCGAATGGTGCGGAAGTCGGCGTCGTAGCTGCCGACATCGGCAGCGATGAAGACGTCAAGCGTCTTATGCAGACGATCCGCAACAAGTACCCGCCGTTGAAGGGCGTTGTGCATTCCGCTGGCATTCTGGATGACGGAATTCTCGCCCTCCTCAATTGGGACCGCTTCTCGCGTGTATTCGAACCAAAAGTCTATGGAAGCTGGCTTCTGCACGAACACACGAAATCGCTGGATCTCGACTTCTTTATCCTTCAATCGTCCGTTTTAGGTCTGTTGGGCTCTGCTGGGCAGGCGAACTACAGCGCCGGCAATACCTTTCAAGATTCTTTGGCGGATTACCGTCGCAGTGTTGGCTTGCCAGCCACTGCCATCAATTGGTCAGCCTGGTCCGGAGGTGGCTTGGCGACCTCGTCGGGCGCACGTGGCGAAGCGATGTGGTCATCGCTTGGGATAAGATTTCTTGGCCCGGATTTGGCAATGCAGGCTTTCGACGAGCTAATGATCCGCGATGTCGAAAAAGTCGCGGTCGCAATTGCTGATTGGCCGACTTACGCTGGCAAAGTCGGCAAGCCACCATTTCTGGCAGAGCTGCTGACCAAAAGTGAGTTTCCGGTCACCTTGGAGCCAGCGCCCAAAGGCGTCGTGTCCACAGTCAAGACCAACGCTGGAGGGCGCGAGGAACTCCTGGGCAGATTGCAAAGGCGAATTAGTTTGGAGCTTGGTTTCGCTGAACTTATAGATGTGGATCAGCCTTTGAACGAAGCTGGCCTGGATTCATTACGATCCGTAGCCTTGGCGAACGGACTAGAAGATGAGTTTGGCATATTGATCGCGATCTCCGAACTTATCAGCGGGCCAACCATCAACCAGCTCACCGATCATCTGCTCGATCTATTTCCGCAGATCGTAAAAATTGAGCCTGCTTTGCCGAGCGAGGCGATCACGATCCAGCCTGGTGAATCGCCGCTCGACAGTGCGCTCGGGCCTCGAGCGAATGGTCACGAACACGACCATCTGGCACCAGGCCACGCCGAGAAAACGAATGGCCACCAGGACTATTCGGGCATTCGGACGGCAGCGGCTCGCTACCTGTCGGCCACTGAAGAGCATGCCGACGTCGCCGAACTCCGATCGCGGCCGAGTGTTGCTCCGCGGGCAACTGGGAAATGGTTGATCGCACCCAGACCTAACCCTGACGCCCGCGCCCGCTTGTTCTGTTTTCCCTTTGCAGGAGGCGGCCTCGGTTCATTTCGAGACTGGGCACAACAATTCAACAACGAGGTCGAAGTGGTCGCCGTCGAGGCTCCCGGACGCGGCACCCGCATCCATGAGCCTGCCTGCGATGATCTTGATGTGTTCGTCGCAGGCTTGCTGCCGGAAATGACCGACCAACTCGATAGACCGTCAGCGTTCTTTGGACATTGCCTCGGCGGGCTCACCATGTTTGCGACACTTCGCGCGCTCCCAAAAGACAGCATGCGTTTTGTCAGACATGTGTTTGCTTGCGGCGTGCGGCCGCCGCACCGGCTGAAATTAAAAGGCGAGTTTGAGGACAACCTTGTCTACGACATGATGATGCATCGAGAGTTCGACGCTAAGGTCCCCCCCTATGAACAAACGGACGACATTTTCGCCGACCTAATCAAGCAGTTCGATACCCCCGAAGCCGAAAAGATGCTCGAGATACCAAGGCTGCGCAAAACCCTATTGCCGACGATCCGCGCCGAGTTCGGTATGGCATACAAATATGACTACGAGCCCACCAATCCGTTTTCGTTTCCGATCAGCAGCTTTGTCGGTGAAAGGGACCCATGGGTCTCGGAAGAAGACTCTGCGGGCTGGGGCGAACTCACCCGGGGAGCATTTACCAACCATGTTTGCAAGGGCTCACACCACCTGATGGCGGACGACGGCGAATACATATTGGAAATTATAAAAAGCGAGTTCGCGAATTTGGCGGCGGTTAAGTCACAATAGCTTTCGCAACGCAGATCAAGCGTTTTTCAGCCTGGCCTTGGCTTTAACAAAATCGGCGGTGCCGAAGCCTTCGGTGAACGATCCACAAAGCCCTTCAAGCTGCAACCGAGACTTGTCAGAGCCTTCCCGCAAATCGTGCAGGTCGCACATGCTCAAGCAAAGCTTCAGTTCGAGTGATTTGGCGTTCTGCTCACTGGCCACCTTCAAACCCTTCGAAAAATACTGCTCTGCTTGGTCCAGATTCTTGCCCGACCGTAGACATGCTTCGCCGAGCAGCCGGTATATTTCGGCCGCATAGAAACGCTCGGTATCTTGCTTATCGAGTCGCGGCTGCACTTGCGCCAAAAATTCGATGGCTTCTTCATATCGCCTGTTCTTGATGCATGCATCGGCCAGCAGCCCCATAGCATACGAATCGTACAGCAGCGCGCCTGTGGCCCGCTCCTTTTTCAGGCCCTCCTGGATCTCGGCAATGCCGCTTTCAAATTCACCCTGCTGTGCCCTCGCCCACCCACGTAAGATCAGTGTCATGGCAACGTAGTGCATAAATTCGTGCTCTTCACAAAGCGCGAGCGCTGAGTCTGCTTGACTTGCAACGATGTGTGTCTCGCCGCGAAGCTGATGAACGCGAAGACTGATCGTGCGCGCCATCGCTTCACTGAAAGGATGCCGAGTCATGTCCGCGTGGCGACGGGCTTCCGCGCAAAGCTGCAGCGCCTGATCCGGAAATCCGAGCAGCCAAAGCGTCATGGCGTCGTAAGATCTGACGTGAACGCGGGGGTCCTGCGCCGACAGCTCAAGATACGCAGCGAATTTGCTGTCCTCACAAAGGATGATGCTGCGTTCGAGTTCCGTATGGGCGGCCGCAAACCGACCTCGCGCAAACAATGTGAACCCCAGTGCCTCATGCGCGAGCACTTTATAGACCGGGTCATCTACCCTTTCGGCGATGTTCAACAATTGCTTGGCGAGGGCATGGCCTTCGCCAAGAGTCGCCCGCAGAAAATCCCAGGTCCACAGGCCGAACACAGCAGGAAATGTATGCTCATCAAGGCCGTTCTGTTTGCACAGCTCGAGCGCGCGCGTATAGGCCTGCTTGACGCTCTCGTTGCTCCAGCCTCTGGTGGTCCGCAGGGAATTGCCGAGCGAGGTCTGAAGGAGCAATTCCAGCTTGCTGCTCACCATCTTGTCGGTGATGTTCGGTATGAGCTTCAGGCCTTGCTGCAGATGGCTGACGGCAGCATTCGCCGAACGTCCGAGCGCGAGATTGCCGGCCTTGAGCCAATAATCGATTGCCGGTTCGACAAGGCCGGCTTCAGTAAAATGATGGGCTAGAATTTCCGGCTGGCTCACGACGATGTCAGGAAACTTGTCTTCCATCGTGCGTGCGATCTGACCATGCAGCTGCTGCCGGCGGCTTTTAAGCAGGCTCTCGTAAGCCGCGTCCCGCACCAGGGCATGTTTAAAGCTGTAAACGGCTTCCGGCGGCTCGCCGCGGCGGAAAACCAGCTCGGCCTGCTCAAGTTTGGTGAGACCTTTCTTGAGCGACACCTCATCGCGACCGACCACTTCGCGTAGCAGCGAATAGGGAAATTCTCGGCCGATCGCGGCGCCGATCTGGCCAATCTCCTTGACCGGGGCCAAGCGGTCGAGGCGCGCCATCAACGAGTCCTGCAGCGTGGTCGGGATGGCGAGCGGCGGCAGAGGCCCATTGAGCCGGTAGCCGTCGCCATCCTCGACCATAAAATCCGCTTCGAGTACCGCTTTCGTGAGTTCCTCGACGAATAATGGATTGCCGTCCGTTTTGGCGACAATCTGATTCATCACCTCCGCCGGCAAGGTTCGGCCGCTGGTCACATGCGTGACGATGCTTTCCACATTGCTGCGGTCAAGGCGGCCGAGTGTCAGCGTGCTCACGTTGGGAAGACCCGCCCAAGGCGGCTGGAATTCCGGTCGCAAAGTAAAAACGGCAAGCACCGGCAGTTGGCGCACGCGTTCCACGGTCAAGTCGAGAAGTTCGAGGGACGTGGCATCAGCCCAGTGCGCATCCTCGAACAAGAGGAGGATCGGCTTTCGGTGCGCGAGGTTCTCGAATTGATCGAGTAGCGCAGCCAGCGTGCGGCGCCGCTGCTGGGCGGGATTTGGCAGCAGCTTCGGATACCGGTCGCCAACCGGGAGCGATAGGAGCGCAGCGAAAAGTGGGACAATCTCCTGAACCCGTGATGCCGGTATAGTGAGATACTCCTCTAGCTTGCCCAGACGGTCCTCTAGCGTGTCATCGGCTTTGAAGCCAACCGCCCGCTCCAGCTGGGCAATGAATGGATAGAGTGCGCTGTTGGTGTGGTGCGGCGAACATTGGTACTGCAGAAATGTATGCGACTGGGCAGCGATCCGTTCTTCAAGCGCAGCCACCAACCGAGATTTACCAATGCCCGGCTCGCCTGAGATCAGCACGATCTGACCTTCGCCTTTCCAGGCGAGCCGCTGGCGATCCAGCAGAAGATCAAGCTCATCTTCGCGGCCGATCAGGTCGGTCAACCCTGACGAACGGATCGCCTCGAAACGGCTTTGCGAGGCCGACATGCCGTCAACCGCCCAGCACGCCACAGGTTCGGAAATGCCCTTGACCTTGTGAGAGCCGAGATCGCGCAACCGAAACAAATCGCCGAGCAATCGCCGCGTTGACGCGGCAATCACCACCTCTCCCGGTTCCGCCAACGCTTGTAACCGCGCCGCGAGGCTCGGCGTATCGCCGATCACAGTGTGCTCCCCGAGCGTCCCTTCGCCACCCCGATCGCCAACCACCACCAGACCGGTGGCGATGCCAATCCGAACCGAAAGCGGCTCGTCCGCGGGGGTCTTGAGGCGCGCAACAGCGGTGGAGATCTCCAATGCGGCACGCACGGTGCGCTCAGCATCGTCTTCATGCGCACGCGGATAGCCGAAGTAAGCCAATATTCCATCCCCGCGAAAATCGGCGAGGAACCCGTCAAAAGACAGCGTGATGCGCGCGCAAGCCGCTTGAAATGCGTCGATCACTGCCCCCATGTCTTCCGGGTCGAGGCGCGTCGCGAGAGCCGTCGACTCCACGAGATCGCAGATCATCACCGTTAGATGACGGCGCTCGGCGCCTGCCACAGCGACGTGGTTGTTCAGAGACTCGTCCGCTTCCACAATGCCTGACGCATGGGACGAAGATTTTCGTTCCCGCGTCTTGATCGCTTTGATGAAGCGCTTCCTGTCGCCAAGAAGCATCCCAAGTTTTTCAAGATCGTTTTCGGTCAGCTCAGGCAATATGTCGAAGTCGATCGCGCTCTTGGTGAACGCGGGCTCATACTGGCCGAGTCCCAAATCTCGCAGCCAATCACCGACGTCCATGGCAACGTCCTAATCGGCGGTCACCAACCCACATCGCACGCAAAAGAGCTACGGTGCGGATTACCTCAAGCTGCTGATGCAGCATACCGGATAGCGCGCCACTGTCGCAATGTCTGCTTTGTAGTATTGGCGCTTTCTTGCTCGCGAAGCGAGCAAGAAAGCGCCATTTTTCGACGGCTTAGGGTAAAAGCTCTGCTAACACGCGTCGCGGAGCATCAAACGTCGTCTCAAGGATACGCGGCGTCCTTGGGGTAACAGTCGACCTTCGGCCAACGATCGAGCCAGGCTCGGGCAACCTGACGGCCTTCATCGCGTAGTTGGTCCATGAATTCCTTGCTCCGATCAAACTTCGACGAGTAGCGCAGTTCGTCGGCGGTTTTCTGCTTCATTTTGATCGTGCGGACGGTCACCTCCTTGAACTCCTCCGCAAATTTGCCCCCATGCTTTGTCATCCACTTATTGACCGCCAAAATGAAGTCCAGTTCTTTGTGCAACGACAGGTTGCCCATGAGTTCGTTTTCACGGTCGATGTATTCGGCATTTGTTTTGGGTTGCTCTGGCCACTGTTGTGGATTGATACGAATGATCCACAATTCGTCAGGAGTTTCTTTTTTTTCGACGCCAGCAAAAAACTCGCGCACTGGTGGGTTCTGCGAGTAGAGACCGTCCCAGTAAAAACCTTTACCGATCCTCTGCGCTTCGCGGAACGCTGGCAGCGTGCCGGAGGCTGCGACACCGCTTAAGGTCAGCCGCAATTGCTGATGCCAATAGTCGTCGTCCTGCATCCCCTCATTTAGCAACTCCGGCTTCTTGTTGACATTCGAATCGAAAACCGTCTCCAGGCCGTTGACGACCTCCGAGGCGCCGATCAGGACTCGCGTGTTCACGTTTTCCCAGTCAATCGCATCAAAGTCCGGGCAAGCCTTGGCGAGCATCTCCTCCAAATCGTAGTAGCGCTTGCGGACCCCAAGGTGCGGCAGGGCGTCAGCAAATAGTTTGTAGAAGGCCCCACGCGGATTGAGTCCGAATATCGGCGCGTTGATCCCTAGCAACGGGATCTCCGTCTCTTCGATCCTGAGTGAACCATACGTCAGCCAGTTCAACGCTGTCTCACCAAGCGTCTTCGCCACGAAGTGATCCCAGAAGTCATTGAGAATTGTAATGGCTTCGCCTGTTGAGCCTGGTTTTCCTTTTTTAGGAGCCAGGCCATACCAAGCCATCATCGCGCATAGCGCGCCGGCCGACGTGCCACTCACGCCGGCCACTTCGAACTTTCCTTTTCCACAATCGGTGAGAATCTCGGTCAGGACACCGACTTCAAACGCGGCATGCATGCCACCGCCCTGACACCCGATCGCAATCTTCTTTGTCCCCTTAGAACTGGCCATCGTTCGTTCCTCCCCACCCCGCCGGATACCACTGGCCCCACGTCCCACTGTTCACAAGGGAAGCGTTGCGGTGAGCCGAGTGCGCCTCAACCAAGCCTTGTATCGTAGCAATTCGTCGAAGCGGCCAGAAGGGCCACATTATCCGGCAACGCCGCTGCGCCGTGGCTTCAATCCGAATTCGTATCTTTTATGACGGTCATCACACGGCGAAGGTGAGTCTGTTCACACAGCAACGTCCGGCGGAAAGCTAGGTGTTATGGGCGATTACGGGTCGTATGTAGGAGGCTGTCATGAACGAGGTGACTTCAACCATTGCCCATCACTTGGAAAGACACACTTACAGGGCCGGAGAACGCGTTTGGCCGCCCCCGTCACCGCCACGATGGCAGTTGCTGGTGACCAAGGCGATGGGAATCATCGCTATCGTCGTCGTCCTTGCGCTCGCCACCGACACGATCGTGTCAAGCAAGATTGCTTATGATCTGCCGGTCAATTTTACTTCGGCTAACCGCGATACAGCACATGTCATCGTCAATGGTCTTCATGTCGCGATACCCAACGACTTGGGTCACGCCACGATCGGAGAGCTGATCCCGTTACCCTGATCGAACACCCTATTCGGCGCCATTGAATTCAAGAACGTTAAATCCGACGTTGCGATCGATCATGTATATCAAACCTCGTTCATCGAGGACGACGTGGTTATTCTGCGGCGCGCGCCTACCATTTACAGGTTCCGGGATAAAATTGCCTGCCCAAACCGCATGAGCCTATCGTTTGCCGTTTTCAACGCACCGACTAAAATGGCTCATGCCTTCATTCATTAACCGCCGGCCGCTCACGATCGAATGGGGACAGTGCGACCCAGCGGGTATCGTCTTCAACAGCCGGTTTTTCGAAATGTTCGACCGCAGCACCTGGGTGCTGTTTGAGGCTGCGCTTGGGGTCAAGCCGCACGAGCTCGCGCAGACGTACGGGATACTGGGCATCCCGCTTGTCGACGTCAGTGCCAATTTCATCAAGCCACTGAAATTCGGTGATGAAATCGAAGTTGCGTCGCGCGTGTCAGAGTTCCGCCGCTCGAGCTTCAATGTCGAGCACAAGATACGGCTCAATGGTGAAGTTGCCGTTGAAGGCACCGAAACGCGCGTCTGGGCGGCGCACGATAAGGTGATCGACAAAATAGGTGCGATTCCACTGCCTCCTGAAGTCGTTAGCCGATTCGCTACGCCCTAAATCATCCAATCCTTTCCCCGGAATGGGCAACGCTGCTACAGCGGCCACTGTCGTACCCTTCGTGGGGAATCAAGCGCGACTGCACGAGGGAAACGCTGGATGCCGAGGGTCGTGCAAATTGCCCTCAATGGGCGTGCCCGCACCGATGCGGTTGCCGACAATATTTTGCTGCTCGACTACCTGCGCGAGATCGTCGGGCTCACCGGAACAAAGACTGGCTGCGACGGCGGCGAATGCGGCGCCTGTACCGTGCTGATTGACGGCAAGCCGACGCTGTCCTGTCTCACACTCGTATCAACGGTCGGCGGCACACACATCGAAACGGTCGAGTCGCTCGGCCATAACGGCCGGCTCTCAGCTGTACAGCGGGGCTTCCACGAAAAGCTCGGCTCGCAATGCGGCTATTGCACGCCGGGCTTTATCATGGCCTCGGTCGGACTGCTGCGCAGCAACCCGAATCCGACTGACGTGGAAATCCTAGAGGCACTCGGCGGCAACATCTGCCGGTGCACCGGTTACGTGAAGATCATCGAAGCGGTGAAACATGCGGCCACTCTCAATGCGCAGGGAGTGCCGCCGTGAACAAGCCTGTGCCCGCCCACAACATTGGCGGTTATGTGCCGATGATCGACGGCCCCGAGAAGGTTTCGGGTCGCGCCAAATACACCGCCGACATTTTACAGCCGGGCATGCTCGCCGGCCGCATCTATCGCAGTCCCTATTCGCACGCCGAGATCGTCAACGTCGATGTGTCCGAGGCCCTCAAGATGCCAGGCGTCAAAGCCGTCGTTATCGGCACGGACTGCGACCGTACCTTCGGCGTGCTGCCGATCGCGCGCAGCGAGCATCCTCTGGCACGCGACAAAGTCCGCTATCGTGGCGAGCCGGTTGCTGCCGTTGCGGCCGTTGACGATGACACCGCACGCGAAGCCATCCGCCGCATCAAGCTGACAGTGCGGGAGCTGCCCGCCTACCACACCGCCAAAGAAGCGCTCGCACCCGACGCCACCCCATTGCACGCGAAGAAGCCCGGCAATCTCGAACGCGACGTGTTGTTTGAGCTCGGCAACGTCACCCAAGGCTTCGCCGAAGCCGATCTCGTGCGCGAAGGCACCTACAATTGCGCTGAGGTCTGCCAGAACCAGATGGAGATGCATGCTGCGATTGCGGACTACGACGCGATGCGCGATCGCATGACTGTGCACGCGTCAACCCAAGTGCCCTACTACGTGCACCTCATGCTATCGCAGATTCTCAGCATGGATATGTCGCGCATCCGCGTAGTCAAGCCGCATGTCGGCGGTGGGTTTGGCTGCCGTACCGAGACACTGAACGTCGAGCTGATCGCTGCCCTGTTGGCGCGCAAGGCGAATGGGATCGTGCGCATTGTCACCACGCGCGAAGAGACCTTCATCACCCATCGCGGCCGTCCGGAGACCGATATCCGTCTGAAGATCGGCATGCGCAAGGACGGTCTGATCACGGCGGTCGAATGCGACTGCGACCAGCGCGGCGGCGCGCATTCGGGCTATGGCGTCGTGACAATCCTCTACGCCGGCTCGATGCTCTACGCGATCTATGACCTGCACAACGTCAAATATCTCGGCCGGCGCGTGCTCACCAATACGCCGCCCTGCGGCGCCTTCCGTGGTCATGGCACTGTCGACATTCGCTTTGCCTTCGAGAGCCTTGTCGACCAGATGGCGCGCGAGCTGGGGCTCGACCCCTTTGCGGTGCGCCGTGCCAACCTGCTCAACGCTCCGACCTTTACCGACAACGACCTGATGGTGAATTCCTACGGTCTGCCGGACTGCCTGGACTGGGTCGAGAAGGAAAGTGGCTGGAAACAACGTCGCGGCAGGCTCGGCAATGGCAAAGGCCTCGGCATGGCCTGTTCGCACTACATTTCTGGCGCTTCGAAGCCGGTGAACTGGACCGGCGAGCCGCATGCGACCGTCAAGATCAAACTCGATTTCGACGGCTCGATCGTTGTGCTTTCGGGGGCCGCCGATATCGGGCAGGGCTCGACGACAATCCTTGCGCAGACCGTCGCGGAGGTGCTCCGCCTCGACCTATCGCGCGTTCGGGTCGTCACCGGCGATAGCGAAGTCGTGCCAAAGGACAACGGCTCCTACTCGTCGCGCGTCACGTTCATGGTCGGCAATGCCGCGCTCGACGCCGCACGCAATCTGAAAACCGTGCTCGTCAATGCCGCCGCCCGCAAGCTCGAGGCGCGGCCGGAGGACATCGAGTGCCTCGGTGAGGTCTACCGCGCCGGTGCGCAGGATAAGGGCACGACCTTCGACGACGTCGTGGTCGAAGCTCTGAAAGACACCGGTACCATCACTGTCACCGGCAATTACTCGACAATCCCGGAATCGCATGGTGGCAAGAAATATCGCGGTGCCGCCATCGGCGGCACCATGGGCTATTCCTATTCCGCGCAAGTCGTCGAGGTCAGCGTGGATGAGGAGACCGGTGTCGTCACGGTCGACAAGGTTTGGGTCGCGCACGATTGCGGCAAGGCGCTCAATCGCCTGACTGTCGAAGGCCAGGTGCAAGGCTCGGTCTGGATGGGCATGGGCCAAGCCATGAGCGAAGAGGCCGCCTACCACGATGGGCTGATGGTCACTTCCAACATGCTCGATTACCGCGTACCGACGATCCAGGATTCCCCGCCGATCGAAGTCGGTATTGTCGAGAGCAACGATCCGCACGGGCCGTTTGGCGCGAAAGAAGCCGGCGAAGGTTCGCTCGCGGCTTTCCTTCCCGCCCTCACGAACGCCATCGCCGATGCGATCGGCATCCGCTTCAACGACCTGCCGGTGACGCCGGACCGCGTGTTTGAGGCGCTGGAGAAGCGCCGCCGTGGCGGCACGAAGAGCGGGGCCGCGTAATGGATGCCCTGCCGCACTTCCGCGTTCTTAATCCGGGCTCGCTCGATGAAGCGATCGCGGCACGCGTGGCGCACCCGCATTCGCAGCCGCTCGGTGGCGGCACCGACCTCGTGGTGAATATTCGCCGCGGCATCGCCGCGCCTCCAGTCCTGATCGACATGAATCACGTCAAGGAATTGCACGCGATCAAGGCAGACTCGAGCACGCTCGAGATCGGCGCGTCCGTTCGTGTCAGCGAACTTGCTGCGCACACCGAGGTCAATAAACACTATCCGGGCCTCGCCTTGGCTGCCGGATTCATTGCCGGCCCCACGCATCGCAACATGGGCACCGTCGGGGGCAATCTCTGCCTCGACACGCGCTGCATCTACTACAACCAAAGCGAATGGTGGCGCGACGCCAATAATCATTGCCTTAAGACGACGGGGACGATTTGCCACGTCGCGCCGAAAAGCCGTGGCGTGTGTTTCGCGACCTTCAGCGGCGACCTCGCGCCGGCGCTGCTCACCCTTGGCGCCGAGGTTGACATCGCCGGTCCCGACGGCAAGCGCACTATCCCGTTGGAGAAGCTTTATATCGGCTTTGCCCGACAAGACGTTCCTGTCACCGAAACACAGGGCGACGGCAAGTATTTTTTGTCGCTGCGCCAAGGCGAGATCGTCACAGGTGTGCGTGCGAGAAACACGCCTGACCTTCGTAGCGGTTACGACAAAATCCGCATCCGTCGCTCGATCGAGTATCCGGTCGCCGGCGTTTCGGTGGCACTCAGGCGCGAGAGCGATACGCTCGCCGAATTGCGGATTGCCTTCACGGGCACCAATCCGCGCCCGGTCTTGCTCGCTGGCACAAAGAACCTGTGCGGCGGGCCGCTTGGTGACCGCGTGTTCAAGGGCATCGACGCGTTGGTCCGCGACCAGATCATGCCGATGAAGACGACATTTACACCGGGGCATTACCGGCGCCGCGTCGCGGGCGTGCTGGCCGCCCGGTTGGTCAACCGGCTGTTTGAGAGCTGACAGGCCTTGGGGGCAACCGTGTTGGAGGAACTGACCCAGCGCCGCCCCTACAACGCCGCAACTGATTTCATCGACGCCAATATTGCGCGCGGCCTCGCCAGTAAAACCGCTTTCATCGACCCCGAGCGGTCGATTACCTACGGCGAACTACAACATCGTAGCTTCAAATTTGCCCGGGCGCTCCACGAGCTCGGCATAGAGCATGAGCATCGGGTAGCGATCCTCATGAATGACACGGTCGACTACCCGGTAGCGTTCTGGGGCGTCATTCGCTCCGGCGCCGTGGCCATTCCGCTCAATACTTATCTGACGGTTGCGCAATACGCCTATATCCTCGCCGACTGCAGAGCGACGGCGTTGATTGCGACACCATCGCTCGCCGAGGCAATTTGTGGCGTGCTGCCAGCTCTCCCGCATCTCCGGCACATCGTACTCGTTAACCCCGTGGGGACAAAGCTGCCGGGCCGCCAGGCGCATCGGCTTGAGGATCTGCTAGCCGTCGCGCCCGCCAAGCCCTTTACTGCGGAGACGAATTCAGACGAGGTCGCGTTTTGGCTTTATACGTCCGGATCGACCGGTGATCCGAAGGGCGTGCGTCACGTCCATACCAGTCTGATGGCGACTGCGAAATTGTTCGGCCAAGGCATTCTTGGCATTCGCGAGCGTGACGTCGTCCATTCAGCGTCAAAGCTGTTTTTCGCCTATG
>Ga0187777_10000669_pt1 | contig 22543 bp, 20 predicted proteins | sample 1015_Q2_SP5_10_M_FD_132416 | JGI IMG/M metagenome (GOLD analysis project Ga0187777, IMG submission 132416) | Tropical peat soil microbial communities from peatlands in Department of Meta, Colombia - 1015_Q2_SP5_10_MG | ecosystem: Environmental > Terrestrial > Soil > Wetlands > Peat | place... | reverse complement strand
GCGGATGATGTCGTTAAAGGCATCCACCAGCTCGGTGCGTGCGCCGTAATTCAAAGCCAGTGTGAGCAGCATGCCGCTGTTGCCGGCCGTCTCCTCGCGCGCCCAGGCCATGCGCTCCTGCACCTCTTGCGGCAGCTCGTGCCTGCGCCCGATGTAATCAAGCCGGATGTTGTTGCGCATCATGTTGGGGACTTCCATCTTCAGGTACTGCCGGAGCAAGCCCATAAGAAAGCTGGTCTCTGATCTGGGACGCCGCTTCCAGTTCTCCACCGAGAAGGCGTAGAGCGTCAGTGAAGGCAGGTGGATGCGCGCTGCCGTCTCCACTACGCTGCGAACCGCCGTGATGCCGGCACGGTGCCCGGCGATACGCGGCAGGTGCCGTCGCCGCGCCCAGCGCCCGTTGCCATCCATGATGACGGCGATGTGCTGCGGCAGCTTTTCCGGATCCAGCTTGCTGTAGATTTCCGCCTCCCGGTGATCCAGGCCAGCAGGGACGGCATGATGAGTTCTCATCTTTATGCCATAAAGTATAGCAGATTCCTGGCTGAAGGCGGGAAGAGTGTTGCACAGGCATCAGAAAAAATAGCTGTAACTCCGGGTTGGCCTCCGAGTCTATTCGGCTAACAGTACCCCACGACAGAGGTAGAGGCGGCGGGAGCCACGTCCTACCGCCTCTACGTCATTTTAGCGGGTTGCCCGGAATTAAGAGGTCCGGCGCGGCCGCAGCGTCATGTCGCGCACCTGCGCCAGAATGCTGGAGCATTGCATCCCGTTCAGCTTGCTTACATAAGGGATGAGCTCCGCAATGAACTCATCTTCCATCAGCTCGCGGATCTCATCCTGCATGGGGTTGCGGCTGCCGCCGGCCAGCAGGTCGCATACGCTCACTTCCAAAGCCCGCGCCAGCCGCTCCAGCGATGAGAGCGTGGGCGTGGCCTTCTCGTTCTCGATCTTCGAGACGTAGGTGCGTGGTACCTGCATACGCATGGCCAGCTGCCGCTGGCTGAGGCCGAAGCGGTGCCGCAGCGAGCGGATGGCCTGCGCTACCTGCAATTGCGAGTGTCCGTTGCCGTTCCCAGTCCCATTGGTATGCTGGGGGAGGGATTCGGGCTCAGCCATCACCGGCTCCGGCTCGGGATCGAGCGAGGTATGGCAGCGCCGGCAAAGGTGGTTGTGGGTTTGGAACTGCACCAAGTGACAATGGTCGCAGCGGACAACTTCCCGCGAATCTACGGGTGCCAGAGTTGTGGCCATTCAGGTTCTGCGGCGATGCCAGAGCGAGGCAACGACGTCGCGGACCAAAATTGCGGGCCCGTAAAACTGTCCTAATTTGCGGTATGCTTATGGCTTTGTCAAGAAAATTTTGTATGAAAAGCCGATGAATCTCTAAAATGAGCGCCCAAAATCCAACATAAACGGACAAAACATGGAGAATACCCAGCGAAACGAAGTTCCCTCACGCGAGCAGGCCTGGGGGTTACTATGTGAGCACACTCAGTCAGAGAGCCTGCGCAAACACATGCTTGCCGTCGAGGCCTGCATGCGCGCCTATGCCCGCAAGCTCGGCGAGAATGAGCACGAGTACGCCATCACCGGGCTGCTGCACGATTTTGATTACGAAAAGCACCCCACGCCCGCCGAGCATCCCTTTGTCGGCTGCAAGATCCTGGAGGAGCGCGGATATCCCGAGCACATCCGCCGCGCCATCCTTTCGCACGCGGACTATGCCAACGTCCCCCGCCAGACCAACATGGAAAAGGCCCTCTTCGCTTGCGATGAGCTGGCCGGCTTCATCACCGCCAGCGCCCTGGTGAAGCCCAACAAATCGCTGGCTGAGGTGGAAGCCAGCTCAGTCCGCAAGAAGATGAAGGACAAAGCCTTTGCCCGCAGCGTGAGCCGCGACGATATCACCAAAGGCGCCGCCGAACTGGGAGTAGACCTGGAAGAGCACATCGCCTTCTGCATCGAGGCGATGAAGGGAGTCGCGAAGGAGCTGGGCTTGGCCGGCGCGGGCTAGTTGGAGTCGTCACTGCGTTGCTTTTCATCGTCGTCTTTGCGGTCTGTGCCCACTTGCAGGAACTGGGCCTCGTTGGCCTGCAGCGGCTTGTCGAGCGTGTCTGTCTCGTTGGCGATCTCTTTGCCATCGAGCGTGACCCGCCACTTGAGCTTATTGCCTACCTGTGGATTGAGCGCGCGCAGGTCAAAAGTGCCGCTAGCATTCTTTCCCAGTTCGACGGTCCAGGAATGCATGCCGGGTGACATGTTTTCGCTGTCCTCCTCGATCGGCTGGTCGCCGCTGGGTTTTCTTGGTAGCGAGCCCATGAAGCCCAGCTGCGCCGGCCCGTTGACCTCCACTTCGATCACCACTTGACTGCCACCGCCTCCGAGTATCTTTACTGGCATCTTGGTGGTCGAACCGGTGGAAACCGGCTTCTTCTCAACGAATGTCCACCACGCGAGGACCATCACGAGGCCTAGAATACTGGTGCCGATCTTCATTGCTAATCGATTCATGCAATGCTCTATTGGGCGGAGTATAACGTGGTGCGGCTTTGCCAGCGAAGGATCTTGCTCGAGAGTGACTAACCGATTAAGAGAAACAGCAGCCACGCAACGATCGGGATAAGCTAGCGCAGCGCCGCCGCCACTTTGCCAGCTCGCAGTAACTCCGCCAGTCGTTCGAAGTCCGCTGCCATCACGCGGTCTTTCTCAACCGGCGGGCAGGCGGAACGGATCGCCGTGCGCGCCGCCTCCCCGCGTTTGCTGGTGAGCAGAGGCGCGCGAAAATCCAAGGCCTGCGCCGCCGCAGCAGCTTCAATGGCGAGGACGTAGGTCGTATTCTCCACGATCTTTTGCAACTTGAGCGCCGCGGTCATTCCCATGGAAACGTAGTCTTCTTTGTTGCCAGAAGTAGTGATGGAATCCACTGACGCAGGATGGGCCAGCACCTTGTTCTCGCTCACCAGCGCCGCCGCCGTTACTTGCGCCATCATGAATCCTGAGTTCAGCCCCGCGCCCGCCGCCAGGAACGGCGGCAAGCCCTCGCTGAGCGCGGGATTCACCATCCGCTCCAGCCTGCGCTCGCTGATGCCCGCCAGCGAACTCAGCGCGATGCCGAGAAAATCGAGCACGAAGGCCAGCGGCTCGCCATGAAAATTGCCGCCGGAGATGATATCGCCGTTGTTGGTAAAGACCAGCGGATTATCCACTGCCGAATTCATCTCCGTTTCGAAAACCTCACGGCAGTGCGCCAGCGTATCGCGCACGGCGCCGTGCACCTGCGGCATGCAGCGCAGGGCGTATGCATCCTGTACGCGTCCGCATCCGCGATGCGACTCGCGCAGCTTGCTGCCCTCCAGCATCCGCCGCAGATTTGCCGCTGTGCGCAGCTGGCCAGCATGCGGTCGCGCGCGGTGAATGCGCTCGTCAAAGGCGACGTCGGTGCCCAGCAACGCATCGAGCGAGAGCGCGCCCAGCACATCGGCGGAATCCGCCAGATTCTCCGCCTCCAGCAGGGCCAGTGCGCCCACCGCCAGCATCGCCTGCGTACCGTTGATCAGCGAGATGGATTCTTTCGCCTCCAGGACCACCGGCTTCATCTGAGCAGCCTTCATCGCCTCGCTGGTCGCGATGTGCCTGCCCTCGTGACAGACCTCGCCTTCGCCGATCATCGCCAGCGCCAGATGCGCCAGCGGCGCCAGGTCTCCGCTCGCGCCCACGCTGCCTTGTGACGGCACCAGCGGATGCACGCCGCGGTTCAGCATCTCGCACAGGGCGTCGATAATGAGAGGTCTCACGCCGCTGAATCCTTTGCTCAGCGAGTTGGCGCGCAGCAGCATCATGCCGCGGACCACCGGCTCGCCGAGCGGCTGGCCTACTCCCACGCAATGCGAACGCACCAGATTCACCTGCAATTCGCGGATTTGCTCCGGTGGAATCCTTACATCGCTCAGTTTGCCCACCCCGGTCGTTATCGCGTAAGCCAGCTCGTTTTTGTTGACCAGTTCCTCCACCACGGCGCGAGCCTTCTGGGCCTTTTCGCGTGCATCCGGCGCCAGCAGCACCGGCCGCCCCTCGAAGACCACCTCGCGGAGTGTTTCAAGCGTGAGCGAATCGCCGTCGATGTGCAGGGCAGCAGCCATCTTCAGTTCTTGTCTTTCATCGCATTACGAAAGGCGATGCGATATTTCTCCGGTAGCGTGCGCCTTTCGAACTTTCCATCCACCACCAGGTGTGTTGTCTCACCCTCGGCCAGCAGGGCGCCATCTTCGGCGCGCACGATCTCATAGCCAAAATGCAGGAGCGAATCGCGCACGTTCTTCAGCTGTGTCCTTACCAGCACCTCATCATCGTAATGCGCCGGGGCCTTGAAGCGGCAGCTGACGTCAGCCACGGCGATGTGGCAATCATCCTGCTCTTCCATCTCCCGGTAGCGGAACCCCATCTGCCGCAGCAGCTCCACCCGGCCTACCTCGAACCAAATGATGAAATTCGAGTGGTAGACCACGCCCATCTGGTCGGTTTCGGCATAGCGCACGCGGATCCTCGTCTCTCCGGTCATGCCCGCTACCTGCCCGTCCACTTGGGTTTTCGTTTTTCCAGAAACGAGCTGATGCCCTCACGAAAATCTGCCGTGGTCCGGATGCGCGCGTTATCTTCGATCGCATCTGCGATCTGCTCATCCAGCGCCTGCCGGATGAATCCATTGATGAGTTTCTTCGTCATCCGTACCGATGAGGGGCTGTTTTCCATGATCTGCGCCGCCAGCTCGCGCGCCCGCGGTATGAGTTTTTCCGCCGGCAGGACCTCATTGACCAGGCCGAACCGGTAGGCGTCGGCCGCGTCGAACAGCCGCCCCGTCAGCAGCAGATCGCGGGCGATTTTCTGCCCGACCTGCATGACGAGAAACGAAGAGACGATCGCCGGAACGAAGCCGATGCGCACTTCGGTATAGCCGAACTTCGCCTCCGGCACCGCCAGTGTGAAGTCGCACATGGTGGCGATTCCCGTTCCCCCGGCGATGGCATGCCCGTTGACCGCAGCGATCGTCGGCCGGGGAAATTCGTAGAGCGTGCGGAAGAGCCGCGCCATCAGCGCCGAGTCTTTCACGTTCTCCGCATGTTCTTTTCCTGTGAGCGCCTTCAGGTTCTCCAGGTCCAGCCCTGCGCAAAATGCTTTGCGGGCGCCGGTGATGATGAGCACCTGCGCCTCAGATTTCTCCACTTCGCTCAGGGCGCGCAGCAGCTCGTCCACCAGTTCGAAGCTGATGGCGTTACGCTTCTCCGGACGGTTCAGCGTCAGCAGTGCGATGCCCTGATCGTGCTCAAGTATCAACGTCTTGTAGCTCATCGGATATCTTCGTGCCTAACCGCGATACCGCTTGCCAATCTCGCTCGACATCTTCAGCAGTGCGTCGACTTGTCCCTGCTCAGGCACCGCTGCGCCGCGCTGGGCAAGCGCCTGCCACAGGATCTCTGTCGGCATGTTGCCGACCAATTCATCCTGCGCAAACGGACATCCTCCCAGCCCACCCAGCGCCGAGTCAAATCGCCGGCAGCCCGCATCGTAGGCGGCCATTATCTTCTCCGCGGCATTATCGCGCCGGCTGTGCAGGTGAACCCCGACTTCCAGCGACTCGCCGAATTCTGCCATCACCGGCTTCACCAGCTGCGAGATTTTGGACGCATCGGCTAGGCCAACTGTGTCAGCGAGAGAAATGAAATTGATTCCGATATCCGCAATGTTACGTACCCCCTCGACCACCTCTTCCTCACTCCACAGATCGCCATACGGATTCCCAAATGCCATGGAGATGTACACCACCGTTTCGAGCCCGCTGTCATCCGCCTTCTGCTTGACCTTTTCCAGGACCTCCAGCGCCTCCTCCAGATCCTGATTCTGATTCTGGCGCAAGAAGGTCGGTGAAAGCGAGTAGGGAAATCCCAGCGTGCTTACCGCCTCCGTCGCGATCGCTCGCTCAGCCCCTTTCTCGTTCACCACGATGCCGATGATCTCTACGTCAGACGCCGGTCTAAGCGCTTGGAGCACTGCTTCCGAATCCGCCATCTGCGGCACTGCCTTCGGCGAAACGAACGAGACAGCATCTATGTGCTTGAATCCTGCCGAGATCAGCGCGCGAAGATAGTCCACTTTTTTACTGGTCGGAATCTGACCTCTCAGTCCCTGCCAGGCATCGCGCGGGCACTCGATGAACTTCACGTCTGCAGCACTCCCACCTTGAACTCCGCCACCATCGGATTCAGCGCCGCTGCCTCCAGCGCCGTGATGAGTGCCGTGCGCGTCTCCATCGGGTCAATGACCTTGTCGATCCACAGCCGGGCTGCGCCGTAACGCGGGTCCATCTGCTCATCGTAGGTGTTCTTCACTTCGTCAAAAAGCTTCTTCTTCTCCTCATCACCCAGCTTCTTACCGCCGCGCTCTAGCTGTTTGATCTTCACCTCCACCAGCGTTCCCGCCGCCGAGGCTCCGCTCATCACCGCGTAGCGCGCCGAAGGCCAAGCAAAGACGAAACGCGGATCGTATGCCTTGCCGCACATGGCGTAGTGTCCCGCGCCGAACGAGCCGCCGATGATGAGCGAGATCTTAGGTACCACCGAGTTCGAGACCGCATTCACCATCTTTGCCCCGGCGCGGATGATGCCGCTCCACTCCGCATCGCGCCCCACCATGAATCCGTTGACGTCGTGAACGAACACCAGCGGCACCAGGTTCTGATTGCAATCCATGATGAAGCGCGCCGCTTTTTCTGCCGACTCGGTGTAGATGACCCCGCCAAACTCCACCCGCTTCTGCCCGGAATGGTCGAGCGCCTGCTGATGCGTCTTCTGATTGGCCACGATGCCCACCGCAAATCCGCCGATGCGCGCGTAACCGCAAAGCACGGTCTTGCCGTAATCCGGCTTGTATTCCTCGAAGCGCCCGCCATCGAGGATTCTCGCCAGAATCTCTCTCATGTCATACGTCCGCGCTGGATCAGCCTCATAGATCCCGTACAACTCCTCTGCTGCATACAGCGGCGCCTCTGCCCGCTTGCGGTCGAACGGGGCGGTCGGCTTATGCCCGAGCTTTTCCACCAGGGCCCGCAGCCGCGCGATGCAGGCCTCGTCGTTGGGCTCGCGATAATCCACCGTGCCGCTGATCTCTGAGTGCATCTGCGCCCCGCCCAGTTCTTCGGCGGAAATTTTCTGTCCGATCGCCGCCTGCACCAGCGCCGGGCCCGCCAGGAACAGCCCGCTGCCTTCTGTCATCAGGATGTGGTCGCACATGAGCGGCAGATACGCGCCGCCGGCCACGCACATGCCCATGATGGCAGCGATCTGCGGTATCCCCATCGCGCTCATCACGGCGTTGTTGCGGAAGACCCGCCCGAAATCGTCGGTATCGGGAAAAACATCCTCCTGCAGAGGCAGAAAGACGCCCGCAGAGTCCACCAGGTAGATCGTCGGAACGCGACTCTCGATGGCGATGTTCTGCGCTCGAATGACCTTTTTCGCCGTCATGGGGAAGAACGCGCCCGCTTTCACGGTTGCGTCATTGGCAATGACCATGAACAGCCGCCCATGGATGCGCGCGAGGCCAGTGATGGTCCCCGCCGCTGGAGCGCCGCCCCACTCCTCGTACATGCCATGCGCCGCGTAAATGCCCAGCTCGAAGAATTCCGTGCCCTCGTCGATCAACTTCACGAGTCGCTCCCGCGCCGTCAGCCGCCCTTTGTTGTGCTGGGATTCGATCGCTTTCGCGCCCCCGCCCTCGCGGATGACGTTCTCTTCGTTGTGCACCACGGCTACAAGGTCCGCCATGGCCCGCATGTTGCGCTCAAAGCGCGCCGAGGTCACATCCACGCGCGATTCCAGTTTGTTCTTGATGGCAACTTGCTGCTGTCCGCGTTCGCTCATGGGCGTGGAGCTACGCTGGCACGCCGCGCGGCTTCACCGAGCTGCGGATGAACTGAATGATCTGCTCCATCGGCGTTCCTGGGCCGAAGATCGCGCCCACGCCCGCCTTCTTCAGCGGCTCTATGTCCTGTTCGGGGATGGTGCCGCCCACTACTACCAGCACGTCATCCATCTTGTTCTGGCGAAGCAGGTCCATCACCCGCGGGACAATGGCATTGTGTGCGCCCGATAGGATCGAGAGTCCGATGCAATCCACGTCTTCCTGTAGCGAGGCGTTCACGATCATCTCCGGTGTCTGCCGCAAGCCGGTGTAGATGACCTCCATGCCCGCGTCGCGCAGCGCCCGCGCGATCACCTTCGCACCGCGGTCGTGGCCATCCAGGCCCGGCTTCGCCACCAGCACGCGGATTTTTCTCTCTTGCGCCATCAGGGCACGTAAATACTAACAAAAATGGGGCGATCAGTTGATTTAGTACTGACTGCGCGAGGAAGATGAATGCTCACCCATGAGCTGCTTTGAAGGGCCTCGGCTTTGGCTGGGCCGCAAAAGGCCAGAAGAGTCTGGGGCCATAGCCCCTGAGGCTAATTTTCCAGGCTTCGCCACAGATACCACGTCACCGCCGAGCAATAGGGGTGCCAGTTGTTCTTCTTCGCCAGTTCGTGGATCTGCTTCGGCGTCGGCAGCTTGCGTTTCTTGTATGCCCTCTTGATGGCCACGCGCACGCCGTAATCGCCAGTAGGAAGGACGTTCGGCCGCCGTAACGCGAAGATCAGGAACATATGCGCCGTCCACTCCCCGATGCCTTTTACCGCGGTCAGCGCCTCCACCACCTCTTCATCTTTCATCTGCGGCAACGCGCTGAAATCCAGCTTGCCGCTCGCCGTCTGCTTCGCCAGGTCGCGGATGTACGCCGCCTTCTGCCGAGATAGACCCGCCTTCCGCAGCTTCGTGGGATGCAGCTTCAGGATCTTCTCCGGCGTGACATTGCCGCCACACGCCGCCTCCACGCGCAGGTAGATCGGTCTGGCCGACTTCCCGCTTAACTGCTGAAACACGATGGAGCGCACCAGCGTCGAAAACTCCGGCGGCCGGTAGTCGTACTCGTGATATTTCGCCTGCTGGATGATTGACGCCAGCGTCGCGTCTGAACTGGAAAGATGTTTGCGCGCAGCTTCCATGGGGATGAGATGGTGATGGCAATTAAGAGATTCAGATTATATAGGCTCACCAAAAAATCCCCTGAAGCTCGAGATGATGTAGACGTAGAACTTCAAGTCCATCGGGAAAACACTCCGAAGCAGCGTAGAGGCCACAACAGAGACAGGGTCCTTCGACTCGGGCCTCGCTCAGGATGACAGAACTCGGAGGTTGGAAGAGATTTCTAGTGTGATGTTCGCAGAACCGGAATTGGGCGACTACGTAATGCTCGTCTCCTCATATGTTCCGTATACCTCGCGCAGCGCATCGCAGATCTCGCCCACCGTCGCATACGCGCGGACGCAATCCAGGATGTGCGGCATCGTATTGGCGTCGCTGATCTTTCCCCGTGCAGGCGCTGCTGCTCTCTCCGGATCGATCGCTGCAGCGCGCTTCAGCTCATCCAGGCGCCGCCGCACCTCATCGTTCGAGCGCCGCCCCCGCAGCTGTTTCAGCTTCTCCGTCTGGTGGCGCGCGACTGATTCGCCAATGTACAGGATCTCCGGCGGGTTCTCGTCGATCATGAAATCGTTCGCGCCCACGATGATCTTCTCTTTTGCCTCGACCGCTCTTTGGTACTGATAGGCCGCTTCGGCGATCTCCTTCTGCGGATATCCGCGCTCGATCGCCTTCACCATGCCGCCCATCGCGTCCATCTTCTCGAAGTAGTCAAAGGCGCCGTTCTCCATGTCCAGCGTCAGCTTCTCCAGGAAGTAGCTCCCGCCCAGCGGGTCCACCGTCTGTGCCACGCCGCTCTCGTAGGCGATGATCTGCTGTGTGCGCAGCGCGATCCGTGCCGCCTCTGCCGTGGGCAGCGCCAGCGCCTCGTCATAGGAGTCGGTATGCAACGATTGCGTGCCGCCCAGCACCGCCGCCAGCGCCTGGATGGCCACACGTGCGATGTTATTCATCGGCTGCTGTGCTGTCAGCGAGACTCCCGCCGTCTGCGTGTGGAACCGCATCAACCAGGTGCGTTCGTTCCTGGCCGCGAAGCGGTCCTTCATCAGCCGGTACCAGATCTTCCGCGCCGCCCGGTACTTGGCGATCTCTTCGAAAAAGTCATTGTGAGCGTTGAAGAAGAAGCTCAGCCGCGGGCCAAACTCATCCACATCCAGGCCGCGCCGTCGCGCCCACTCCACGTACTCCACCCCGTCGTAGACGGTGAAGGCCAGCTCCTGCAGCGCCGTCGAGCCTGCCTCGCGGATGTGATAGCCGGAGATCGAAACCGTGTTGAACCTTGGAACGAAGCGCGAGCCGAACTCGAACGTATCGATTACCAGCCGCATCGAGGGCGCCGGCGGATAGATGTACTCCTTCTGCGCGATGTACTCCTTCAGGATGTCGTTCTGGATGGTCCCCGAGATCTTCTTCCAGTCCGCGCCCTGCTTCTCCGCCACCGCCAGATACATCGCCCATAGGATCGAGGCCGGCGAGTTGATGGTCATGGAGACCGTGGTCTTTTCCAGCTCGATGCCGCGGAACAGGATCTCCATGTCTTCCAGCGAGTCGATGGCCACCCCGCATTTGCCCACCTCGCCCTCGCTCTGCATGTGGTCGCTGTCATAGCCCATCAGCGTGGGCAGGTCGAAGGCGACCGAAAGCCCCCCTGTGCCGTGCTCCAGCAGATACTTGTAGCGCTCGTTGGTCTCCTCGGGCGAAGCAAAGCCGGAGAACTGCCGCATCGTCCACAGCTTGCCACGGTATCCACTGGCATGGATGCCGCGCGTGTACGGCGGCTGGCCCGGGAAGTTCAGATACTTTTCGTAGCTCCAGTCCTCGGGCAGGTCCCCTTGCGTGTACAGCCGCCGCACCCGACACCCGGAGATGGTCGTGAACTGCGCATGCCCCTGCTCATCCAGATTCACGCCGCTGGCCGCGCCGATCGGCTTCTCCGGCGACTTCTCCAGTGCCGGGGCAAGCGTCTGTTCCGCCCACCGTTTCTCGTCCGCGTCAGGATGCCGTCCTTCGAAAACATCCTGGATCGGACTCTCTGCCACCGCCGGTTTTTGCTTGTCTTTAGGAGTCATTCGCTCTTTTGATCAGAGGAAGAGCTCATCTTATCAGGAAAATCCTTGAAGGCCTGCCGCCCTTCAGGACGGTTTTCTCAACCCTCCCTTGAATCCCGTCCAGCCCCTTTCCTGAAAAAAGCCCACAACTTGCTGAAATCATTATGAATTCTCCTCATGGCCAAGTGGCGGGTTTACCCCCTCAGATGTGTCATACTGAAAATAAAGGGCAAAATATTTCTTTTTTCCTGTTTGGGGAGCCCCAACCATCTGTCATCCCGAGCGAGGGCGCTAGCTCTAGCTCTTCTTCCGCGACATCTCCCATGCCTTGGCGTACTTCCAACTGACGTAAGTCGCGTGATAGAGATGCAAGAGCAGTCCCTCGCGGCCATCGAGGAACCCCAGTCGGAAAAAGTAGTTGTAAACGAACGTCGCCCACGGCCGCACCACGATGTTCCACAGCGAAAATCCGCGCTTGCCTTCAGCCACCGCCATCTCCGCGCCCAGCGTGGAGTAACGGTTCATATGCCCGATGTAAGACTGCAGCGTGGGATACGCATGATGCAGCAGGTCACCGCGCAATCTGCCGGCTGGGCCATTGACTTTGATGGTTTCGTGTACTGTGCGCTCCTCCGCGTGTCCGCTGCCTCGGCGGAAGAGGCGCAGCTTCCAGTCGGGATAAAACCCGCCCCGCCTGATCCGGCGGCCTAGAAAAAAATTCTTGCGAGCGACCCAGAATCCTGCTACCGAGCGTCCCTTCTCAGCCGCAATGACCAGCTCAACGCGTTCGAGAGAGTCAGCAGCCTCACAAGTTGGTGATTGCCCGTCAGCCCCAACGGCCAAGGACAAGGTCTGACGAAGCGTTTCACCGACCTCTTCATCCGCGTCCAGACTCAGGATCCAGTCGCCCGTCGCCTTCTCGATCGCCGAGTTTTTCTGCGCTGCATAGCCCTTCCACTCCTCAACAAACACCTTCGCACCGAACGATTTTGCGATTTCCACCGTGCGGTCCGTCGATCCCGAATCCACCACGATGATCTCGCCGTTCGTCTGCTTCACCACCTCCGAGACACTAGCCAGCGTTCGCGGCAGGTTTGCCTCTTCGTCGCGTGTGATGATGACGACCGATAGCGTCGGGCTCACACGCAAGAGCATACCTCACACTCCCGCGTTCGTTCGCTAAGGGAGACCCAAAAGAAAATCGGGTAACCGTGAGTGCATCACAGCTACCCGCTGCTGCTGCAGAACGCCGCTAGTTCGAGGGCGTCTGCGGTTGCTGCGGCTGTGGAGCCGGTGTCTCCGGCGCCTGCCGCTGGATGGAAGGGACCTTCTCCAGCTGCTCCTTGGGACGCGGCGTCACGAACGGCACCGAAGGCATCGCCTCCACTACGCCGGTCTCCGCCGATTGCAACTGGATGTTGTAATGCGGCAGCGTCTGGCTGGTGACCCGGTCCAGCTCTACGCGCGACTTCTCGTAGGCCGTCATCGCTGACACCAGGCTCGATTGCGCCGCGGCCAGGTCGCGCTGCGCCTGCAGCACCAGAGTATTGGTCGAGGCGCCGAGCGTGTACTTTTTCTGCTCCGCGTCCAGCGTCTGCTCGGCCAGCGTCTCGCCATCCTGCGCCGCCTTCACCCGCGCGCGGTTCTGTTGCAGCGCGAATTGCGCGTTGCGCACATCGATGCCGATCTGGTTCCTCAGTTGCTGCAGCCGCAACTCGGCCTGCCGGTACTCCAGCTGGCTGCGGATGCTGTCGGCCTGCGCGCCCCGGTTGCGGATGGGGATCAGCATCTGGATCCCTCCGCCCTTGTCCGGAAAGCTGCTGTCGAACAGGCGCGCAAACGAATTGGGATAGCCGGTGTTGTTGGAGCAGGTCGGCGGCGGCGGAGCGCCCGGCGCGCTGCACAGCCCGGTCACCGGATCGCCCGCCAGCCCGCTCGCCCCGTAGAAGCCGAAGACATCCAGCGTAGGAAGCAGCGCGTTCTTTGCCGATTTCTCCGTGATCTTGCGGTTCTTCAGGTCGAGGTCAGATTGTTCGATCTCCGGCCGGTGCGTCAGCGCCTGCTGCACCAGGTCCTCGATCGGCGTCTGCGGCTCCTCCGCCGGCAGCGCCATCGTGTCCGTCGGGATCACCGGCGCATCGATGAGCGGCGAGCCCTTGGCAAGCGAGCGTGTGAGCGCGTTCTTCATCAGCGATTGCTGCAGCTCCAGCGTGGTCTGGCTTACGATGAGGTCCTGCTGCCGCGTCGCCAGATCGCTCTGTGCTCGCACTACCTCGATGGGTGCCAGCGTGCCGATCTGCACCTGCTTCTGGTTGTCGGAGAGTGTCTTTTGCGCCAGTGCTACCGATCGCTGCTTCACCACCACGTCTTCGTATGCGTTCACCAGGTCCCAGTAGATGTTCTGGATCTGGCTCACCGTGGTCTCCACCTGCTGGCGGAAGGCAGAGTCAGAGATCTTGCGGTCATTCTCCGCGATGATGATGAAGCGCCGGTTGGGCAGCAGCCCGAAGCCCTGCAGCAGATGCTGTCTGAGCTGGAAGCGGAAGCTGCTGTTGATGGTCGGCTGCAGGCCCGTCACCGTGCTGTTGTTGATGATGCGGCTGTTGTCGAAGATTACGCTCATGTCCGTACCAGTCGCCCAGCCTTGCGCATATGCGAAATTCGCCGTGGCCGTGTTCTGATTGAAATTGGCCACACCGGTGGTCACGATGTTGGAAAGTGGGAAGCGCGCTCGCTCCAGCGAGAGCGTTCCCGTGACGAACGGGTCGAACGATTCGACCGCCGGGCCTGCGCCGCTAGTGGAGAGCACGATGCCGCCCGTTCCTGCCGCCGCGCCGCCCGTGCCGCCAGTAGTGCCGCCGGCGCCGGCCCCCTGGGCGCCAGTGCCGAATCCGCCAACGCCCCCGCCAGGTGTGCCCTGCACTACGCCCACGTTGACTCCGCGTGTCGCCTGTCCGCCCTTGGCCCGCAGAATGTCAGTATCAGCGATGCTCAGGTTGTAGCGCGCGATCGCCAGGTCAAGGTTGTTCTCCAGTGCCAGCGCGATGGCGTCATCCATGGAGAGCATGATCTTGCCGTTCTGATACAGCTGCTCGATTCGCAGCGAGTTCCCCAGTTCGGTCGCTGGGACGCCCTCCGGCCAGTAAGGCGCCACAGGATTGGGAAAATGCGAAGGCGGCTTGGAGTAATCCCGCAACTTCGTCGCCTGCGGTGTGGGAGCCGCAGGCAGCGGCTGCTGTGCAGAGCTCGATGCCTGGGGCTGTGTCGCATCGCTCCCGCCGGCTTGGGCCCAGGCGCTGTGCCCGGCGCTCAGAGCCATCACGAATAATGCCAAAACTGCCACAGTTACTGCAGTGCGAGGTTGCATCCTTGTCTCTCCAGAAAAACAGACTTCTTATGATGCCAAAACCACCCATTGGATTCTGTATGGATTTGTACGGAAAACCACACAGGATAGTTCGCCGAGGCCGGCGAATTTTCTAGTGTACCAAGTCCTTAGACGTGAGACCGGTCTTTTGGTGACTGTTCAGCAGAGCATGTCCTTATGCTCAAATAAGGCATGGCGCGAAATCTCAGGCTGACCCTCGCCTACGATGGCACGGACTTTTCCGGTTGGCAGGTGCAGCCCGGCCGCGCCACCGTGCAGGGCGAGCTATCGGCCGCGCTCGAGCGCGTGACCGGAGAGAAAGTGCTGCCGCAGGGCTCCGGTCGCACCGATGCCGGCGTCCATGCGCTGGCTCAGGTCGCCTCCTGCGCCCTGGAATCGCCGATTCCGCCGGCCAATCTGCTGACCGCCCTCAACGATGTTTTGCCGCCTTCGATCCGCGTGACTTCGATCGCGGAGGCGCCGCCGGATTTCCACGCCCGCCACTGCGCCCGCAGCAAGATCTATCATTACCGTATCTGGCGCGGCGCTATCTGCCCGCCGTCTTTGGCGCGTTTTGTTTGCCATCATCCCTATCCGCTCGACCAAGCTGCTATGCAGCAAGCGGCCGAGGTCGTTATTGGCCAGCATGATTTCACCTCGTTTGCTGCGGTTGATCCGGAAAAAAGCAGAGAAGAACGGGGCTCCAATGCCCGCCATATCACCTCCTCGCGCTTCGAACGCCTGGGAGAGGAACTTGTCTACCAGGTCGAGGGCGAGGGATTCCTGCACCACATGGTGAGAAACCTGGTCGGAACGTTCTTGCTCGTGGGGAAGGGAACATTGACCGCGCCCGATGTGCGGCGCATACTTGCCGCCCGCGATCGCTCCTCGGCCGGTCCCACCGCTCCCGCGGGTGGATTATGGTTGGTCGAGGTCAGATACTAGAAACATGCCAGCACTTGCTGAAGCCACGAAGTTGACCAGCCGGAATCCGGCGACTGGGGAAGCTCTGGGCGATGTTGACTGCGCGAGCCCGGAGCAGGTCGCCTCTGCAGTTGCGCGCGCTCGCGCCGCACAGGCGTCCTGGTCTGAACAGCCGTTGCCGGAGCGTCTGCGCCCACTGCGCCGCTTCCAGCATGTTCTGCATGAGCGCAAGCGCGAGGTCGGCGAATCGATCGCTCGCGAGGCGGGCAAACCTTACGTCGAAGCCTTGCTCACTGAAGTCATCGTCGCTCTTGATGCCGCAAAGTTCTGCGTCCGTGAAGCTCACAGCTTTTTGCGCCCCCAGCCCGTTCCGCACAGCAATCTGTTGATGCGGTCCAAGCACGGCTATTTTCTGCGCCAGCCCTATGGCGTCGTCGGCATCATCGCGCCTTGGAACTATCCCTTCTCGATTCCCGCAGTGCAGGCTCTGGCTGCACTGGTCACCGGCAATGCCGTTGTTCTCAAGCCCTCGGAGTTCACGCCGCTCATCGCCCTAAAGCTTCAGAAACTCTTCGAGGAATCCGGCTTGCCGCCGGATCTGTTTCAGGTGGTCGCTGGTGAAGCCCAGACCGGTTCCGCGCTGATCACCTCCGGAGTCAACAAACTCGTATTCACCGGCAGCGTCGCCACCGGCAAGCGTGTGGCCGAGGCCGCGGCCGCGCGCCTGCTTCCCGTCGTGCTTGAGCTGGGCGGCAAAGACCCCATGCTCGTCCTCGCCGATGCTGATGTCGACGTTGCCTCGAGCGCAGCCATCTGGGGGGCCTTCGTCAATGCCGGCCAGACCTGTCTCTCCGTCGAACGCTGCTATGTGTATCGCTCGCTCTACGAGAGCTTTCTGGTTGCCTGCGTCGAGAAGGCTAGGCGCCTCAAGGTCGGCAACGGCATGGATCCTGAAACCGAAGTCGGGCCCATGATTCATCAGCGCCAACTGCATATCGTCGAGGAGCACGTCAATGACGCTCTCTCCCGGGGCGCTCGCCTGCTGGTTGGCGGAAGCACTCTGCCCGAGCTGGGAGAAAATTTCTACGCGCCTACCGTGCTCGCAGATGTCGACCAGCAAATGCGCATCATGCAGGAGGAAACCTTCGGCCCCGTGCTGCCTGTGATGCCATTCGACTCTGAGGAAGAAGCTCTGCGCCTGGCCAACGACTCGCAGTTCGGTCTCTCCGCCAGTATATGGACGCGCGACCGCACTCGCGGCGAGTCTCTGGCAAGCCGCATCGAGGCCGGGACCGTCATGGTGAACGACGTGGTCGCGTGCTTTGGCATCAGCGAGGCGCCTCACGGTGGTGTCAAATCAAGCGGCCTGGGACGTATGCACGGCCGAACCGGCTTGGAGGAGATGACTCGCCTCAAGTATGTGGATTCCGACCTGGTTCCTTCCATGAAGAAGGTCTGGTGGTATGGCTATGGCAGCGCCTTCGGCCTCCAGATCGAAGGATTCACCGACTTCCTCTTTGGCCGCAGCCCGGCGCGGCGCCTGGCTGGCGGGCTTTCTTCTGCCCGAGCGTTCTTCCGGCGAGGGCGCCTGTAAGATTCGCGCCGCCCAGCGCCGCGTTCCATACAATTACGGCACCAACCGCGATTCTCAGGTATCCTGATTCAAGAACCTTCACTTGGGAGTGGCCGGCTTCGTCGAATGAGGTGAAATGCAGAGCCTTTCCTTTGCCGTCGAGTATGCCTGGCGGACCGCCGCCGAAGAGGCGTTGCAGGCCGGGGCCGAGTCCATTGCGCCCATGCACCTGCTCATCGGCGTGTGCAGCATCGAGAAGTTTTTCTACCAGGAAAAACCCACGCAGCTCTCCGGCTACGCGCTGGCGGCGCTGCGATTTGAGTGGCAGGAATTCGTTACCCGTCTGACCGCGGCCGGCTCCAGCCCCAGCGCCTTGCGCCGCGCTGGCAGGGAAGCGCTGCACTTCAAGCCCGGCGTCAAAGCCACGAAGAATGTGAAGATGAGCCGCTCCAAGGAGAGCAAAGCCCTTTTCGACCGCGCCGATGCCATCGCCAAGGCCGCCGGTTCCACCGTCCTCGGGTTGGTTTATCTTTTTCAGGCGATGATCGAAAAAGATGGCCCTATTTCTGAGCTGCTCTCGGCGCAGAACGTGAATCTGGAAAAACTCCGCGAATCTACGCTCGAAGCCTCCAAGCGCCCCCTGCAGCCGCCGAACCTGAAAGACCTGCAGTCGGCCAGCGCCGAAGTCTCTTTCCCACCGCCGGGCTCGCGCTAGGATTCGCAGAATCGTTCCCGGTAAAATAGCCTTGTGCCGCTGAAGCACTCCAATCTCATCCACGACTGGAACAACGTGTCCGGTGCCGCGTTCAAGCCCGCCGGACGCGTCTTGCTCAACGATGAGTCGCTGCGCGACGGCCTGCAGTCGCCCTCAGTGAAAGATCCCCCTATCGGAAAGAAGATCGAGATCCTTCACCTGATGGAGTCGCTCGGCATTAACATGCTCGATCTTGGCCTGCCCGGCGCCGGCCCGCGCGCCGTGGCCGATGTCGAGCGGCTGGCCCGCGAGATCCGCGATTCCAGACTGAGGATCAAACCGAATTGCGCTGCCCGCACCCACGAGAATGACATTCGCCCCGTGGCTGAGATTCAGCAACGCACCGGCGTCGCCATCGAGTGCGCGACCTTCATCGGCTCCAGCCCCATCCGCCGCTTCACCGAAGACTGGACTGATGACTTCCTGCTCAAGACCAGCGAGGAAGCGGTGAGATTCGCCCGCTCGCTCGGGCTGGAAGTGATGTACGTGACTGAAGACACCTCGCGCTGCGATCCGGAGACGGTCAGGCGGCTGTATAAGGCTGCCATCGAGTGTGGCGCGCGCGCCATCGTGATCTGCGATACCTGCGGCCACGCCACGCCCAGCGGCGTCACCGCGCTGGTCAGGTTCGTGATGGATGAGGTCGTCAGACCCTCTGGCGAAAAGATTCGTGTCGATTGGCACGGTCACTGTGACCGCGGGCTGGCGGTGCCGAACTCGCTCGCGGCGCTGGCTGCCGGCGCCGAATGCGTCCATGCCACCGCTCTCGGCATCGGCGAGCGCGTCGGCAACACGCAGATGGACCAGATGCTGGTGAACCTCAAGCTGATGGGGATCCCGCCCTGGGATGAGCAGGACCTTACCAAGCTGAAGGATTACTGCCGCACCATCTCTGAAGCCACCGGCGTGCCCATCCCTAGGAATTACCCCGTGCTGGGTGACGATGCCTTCCGCACCGCCACCGGTGTCCACGCTGCTGCTGTCATCAAGGCCTTTCGCAAGGACGATGTCGAGCTGGCCAACGCGGTCTACTCCGGCGTGCCTGCGCAATATTTTGGTCTGGAGCAGATCATTGAGATCGGCCCCATGTCGGGCAAGTCCAACGTGCTCTTCTGGCTGGAGCGTAAAGGCATGAAGCCCGAGGAGGCGGTGGTGGAGCGCATCTACCAGCGCGCGAAATCCTCCAACCGCTGCCTCACCGAGGCCGAGATTCTGGAGTGCTGCGCGGCGAACTCGTAACGGGCTATTGGCTAACAGGCTCTCGCTGCGTCAGTAAGATTTTCTTCACTTGGTTTCTGCCAAAGCTCTGGGGCTTTCCTCCAATCGTCACGATTACCTCTGTTGGTGACATGGATTGCAAGTCGCCACTGACTACAGTGCCGTCGCGCAATTCAAGAGTGTCGTGACCGGAAGAGCCGAGCTCATAGGTCACGGCACCACCGACGCCTTCTTCGCCAGTAATCTGAATCGGGTAAGTGCCGGGAGCAAAGCCTTCCTTAGTGAACAACAGCTTGTGAGCTCCGGTTGCGAGCTGCACAACGACTGGGGTTGTGCCGGCGGGCTTGCCATCCGCGGCAACAGCCGCGCCTGCGGGGACTGAATAAACCGTAATAGAGACCGTCTTGGGTGGCGCATAGGCTTGAAGCTCTGTTGGCAACTGCTTGGGAACCAGTCTCACGAGCACAGGAGTACCCAACGCTGCGAAATTCATAGTGAAACGCGTGGATTGTCCCGCAGGAAGATCGGATAAATCAATGTACCCGTCGCCAATTCTTACTTGGTTCTTGTCGAACATGTAGACAGAAAATGAAGCGCGGTCGATGGACTTTCCCCAGAGGTTCTCAGCAACAATGTCCACTTTGAAATTTCGTTGTCCGGAGAGTGCTGACAACTCTTGAAACTTTCCGAAGGTGAGTCTAACTGCGGGCTGGGTCTCAGACGGCCACGTGAGTACAAGCCCGGGCTTATCTTTGCTCCAACCGCCGGAAATCAGAAGCAGCAGGAGTGCAACGCAAGCGACTGTCTTTAGGGTGAGCCTCATGGAGACTATCTAACATGGGCATGTTCATACAAGCAACCTAAGCATGAAGTGTCCCTGAGTTCCGCCGCAATCACTGCGATCCACTGCCCGCCTCGCTTCTTCTCGAAGACGATCTGTCCGCCTAGTAACTGCGCTGCTTCCGCCGGCGAAACATCTTTGTGATACCCGAAGAACCGTACCTGTGCACGCTTCCAGAACTGCGGAGTCCACAGCCGCCGCGGCGGCTCGTATTTGGTCGAGAAGACCAGCGCTACATCGAAGTTCGCGTTCTGCGCCGCCGCTTGCAGCTCTGTGGCTGAAAAATTCTCCGTCTGCATTACTCGCAGCGGCTTCTGCACGTAACCCAGCCACGGCTTGCTCAACTCGTCAGTGGCCGGCCACGCGGTCAGCACGCGCGCGCCAGCGTCGCGAGCCGTGAGAAAATCGGCCGCGCCCTGCTGCAACTCGACAAAATCGCGGTACGCAAGGTTGTCCTCGGGCGCAAAGATGTATGGAGGGTTGACCACCAGCCCCACCACAAACGCCGCGCAGATGAGGGCAAGGGCCATCGGCCACTGCTGCACACGCCTGCGAATGGTGGATACGGAGATGATGATGATTAACGGCAGCACCGGCAGCAGGTAGCGGCTCAGTTCCGCTCCGCCAATAAGCGAAAGTGCCAGCCAGTACGCAAGAATGAGTGCGCCGAACGCCAGCTGCGCTGGGATCGCGATGCGCGGCAGCACCCGCCCTTGCTTATCGCGCTGCGGTGGGAAGAACATCGCCACCGCCGCCGCCACCGTGAGCACGAACATCTGCATGTGGCCGAAAAGCTGCCAGCCCCGCTGCAAGAATGCCAGTGCTGCGCGGTAAAGATTCAATGTCGCTCCCACGTTGTAGCGCAGGAACTCAGGATTGCCAAAGAAGAATCCCGTGCGTGCATGGTGATAGGCGTACCAGCCCGCGAGCGGCGCTGCTGAAATCGGCAGCCAAAGCGAGCCCGCAGGCCTTCGCAAGCTGACCAGGAACCGTTGCGGCGCGCACATCTCCCAAAGCCAGAGCGCTGCCGGGGCCAGGATCGCCGTCTCTTTTGCCAGTGCGGCGAGCGCGAACCACAGCGCCGCCCACGCGAATCTGCGGCGCAGGTAGTAGAGGACCCCCCAGAGAGTGCCAGCGGCCGCCGCCATATCCAGGTGCGCCAACGAACTTTGCGCAAAAAAGACCGGATACACCGCCGTGCAAGCCATCGCGGCCAGTGCGACCTGTGCGCCGGCAATCTCTCGCATCAACTCAAATACCGCCATCAGCGCTAGCGACGCAATCATGAGCATCGCGACCCGCGTCACCAGCGGCGAATGGCCGAAGAGCTTCCAGGCCAGCGCCAGGTAAGCAATGACGAGCGGTGGGTGCGCGTTGCTCAGCGTGGACTGCGGAATCAGGCTGCCGGTCAGATACAGGTCGTGCGCGGCGGGAATGTAGTAGCCGGCCTCATCCCAGAAATATGGCAGCCGCAGTACCGGCCAATGGCTGGCGATGAGCGCTACAGCCAGTGCGCTGAAAAGCAGCCGCCGTGTTCGCCACGCAGGCGCAGTCATCTGGAGAATCGTAACTGATTTGCATGACGCTGCAGAGCGTCGCAAGAGTCTTCAGTGGATAGGCCCCGGCGCTGCCATGCGCGCATCCAGTTTGATCTCGCCAAAGGTCTTCTCATAGTTGGTCACATTCTGCTCTAGGATGGTGAGTAACGCCTTGGCCTGCTGCGGGCTCAGGTAGATTCCCTGAAAATTCGTGACCTCCATCTCCGTGGGCTGGGTCTGCTGCAGCGTGCCGAAGACCAGGAAGAAATCCCAGACATTCACCCGCACCTGCACGCTGTTGGCGTAGTTTTCGCGGTACTCCCGGCTGACGATGAGTTTGATGTTGGGCTGTGATGCAGTGGTCATAAAGTGTTCTCGCCCCACAAGTGTACAGCATGGAATTCGGGAATCCGTGGTGCTAATGCTTGCGATTGGCACGCCCTGCGGCGCAGCTGCGGGAAACGCGCTATCATCCGCTCAAGCCATGAAGTATTGCGACCAATGCCACAGTACCTTTCCCTCTGAGTTCAATACCTGCCCCAGGGACCAGAACCGACTGCGCTCCATCACCGAGCTCTCTCCCGGCGTGGAGTTACGCGGGAAATACCGCATCGAGGAGAAAGTCGGCGAAGGCGGCATGGCCACCGTGTATCGCGCTTCGCACCTGCACTTCAAGGAAGAGCTGGCCATCAAGGTGGTGAGCGGTAGCCTGAGTGGAAACCAGGAATTCCTCGACCGCTTCAAGCGCGAGGCGGTGATCACGCGCCGGCTGCGCCATCCCAACGCCGTGCGCCTCGATGATTTCGATTTCACCGAAGATGGCCGTCCTTTCATCGCCATGGAGTACGTGCGCGGCAAGACTCTGCGCCAGGTGCTGCAGGAAACTGGCGTGCTTCCGGTCGCGCGCGCCTTCAACATCGGCCGCCAGACGGCGTGGGCGCTCTATGCGGCGCACACGCTGGGCATCGTCCACCGCGACATCAAGCCCGACAACATCGTGCTGGTCACGCAACCCGATGGCACCGACCTGGTGAAAGTGCTTGATTTCGGCATCGCCAAGGCCACCGGTGAGGCTTTGGACGCCAGCTCGGGCGTGAAGCCCACCTCCACCGGGATGGTGCTGGGCACGCCGCACTACCTCTCCCCCGAGCAGGCGCGCGGAAAGAAGAGCATCGAGATCGACGGCCGCTCCGATCTCTACTCGCTCG
>Ga0187777_10000668_pt1 | contig 22547 bp, 19 predicted proteins | sample 1015_Q2_SP5_10_M_FD_132416 | JGI IMG/M metagenome (GOLD analysis project Ga0187777, IMG submission 132416) | Tropical peat soil microbial communities from peatlands in Department of Meta, Colombia - 1015_Q2_SP5_10_MG | ecosystem: Environmental > Terrestrial > Soil > Wetlands > Peat | place... | reverse complement strand
TCCAAGTTCGATATGCTTCCCAGGTTCGAAGCTCAGATCGAGCGCTTTGCCCCCGGCTTCCGCGACTGCATACTTTTCCGCCGGGTATTTTCTCCGGCAGATCTCCACCACATGGACGCTAATCTGGTTGGCGGTGTTATCAGTGGCGGCGTGCTCGATCTGCGGCAATTTCTATTCCGGCCGACCCGGCGGCAGTACGCCACCTCGGCGGCAGATATCTATCTTTGCTCGGCTTCAACTCCTCCCGGCGGCGGAGTTCATGGCATGTGCGGCTACTACGCAGCGCGAATGGCATTGTCGCGAATGAGGAGGAGGAAGTAAGGTCTCCGCGAAAACCGTCATTTTCAATGTGAATAATGCCTGGTTTCAAACTGACCATCACGGGTATCTTTAATGTTTACCTTGCGTCGTTTGACGCTGGACCACAGTCTTCCTATAATGACGCTATCCACACCCTGCCAAAACACAGGGTGGTCTTCGCGCTTGCGACGTTGGCGTGAGACGCCGGGGGTTGGCCTGCCTTCTTGTGATCGCACGGCCCCATGAATTCACCCGGCCAGATATCTGTGAAGCGATCTGACAAGATTCCCGAAAACAGTTTCCAAGGAGTTCAATAGCAGCCCCATGAAAAACAAGTCTGTCCAATTCCTTCTGGCCATCGTGTTCGCTTTTCCTGCCACTACTTTGGCACAAGCAGGCAGCACCGATCCCGGACTACCCGCTGCCCCAAGTGCCGCCAACAGCGCCCCCACCACGAGCGACAGCGCTGTTCCCGGGGGAAGCAAGATTGCCACTATCAATATCGAACAAGCCATTTTCGCCAGCAATGAGGGGCAGCGTGATTTCGATGCCCTGGGTAAGAAGCTTGAGCCCAAGCAATCCGAGCTGAAAAACCAGAATGATGAAGTGGAGAACCTGAAGAAACAGCTCAATACCGGCGGCGACAAGATGACTGAAGATGCTCGAAACAATCTGGTGAAGCAGATTGAACAAAAGCAGAAGGCTTTGGAGCGTTCGGTCCAGGATGCGCGCGACGATGCACAGAGTCAGCAGAATGAGATTGCGCAGCGCATTTTGCAGAAGATGGCCCCCGTCATCGTGAAATACGCAAGCGATAAAGGTTTCGGCGCCATTCTGGACACATCAAAGCCATGGCCGGACGGGCCCGTGCTCTGGGCCGCGCCATCAGTGGATATCACAAAAGCGATTGTCGATGCTTATAACGTGCAATCCGGCGTACCCGCACCCGCCAGGCCGGCCGCATCGAAACCAGCCACGAGTGGCGCGACCACCAAGCCTGCCTCGCCGAGCACTAAGCCAGCTGCTCCCGCTGCGAGCAAGCCGGCTGGCACACCTCCATCGCAATAGACGACACTGCCTAAGCGAATAAGTTCCCATTGAGGCCGCCGAAAGGGCGGCCTTTTTTCTTTCGGGGGATGCTTCAATCCCTTCGCACTCGGTGTCTCTATTAGCAACCGCGAATGCGAGGAGAGCATCATGTTATGCGACTATCCGAATGACCCAGCTTGGGGGAGTTCCCACCGCGGCTGGACGACGCTGCTTTCTTTTGTTCTCCAGGCAACAGCAATCACAATACTGTTGTTCCTGCCCCTGCTGTCCATCCACGGGTTACCACCGCTCCAGTTGATCGCAGCTTTAGCGGCGCCGGCATCCCCGCCGCCACGTGCGCCGCGTGGGTCCTCGCGGCGACCAGACACTCCGACGAGTAACCTCTTCGGTCAAAGATTGATGATGCCCACGCGTATCCCACACGACATCGCCAATTTGAACGAGAGCGAACTGCCGCCGGCTCCGGAATTCCCAGGCGAGCCAGGTGTCGTAGGCAGTATCGGGTCCGGAGATGGAAGAAACTCTGTCCTGTTTGGCACCGGCTCGACCACAAATTCGATGCCACTCCTTTCTCCTACTCCAGCCGTCCGCCCGGTTCGCATTTCACACATGATGGAAGGAAACCTCATTCAGCGCGTTCAGCCGGAGTATCCACCGCTCGCCCGTCAGGCTCGAATCCAAGGCATTGTGATTCTTCGCGCCATCATCAGCCGCGAAGGGAGAATCGAAAAGCTGCAGCTTGTCAGCGGACATCCCATGCTGGTTCAAGCCGCGATCGACGCCGTTCGCCAGTGGAGATATCGCCCCTATCTCCTCAACGACCAACCTGTCGAAGTGGAAACCCAGATCACCGTCAATTTCACCCTGACGAGCGGATAAATCTTGTTCGGAATCAGGCGTAGTACGGCAGTAACCTGTAGCCCGCAACTTACGCCTACTATAATCAAGATTTCGTGGCTACTGTCGAATTGGCAAAGCGGGTGGCAACTCGTCCGACCTGGGCAGAAGTGTCACTCGAGGCACTACGGCAGAACTTCCGAGCGGTTCAGCAGCATATCGGCAAAAATGTGACAATCTGCGCCGTGGTCAAGGCTGATGCTTACGGTCACGGTGCGGTCGAATGTTCCCGTGCTCTTGAAAGTGAAGGAGCCACTTGGTTCGGCGTCACGTCGCTCGACGAGGCCATTCCTCTGCGTGAAGCCGGCATCCGTGGGCACATTCTGCTGCTCACCGGATTTTGGCGAGGCGAAGAAGAGGAAATTGTCCACCTCAAACTCACTCCCACCGTCTGGGAGCCGGAGCAAATCACGTCGCTGGAAAAGGCCGCCTCGGCGCTCGGGGTTCGGCATCCAATCCACTTGAAAATCGACACCGGCATGGGACGGCTTGGTGTCGCACCGGAAAATCTTGCACGAATCTGCGCTGCTTTGAAGTCATCCCCCCATCTCGTTGCCGAAGGTTTGTCCACCCACCTCGCTTCCTCCGAAGTTCTCGATGCCCCGTCCGTACAAGAACAATTGAGATTGTTCGAGGAATCGCGGCGATCACTGCGAAACGAAGGCATCGAGCCATCGCTGATTCACGCCGCAAACACTGGTGCTGTTATCTCTCGCAAAGAATCCTGGAACAACATGGTTCGCCCGGGAATCGCCCTGTACGGCTATTACTTGCCATTTGAGCGCGCCGGCAGGGAAGTGACCGGCAGCGGATTGCGATTGGCCGTCAAGCCGGTGCTTACCTGGAAAACGCGCATTCTTTCTTTGCGAGACGTGCGTGCGAACCAGGCCCTCGGTTACGGCGGGATTTACGTCACCAAGGCTGCCGCGCGAATTGCGGTGCTTCCGGTTGGATATGCAGATGGATTCAATCGGGCGCTCTCCTCTCGTGGCCGCGTCATCATCCGCGAGCATTACGCACCGATTGTCGGCAGAATTTCTATGGATCTCACGCTAGTGGACGTCACCGGCCTGCCAGGAGTTGCGGTTGGGGACGAGGCCATCTTGCTCGGCACCTCTGATGGACTCAGCGTGGATGCGCGCGAGCATGCTGCCCTCTCGAACACCGTTCTCTACGAAGTTCTGTGCGGCATCTCCAAGCGCGTGCCTCGAAAATACATCAGCTGATGTTTTCTGCTCCGCTGCTCACGTCAGCCTTGCAAGCTGCGAAAACAACTCTCCAATCCTCTTTGCAATTCTCTTGTATTCAGTAACTTGAGAGGGTGTCAGGCGCATTTCTGGTTTCAGCAGTTCGATCTCTCTCTGGAACAATTCCTCCATTTCTGTCGCGATGTCTCGCAAGCGGTCAGCCTGCGGCCCGTTCTTGCGGCCAAAGTTGCTTATTTGACCCCGCGCCACGTTGCCAGCTTAGCCAAATCTTTGGCCGTGCTTGTCAGCAGCTTGTAAAAAGCGGGCTCATCAGATCGGACTTATGCTCAGCCACTAAATAGTCAATGCGCTGCGCTCAATGCAAATCGGTTCCATTCAGCGTGTCGAGCTATTCCAGCTCCGAGGTCGTGCGCTATCTTTGAAGTGCAAATGCACTCCCGCTACACACAGTGGATGTACGAATGGGAAACCCGACTCACGTCAGTCGACAATAATCGTGTGGTTCGGCCCTTGGAGTGGGGCATCGAGTGGGCTCAGGAGTGGCCCTGTCGCAACGGCTTTGCTCCAGGCCACGTGCCCGCCGATTGCGAAGGTTTTCTCCGCCACTACAACCACCGGATTGTCGCAGCCAGCGATGAATTCTACTCCTACCCAAAGCCCATCGACTTTCGCCTGCAGCGGCGTGAAGTCCAAGTCTTCAGCACCCGTGAGGTGCCGGATCTCGCGCTTGAGAGAAAAGTTCGAGGCACCGAGGCCGACTTCCTGCGTTTCACTTCTCCGGTGCGTACGCCATTTCCGGAGAACAATCTGGTCAACGCGCGCTGGTTTCCTACCCGTGGCAAACGGGCGGTTGTCTTGCTGCCGCACTGGAACAGCGACGCCGTAGCTTACACCGGCCTCTGTCGAGTTCTAAATCTCATCGGCATTTCCGTCTTGCGCATCAGCATGCCTTACCACGACATTCGCATGCCGGCTGAAACTCGACGCGCCGACTACGCCGTCTCAGCCAACATCGGCCGAACGCTGGATGCCTGTCGCCAGGCTGTCATCGATATCCGTTGCTGTTTCGATTGGCTCGAATCCCAGGGCTACAACCGGTTGGGCATTGTTGGCACCAGCCTTGGCTCGTGTTATGCATTTCTGGCCGGTGCTCATGATCCGCGTATCCGCGTCGCGGTGTTCAATCATGCTTCCACCTATTTCGCCGATGTGGTTTGGCACGGTCAATCCACCCGCCACATTCGCGAAGGTCTTGAGCCATCGATCGATTTGGAGCGCTTGCGTGAGCTTTGGAGCGCCATCAGTCCGATGTCGTTCTTCCCCCAGTTCGCGCGCTGGCCCAGGAAGTCCCTTATCATTTACGCCAAATATGATCTGACATTTCTTCCCCAATTCTCCCGCGAAGTGATTAGGCAGTTCGAGCGTTACAACCTGGACCACAAAGTAGTTGCGCTTCCTTGTGGCCATTACAGTACCGGTGAAGCACCCTACAAATATATGGACGGCTGGCAGATCGCCTCGTTCCTCCGAACAGCTTTCGATGTTTAAACATGGTTCTGATCGACCCATCTCGCGAGAATCCCAAGTGCCAGATGCCAACTGCTTGTTAGAATTGAGTTGCATCCTGGGTTGTCATGGCATCCATCGTGCAATCGGACCAGATCATCGAGTACCATCGCGGCGAATTCCTGCTCAGCACCGATCCTAAACGCTTGGATGTCAACCTGATTCACAGCTTTCTCACGGATTGCTATTGGGCCCAGGGCATCCCGCTTGAAGTTGTAAAGCGTTCAATCCAGAATTCGTTCTGTTTCGGTGTTTATACCGACGGCAAGCAAGTAGGCTTTGCGCGAGTGATTTCTGATTTTGCCACCTATGCCTACATCGGTGACGTTTTCGTTCTTGAATCTTTTCGCGGCCACGGTTTAGGAAAATGGATCATGCGATCGATTATGCAGCATCCCAAGTTGCAGGGATTGCGCCGCTGGTCACTGCTCACCCGTGACGCGCATGGCCTTTACGCGCAATTCGGCTTTACACCCGTGGAGGTTCCTGACCGCTACATGGAGATTCACGCTCCTGACGTTTATCGTGGCAACCCTGCCACCTCGAGCCACGCCATAATCCCGGAGAAATGACATGAAAAATCAAAACGACATGTCGCGTCCTCTTTACGAAGTTGATCCAGAAGTCGCTATCGCAATCGACAACGAAGTTCGCCGCCAGCACGAAGGCCTGGAACTCATTGCCTCCGAGAACTTCGTTAGCGAAGCTGTGCTGGAGGCCATGGGCTCAGTGTTCACCAATAAGTACGCCGAGGGCTATCCCGCCAAGCGCTATTACGGCGGTTGCGAATTCACCGATGTCGTCGAAAACCTGGCGCGCGATCGCGCCAAGAAGCTTTTTGGCGCCGAGCACGCGAATGTCCAACCCCACGCCGGATCACAAGCCAACATGGCCGCTTACGCTGCTGTGCTGCAGCCTGGAGATACCATCCTCGGCCTGAATCTTGCTCACGGCGGGCACCTCACTCACGGTCATCACCTCAATTTCTCAGGCAAGACGTATCGCATTGTTCCGTACGGTGTCACGAAGGAAACCGAGACCATCGATTATGACGATCTCGAACAACTTGCCGAGAAAGAACACCCGAAATTGATCATTGGCGGGGGTAGCGCTTATCCCAGAATCATTGATTTCGCCCGCATGCGGCAGATAGCCGACAAAGTTGGCGCGCTCTATCTTGTCGACATGGCGCACTTCGCGGGACTGGTCGCGGGCGGCGTTCACCCATCCCCTGTGCCCCATGCCCAGATCGTTACTTCAACCACCCACAAGACCCTTCGCGGCCCAAGAGCGGGGATGATTCTCTCCAGACAGGAGTACGCGGCGGCTATCGACAAAGTTGTGTTTCCAGGTATGCAGGGAGGACCGCTGGTTCACATTATCGCCGCTAAAGCCGTGTGCTTCCAGGAAGCCATGCAGCCTTCCTTCCGTGAATATGCCCGCCAGATTGTCGCGAACGCGAAAACGTTGGCCGAGACGCTCAGTGCCGAGGGCTTCCGCATTATCTCCGGGGGAACAGATACACATCTCATGCTCGTGGATGTTTTCTCCAAGGGCATGCTGGGCAGCGAAGCCGAAAAGGCTCTGGATCTCGCTGGAATTACAGTTAACAAGAATGCGATTCCGTTCGATACCAACCCCCCAATGAAGCCAAGCGGCATCCGTATCGGAACGCCTGCCCTTACCACACGCGGCATGAAAGAGAAGGAGATGAGGCAGATCGGCCGCTGGATCTCTGAGGCCTTACATCATCGGACCGATACAGCCGTCCTCGACAAAATTCGGAAACAAGTGCTGGAGCTGGCGGAAGCTTTTCCCTTGTATCCGGAGCGCCGAGCGAAAGCTCAAGCGGAGGCCAGAGTCTAATCTGTTCGTAACGGGAGAAGCCGGGAACTGGTCAACCGGCCCAGGCTTTTTTGTGGTTAAATCATCCCGTGAAAGTCGCCATCGATATTCGGCGGATCACCGAGTTCGGAGTCGGCACCTATACTCGCAATATCGTTCGAGCGCTCGCCAGAATTGATCACGGCAACGAATTTTTCTTGATCGGCTCTCCGGAAAAGGCTGCAGAAGTCGGTCCTTTGCCTCCAAATTTCAGGACCGTTCCCATGTTGCAGCCGGATGTCACGCTAAAGGGTTACCTTGAATGCCGCAGGATCGTGAGGCAGCTGCGTTGCGACGTGATCCATGTCCCGCATCTCTTTTCGATGCCGCGCAATCTTCACTGCAAATATGTCATGACCGTGCATGATGTCTTTGAGCACATGTATCGCGCTCATGACCGTTCGAATATAAGACGATCGCTGCATTTTCATCTCACAAAGCATGTCCTGAATGCGGCAGGACGCGTGCTGGCCGTCTCCCAGTTCACCAAAAGCGAAATCGAAAAACTGTTTCATATTCCCAGCCGCCACATCGAAGTGGTGTACAACGCAATCGACGAAAGGTTCCTGCACGGCCACGCCTCGGACGCGGATCGGCAACTCCTGGCGGAGCGGTACCTCGTTAACTATCCTTTTCTGCTCTACGCCGGTCGCATCAGCCCGCACAAGAACCTGGTGCGGATCATCGAAGCCTTCTCGGCCCTGAAAACAGAGCTGGAAAAGGAGTCCAAGTATCCGGATCTCAAGCTCATCATCATTGGTGACGAGCTTTCGAAGAATCCTGATCTCCGCCGCACGGTGATCCGCAGCGGCGTACAGAACGATGTGCGCTTCATGGGCTTCGTTCCCATCGAAATGTTGCGCGTCTTCTACGACGCAGCAAAAATTTTTGTTTTTCCTTCGCTTTACGAAGGGTTCGGATTACCGCCTCTTGAAGCCATGGCGCACGGAACCCCTGTGGTGACTTCCAACAGCTCTTCTCTGCCTGAAGTGGTAGGCAATGCGGCAGTGCTGGTCAACCCCGAGAATGTTTTCGAGATCATGCGGGCCTTGCACCGCGTTCTGCTGGATCAGGCGGTGCGCGAACGGCTCCGGCAGCGAGGATACGAGCAGGTAAAGAAGTTTTCCTGGGACGCCTCAGCCCGGCGGATTCTCGAGGTGTATCGTGAAGTCACGACGAATCGGGCGGCCCTCAGCGAAGCCCAGCAGCAACAGACTGTGCCGGAGAAAGCCGTCAACTCCTAGCACGGGTGTTTAACCCTGCTTCAATAGCGGGATGCCCGGAGAGACCAGGCCGAGACGGTGCAATTTCTGCTCGATTCGTTTACGTTCACTCTCAGCAGAAGCCGCCGCGAAACGTTTGCGCAACTTGTGAGCCTTCTCCTTGCGAGTTCGGCGACGACGGATCTCGGGGCGCCGGCTAGGTGCAGACATTCGATTCCTCCCTCGTGAGCGGTATCCCAACTATCCTACCATTCAAAGTTGTGGCTCAATTCGGAGCGTGGCTGGATCTTTTAGCAGACCAACTGATCTCGACTGAGCTTCAGGCCATTCAGATTCCCCAGCACAGTCACGGCGATGGATTCGGTGCGGAAGAACTCGTTTGCCAGCTCCTGGAGTTGTTCAGCCGTGACGCCTTCGATCCTCTCCAGCAATTCGTCCATGCTGTAGAAGCGGTCAAAATACATCTCTTGCCGGGCCAGGTTCGACATCCGAGACGTCGAAGATTCGAGCGACAACATCAAGCTCCCCTTTAACTGATCCTTGGAGCGGCGCAGTTCTTCAGCTGGGACCGTTTCGGCTTTCAGCTTGCGGAACTCCGACACTATGCATTGCACGACTTTGCCCGCTGATTCCCGAGAGGTCCCAGCGTAGACGGAGAGGCAGCCGGTGTCGCGGTAAGGGTTCAAATCGCTGTAAATGGCATAAGCCAATCCCTGACGTTCGCGAATGTTCTGAAATAACCGCGAGCTCATGCCACCGCCAAGCAAGGTATTCAGGATGTAGGAAGCATGCCGTTTTTCGTGCGCGATAGGGTGCGAAGGCACGCCCACGCAAATTTGCACCTGCTCCAGAGCCTTCTTGTTGCGCATGATGATGCGCGGCACAATCGTAGGCCGCGGGCTGTGAAAGCCGTTCTTCACCGGCGCCATTCGCTCGAAATGTTTATTGACCAGCCCGACGAACTCGCTATGCTTCAAATTGCCGGCCGCTGAGATGATCAGATTTCCCGGGCCGAAGCGTTGAGCGTAAAACTCGAGAACTGGGTCGCGTTCAAATCTTTTGACCGTGTCCTTTGTGCCCAGGATCGGCTTCCCGAGCGGATGGTCCTTCCAGAAGTTCTGCGTGAAAATCTCATGCACCAGGTAGTCGGGACTGTCTTCGTCCATCTTGATCTCTTCCAGAATGACTCCGCGTTCCCGCGTGATGTCCTGGCTATCGAACACCGGGTTGAGCACAAGATCGCTCAAAACATCCATCGCGATGGGGAGGTGCTCATCCAGCACCTTCACGTTGAAGCAGACGCATTCCTTCGCCGTGAATGCATCCATGTTTCCGCCAATCGAATCCACTTGCCGGGCGATATCTTCGGCTGAGCGATGCTTGGTTCCCTTGAAAACCATGTGCTCAACAAAATGCGAAATACCATTCCACTGCAGGTCCTCATCTCGCGACCCGGTCTTCACCCAAATCCCGATAGAAACCGAACGGATGTGCTGCATCTGTTCGGTGATGATGGTTAGCCCATTGGGCAGAACTTCGCGTTGAATCTTACGGACGTCTTCTACCATTTTGTTTGCGACTCTGTCTCTGACCGAAAGGACCTTTGCTCTCTTAACCATTGTGACATAATGCGAGGAGTTCCGTTGGAAGATAGTTACTCCTTTTCTATCATTTAGTTAGCAGTCTTTTCCCGAATTTGCATCTTTATTTGTGCCCACCCCGTCTTAGAATAGGAAGACACTGGTTAGATGCATGACTCAACCCCCCGGAAAGACCCTTTTGGGGCTTACACTGCAAGAGCTTACAAGCCTGGCTGAGGATGCTGGGCAGCCTTCTTACCGCGGTCAGCAAATCTTCGAAGGCCTGTATCGCAGGCGGGTCGAATCCCCGGATCAATTCTCCAATCTTCCGCAAGCATTTCGAACCGCCTTGATAGACGGGGGATTTGCTGTAGACCTGCCGAACATAGAGCGCTTGTTCACATCATCAGACGGCACGGTGCGATATCTAATGAGGTTGAGCGATGGGGAGGCCGTCGAATCCGTATGGATGCCTGAAGGGGACGGTGGAGAAGCTGGTGACGGCAGTGAAGCTGGACTGGAAGAAGAAAGAAAAAGTAGTCGAACTCGAGCCACCATATGCCTTTCCAGCCAAGTCGGCTGCGCCGTAGATTGCCAATTTTGCCTGACCGCTTTGCTCGGCATGAAGAGGAATCTCAGCGCTGGAGAAATCCTCGGCCAGATTTGCTCAGTGTTGAACCAACAACGGGTGCAGCTGCCACAGGACCGCGTGAATATTGTTTTCATGGGAATGGGGGAGCCCTTTCTCAACTATGACAACTTCATCAAGGCTGTGCGCCTGCTGGTGGATGGAGTCGGGATCGCCCAGTCGCGCATGACCGTTTCCACCGCAGGAATTGTGCCCCGAATTTATGATCTTGGCGCCGAACCTGTTCGCCCGAAATTAGCCATTTCGCTGAACGCGCCTAATGATGAGTTGCGCAGCCGTCTGATGCCCATCAATCGCAAATGGAACCTCACCACACTAATAGCAGCGGCCCGCGACTTCCCATTACGTGCCCGCGAGCGCCTCACCTTCGAATATGTTCTGCTCAATGGGGTAAACGATTCCGTGAAACACGCCCGTGAACTAGCCGAGTTGATCCGAGGTGTCCGCTCAAAGGTGAATCTGATCGCGCTCAACCCTGGCCCAGGCATTTCATTCAGCATACCGGGCGAGGAACAAACTCTGCAGTTTCAGAAGGTGCTTGTTACAGCCAGTGTGCCGACATTTATTCGCCGTCCGCGTGGCCGTGATATTTATGCGGCCTGTGGCCAACTGAAGAGCACAGTTGAACTCAGGGCTTCCTAAGAAGGCGACCTTCTAACTTATCGCGGCCGCCTTTGCCTCTGAATGTGATTGGGATTGGTCGCCTTGCGGTTCGCCCGTATTCGTGTATGCCGGAAGCTCGATGCGGAATGTTGCACCACCTTCAGGCCGGTTGTGGCAGGTAACCTTCCCCTTGTGTTCCTGAATAATGCCGTAACACACGCTCAATCCCAGGCCTGCACCCTGACCCACGGGACGCGTAGTGTAGAAAGGATCAAAAACCCGCTCCGGCTTCTCCACGCCCACTCCGTCGTCGCTGAAGTCGATAACAACAAATTGCTCTTTCAATAGTGTACTTACTTTCAGTACTCCGCCCTTTTCTGCCATCGCATGAAGTGCGTTGTTAGTGATGTGCAAACACACTTGCAGCAGCTGATTTGAATCGCCAAGGACGCGCGGCAAATTGCTGGCCAGGTCAGTTTGAACTTGTATGAAAGCCCCATGCTGCTGAGGAGGACGCAAGCGCACGGCCGTCTGCAACAAGCCGTTTATGTCGATCGGCGACTTTTCCGCCGGCACCTGCTTCGCGAAACTGAGGAGGCTTGAGACCAGCGTTCGGGTTCGGCGAATCTGTTGCTCCATTTTCTGAAGCAGCGAACGTTGTTCACCGCTGAGTACCGTAGCACCCAACAGCTCGGTATATCCCAGCATCGCGGTTAGAGGGTTGTTCAGTTCGTGCGCGGCGCCCCCTACCAGTTGTCCCAGCGAAGCCAGTTTCTCCGACTGCAAGACCTGCGCCTGCAGCCGGGTAAGGTTTTCGAAGGATTCCTGCGAACTCTTCAGCAGGCTTAACAGCTCAACATCCAGCATGTGTTGTTTCAGAAAAACCATCCCACCCAGGGCAAGCATAGTGCACAGTGTCATCCCCATGCGGAACATACGGACTTTCTGGGGCGTGGACGTATCAAACAGCGCCCACGCGGCAAACAAGGGTAGCGAGAGAACCGCCACCATTCCCAGTCTCGCTGCCCACACCCCATGACCATAGTTGCCGGGCTGGGGAGTTTGTTCCGGGGCGGCGCGCAGTGCTTTCAATCCAATCCAGGTGACCCACGCCATCGAGATTGCGAGGGGTACATCGTAGGCGCTACCTGAGAAATAAACCTTTCGCTCAATGGCCCAGTTCGCGAAGTATGAACTCGAACTGTAAATCAGCATGCAACCAAACCAGCTGAGATACACTCGCCTCCAATAACCCGAACTGCGAAGGCAAAGCACACAAAGGCCCCCCAGCAAAACGAACTTCTCCCACGAATAGATAACGTTCAGGTTGTGCTGGTAGATATTCGGGTCGGGCGAGACATATTGCCAGGGAATCAAAGTCACCACGTACAAATAAAGCCACCAGATCAATAGCATGATGAAATCAAGCGAGCCCAGGCGCGTATGGCGTTGGTCCTGATGCACGTGTGGCTGGACCGCCAAGGCGGCGATCATCGGAACCAGGTGAACGAAAAGAACCACGTCTCCGGCAAACAGATTTGGAACGTCTTTCTGCAGAAGGATTTCGAAGTAACACCATAAGCCTTGGTAGAAGAGCCAGAAAGCCGTTCCTAACGACATCAACGCCCAGAAAATCCGCGCCCGGCCGTTACTTTTCTGTACAACTGGGAGAAGCGCTACCGTGCCAGAAAATAGCAGGCATAGTTGGACACTGTCGCTGAGCGCCACCAGGGCGAAACCGTGCAGGGTCATGGATGCCACGGTCTGGAGACACACGAGCCCGCAGACGGCCCCGAGCCACAGTTTGTTGCCCTTGGTCATAGCCTGTTGGCTTCATTGTAGGTATGTCTGAGAAGGGTGAAAGTTACCCTCGTAACCTTGGGAAGTTGTGACGCCAGTTGCGAAATCAGGTACTTGGGCGACAACAAGTTTCGCTTGCTCTAGCGAAAAGTAGTTAATATCATCCGTTGTCACAGCCGTTGCGGTTCACGGACGTATCACTTGGCCATTCGAGCGGTTAAAGATCGTTTCTTATGGAGACTTCGGGCTCCCATGAGCCCGGGCGAGGTGCGCCGAGTTGAGCGATGGCTGGCTTCGGCACGTGTCTTCCTGGCGGTTTCTGCCCTGGTCGCAATCTGGATGGATCCCTCGACCATCCACTATTCCATTTGGGCCTTTGGATTGTTGGCTTTCTATATCGCTCAGGGAATGATCATCATCATTTTCCTGCGCCGCCGCCAGCAGTCCACCCCCTCCTTCCGCGTGCTGGTTCATAGCGCCGACATCATCTGGCCGGCTCTGATCTCCATTTTCGCCATCGGGCAAAGCAATACTTTTTTCCTGTTCTTTGTCTTTGTATTGGCAGCGGCAGCTTATCGCTGGGGATTGTGGGAGACCCTCGGAACAGCCTTTGCTGAGGTCGCATTGCTTTGGACCGAAAGCTTCGCTCTCCGCTGGGGTTTCTTTCCCGCGCTTTATGGCTTCTTTGTTCGCATCCACTGGCCCATGGCTCTCGGCTGGCTCTACGCTTTCCTTTTCCATCACCATTGGCCACCTCTGCATGTCGATAGCACTAATTTCGAGCCCAAGGCTCTTTTCATGCGTTCGGTCTACCTGGTCGTGTTGGGCTTGCTGCTCGGATATTTGGCCGAACAGCAGAAGCAGCTTCGTGCCGAGAAAGCGATCATCGCGCGAACCTTGGGCCGAGCGCGAGTGGACGCCGGTGTTTCCGGCACTTTGCAGGATGTTTGCAAGGAGCTTCTGTCCATCTATCGGGCGAGGCACGTCCTTATGGCTTCCCAGGAGGTCGACAGTCATCGGGTCTTCGTTGCCGAATTAAGCGCTGCAGGACAGGGCCCCTCTTTTCAGTGGCTGGAATCCTCGCCCAAAGATCCCGACACTTATCTGCACAAGACTGATGTAGCTACCTGTTACGTCGAGCGGAGCCGCCAGAACGGAACTCAAGGTTTCTCCCTGCTGGCCCTTGACGAGTCCGGAGCCCGCCTCACCGACCCAAATTCAGATTTCCTCAATGCTTTTGCGCAGGCCCATCCATTCAGTAGTGCGCTGGTCGTTTCCTTCGCTTTCGGTCACGAATGGCTGGGACGCATATTCCTGCTTGATCCCGCTCTAACGGGCGAAACCGAAGAAGAACTGCATTTCTTGCAGGAGTGGGTGCGGCAAGTTGGACCCGCAGTCTACAACGTACTCCTGTTACGTCGCTTGCGGTTGAGAGCTGGAGCGGTCGAGCGCGCCCGCTTTGCCCGCGAACTCCATGATGGCGCCGTCCAGTCTTTAATTGCGGTGGAAATGCAGGTCGATGTATTGCGCCGCCAGTCCGTCACCAAGCCCGAGATTCTGCCGGCCGAGTTGGATCGCATCCAGGGCCTGCTGCGTGAGGAGGTCCTGAAGCTCCGTGAACTCATGCAGCAGATGAAAACTCTGGATGTGGATGCCAAACGTCTCCCTGGGGTGATTCAGGACACCGTCGAACGCTTCCAGCGCGAGACCGGCATCTGCGCTCAATTCGTCTCCGAGCTTTCCGAATTGCAAATGCCCCAGCCCATTTGCCGTGAAGTCGCCCGCATCGTGCAAGAGGCGCTGGTAAATGTTCGCAAGCACAGCAATGCACGACAGGTGCTGGTCCGCTTGGGCATCACCGATGGCAACTGGAAGATGGAGATTGAGGACGATGGCCGCGGCTTTCCTTTTTCCGGCCGGCTCTCTCAGCGCGAGCTCGACAGTATGGGCAAGGGTCCTGCCGTCATCAAAGAACGTGTGCGCTTGATCGAAGGGGAACTCACGATAGAATCACATCCGGGGCAGGGATCGCGCTTGGAGATCATCGTTCCCCGACAAAAGGCAGCCGTGCATGGATAATCGAAGGATGCAAGCCATTCGCATCGTCATCGCCGACGACCACCCCATATTTCGCGACGGACTCCGCAGGCTTCTCGAAACCGAGCCAGATCTGAAAGTGATCGGCGAGGCTTGCGATGGCGCCGAGGCCGTGAAGTTTGCTCGACAGCTCAAGCCAGACATCCTCCTGCTCGACCTTGCCATGCCACGTCACCCCGGGCTGGAAGCCCTGCGCGAGATGAGTTCCGGCCAGGGCATGGGTGTACGAGTCATCTTGCTCACCGCTGCCGCGGAAAAAAATCAGATCGTCGAAGCTTTGCAACTCGGCGCGCGCGGCGTCGTCCTCAAAGACTCAGCCACTCAACTACTCCTGAAGGCCATTCACACCGTCATGTCGGGCGAGTATTGGGTCGGGCGGGAAAGCGTGTCCAATCTCGTGCAGTATCTACGTACGCTTATCCAGTCGTCCGGAGAGGAAGCCCGGCAGAAGAAATTCGGCCTCACTCCCCGCGAGCTGGAGATCGTTTCCGCTGTCGTCGCCGGTTACTCCAACAAGGAAATCGCCGAGTACTTCAAAATCAGCGAGGATACCGTCAAGCACCACCTCAGCAACATCTTCGACAAACTCGGCGTGTCCACCCGCCTGGAGCTGGCGTTGTTTGCCGTGAATCAATCTCTGCCTCTAAAGCCCATTTCGTAGCCAAGTTTCAAGAGGCGCAATCGACTTTGCTTCGTGCGCCCGACAACGCGTTCGGTGCCTTCGGATTCTAACCAGAAGCTGGACTTCGACGAGGTAGCAATGCCCCGCTTGCTCTCAGTAAATGTCGGTCTTCCCCGCGACGTGACATGGAACGGCAAAACTGTCCGCACCGCCGTCTGGAAATCTCCGGTCAGCGGACGGCGAATGGTGCGCAAGCTCGATATCGATGGCGATGCCCAAGGCGATCTCGCCGGTCACGGTGGGGAACACCGTGCTGTTTTTGTTTAGCCAAACGCGGGTGTCACTCTGGATCTTTGAGAGGAACGGGAGAATCCCCGGAGGCATTTTCCCCGACTACGAACTGCCCGAATCCACCGGCAAGGTGCGCAAGCTCAACGACCTACACGGCCATGATCCGCTAAGCCCCAGGCCCCTATGACCCTATGGCACTTTCGTGCTATTGCCTAACCCGTACGAGCCATTGCTGGTTTCAGCCCCGCCCACTAGCATCGAATCAACAGATCACAGTCTGGTGTATTGCTCTGTGGTTTGCATCGCGTAGTCTTACTTTCCCCCGCGGTGGTGATCTCGAGTCTTGGAGGCAAGCTGTGTTGTCCCTATATCGTCTCTGGTCGGAAGAAAGCGGTCAGGACGTTGCTGAATACGCGGTGATGCTGGCAGTCATTCTGGTCATTGTAGTGGGCACCATCCGCCTGATCGGTGGCAACGCCAATAACGTTTTCTCCTCGGTCGCCAGCTCGATCAGCCAATAGCGCATCCACCCCCCTTTTGCGCGCGTAAATCCGAGTGGCTTCCCAGGTCAATCCCCGTCGTAATTGAGTCGGATCGCCCCTCCGGCTAAAACCTTTCTCACGCCCCTGCGCGGTCATCCGGTTCGGCTTTCGTCGCGGCGCTTACTGTCACACACGAATCCCGTCAAGACCGCTACTATATAAGACGAAACATCCCCAAGCAGGCCGATCCAATGATTTCTCGCCACGTCATTTTCTGGGAAGTCGATACCCAAAGAGACTTCATGCTGCCAGGCGGCACGCTCTATGTTCCCGGAGCCGAAAAACTGCTGTCCAACATACGCAAGCTGACGCAGGCGGCGCGCGATGGCCGGGTGTTCCTCGTTTCTCATGGCTGCTTTCATACACCAGATGATCCTGAGTTCAAAGCCTTCCCGCCCCACTGTGTGAAAGGAACATCAGGCGCCGAATATGTCCCGGAAGCGCTGACCGACAACGTGACCCGCATTCCCAATGAGAAATCGGCTGCTTTGCCCGCCAACCTCTTTCAGTATCAGCAAGTTCTTCTGGAAAAGCAGACCCTCGATGTCTTTGAAAGCTGCCACGCAGACGCTCTTGTAAAATCTCTCCCTAAGGATGCCGAATTTGTAGTCTTTGGAGTGTTCACGGAGTACTGCGTTGCATTTGCCGCTAAAGGGCTACTGAAGCGTGGCCGCCGGGTTTCGGTCGTACAGGACGCCATCGAAACTTTGAAGCCGGAAGACGGTCAGAAGACCATTTCCGAGCTTCAGGCCCTCGGAGCCAGGTTCCTCACCACAGATCAAGCTCTGGCGCTGCTTAACCGCCACGATTGAACCTGATGCAGGCCGGGGACAGCGCATCCGTCTCACCAGCCGCGAGCCCGCGGCCGTACACAGCTTGACCGCTCCTCACGCCCACTGTTATTTTTCGGCTCTACACTTCGCAATTCAGGGGGCATCCGTCTGAGTCGGGCAGGGAAGAGGCGTCGAAGGAATGATCTTCCCTCCATGAATCGTAGCCGGCGTGAATTTCTGGCGAGATTCTGCCAGGGCGCAGGCGCAGCCCTGATTCCCGCAGGTCTGTGGCGATTCCCTTACTTCTTCGGTTCCTCAACCAGCCTCACAACCGATCCTGAATTCCATCTCCACCCGCACTATCGAAGCCAGATCCCGCTTGATGCGGCGCTGCTGCAAGTTCAGACGGGCCGGGATGCATTCCTCAGCGAGAAATATGCCGATCAGGTGGCGAGCATTCTGGCCGAATGGAGCTCGGCGTTATTGCAATCTCCCCAAAATGTCCGGGCGATTGAGAAGGTGCTCGCGCCTGACTTCGCGGGAGTTGCTTTGCAGCCAGTTGAGTCGAAGCCCCTGCGCTCAGGATTGATTCAGGTTCACCGAAACAACTTCCCAGTCGAAACCATTCTGGGTTCCGGCGCATTCCTGCAAGAACTAGATAGCGCGCTGCGCACGTTTTCCCAGATCAAGACTGCCGAACTCCAGGTCACTGGAATCGAGATTATTGGCGGCGATGTCGATGCAAAACAGGGTCTGCGGACCCGTGTTCGCTACGAGCTGGCCGGCTCCGGTAATGACTTCTACCGTGAACAGCGTGTCGGCAATTGGGACTTCGAATGGAAGAAGGTTGACTCCGGCGAACTCCGATTGCAATCCTGGAGGGCTCTCGACGAAACCCAAAGCCGTTGCTCTGCTCCTGTCTTTGTCGACATCACCTTAAACGCTCTCGGTAAGAATCCCTCCTACTCTGCGCAATTACAACACGGGGCCGACTACTGGCGCACCCTTCTCGACGCAGCTTGTGGCATCGACATCTACGGCCATAACGGTGTCTCGGTCGGCGACATCGACAACGATGGTTATGATGATCTCTATATTTGCCAGCCCGCCGGCCTTCCCAACCGGCTTTTCCGAAACCGCGGCGACGGGACCTTCGAGGACATCACCGAATCATCTGGAGTTGGAGTTCTTGAGAACACAGCTTGTGCCCTGTTTGCCGACATCGACAACGACGGCCGCCAGGACCTGATTGTCGTGCGATCCGATGGTCCCGCACTGTTCCTTAACCAGGGCGACGGCAAGTTTCGTCAGCGGTCCGGTGCATTCAAATTCGCGACTCCTCCCCATGGCACTTTTACCGGCGCAGCCATTGCTGATTACGACCGGGACGGCTGGCTCGACGTTTATTTTTGCTTGTACACCTATTACCAGGGAACCGATCAGTACAAATATCCCTCGCCCTACTACGACGCGGAAAATGGTCCTCCCAATTTCTTGATGCGCAACAATCGCGACACAACATTTCGCGATGTCACCGCCGAAACCGGGCTCAATCAGAACAACACTCGCTACAGTTTTTGCTGCGGCTGGAACGACTACAACAACGATGGCTGGCCCGATCTCTATGTCGTAAACGATTTCGGCCGCAAGAATCTTTATCGCAACAATGGAAATGGCACTTTCACTGACGTAGCGGACCAGTTAGGGGTGGAAGACATTGGCGCCGGAATGAGCGTCTGCTGGTTTGATTATGACAACGACGGCGCCGAAGACCTTTACGTCGCCAACATGTGGACCGCGCCCGGTGAACGCATTTCCGCCCAGGATATCTTCCAGAAGGCCGCGCCTGAAAACGTGCGGACTTTGTATCGCAAACATGCCATGGGCAATTCGCTTTTTCGAAACACTAACGGCACATTTCAGGATTCAACGCACTCAACGGGAGTGGGGGTAGGTCGATGGGCGTGGTCAAGCGATGCATGGGATTTTGATCATGACGGTTTCGCCGACCTCTATATCACCAACGGCATGGTCTCTGGCCTTACGAAAGACGACTTGAATAGCTTTTTCTGGCGGCAAGTAGTCGCGAATTCACCCAACGACTCCCGGCCTTCTCACAATTACGAACAGGGATGGAATGCGATCAACGAGTTCATCCGTTCTGACGGCACCTGGAGCGGTTACGAGCGCAACATTTTCTACGCCAACAATCGCGATGGAACATTTTCTGATGTTTCCGGAGTAATCGGCGTTGACTTTCTCGAAGATGGCCGCTCCTTCGCTCTAGCCGATTTCGACCAGGATGGCCGCCTGGAAGTTTTCCTGAAAAATCGCAACGGTCCACAGCTGCGTATTCTGAAAAATGTCTTGGACAATCTGCCGCCGTCCGTGGCTTTTCGCCTGCGCGGCACAAAGAGCAATCGCGACGCGATCGGAGCCGTCGTTACCATCACGACTGAAGTCGGCCGGCAAAAGCGTTGGTTGCAAGCCGGATCAGGATTCCTCTCCCAGCACAGCAAGGAAATTCTTTTCGGGCTCGGAGGAGCCAAAGGCCCCCTCCGAGCGACCATTTGTTGGCCAAGCGGCTTGGTGCAGGAAATCGAAAACGTTCCGCCCAATCACCGGATCTGGGTGGAAGAAGGATCGGAGCCCTCACGGATAGAAGCATTTCGTACGGAACAGCACTTCCGCGCGGAATCGACAGGTGCTGCACCCGAGGATCGAGCGGGCCGTCAACCGGAGGCGTTCCCGACTGGCGTTGAGACCTGGCTGCTAGCGCCAGTCGCCGCGCCGGACTTTTTGCTTCCTGATCTGTCTGGGCGAACCCAGTCGTTATCTGTTCTTCGTGGCAAGCCGGTCTTGCTCACATTCTGGACAACGGAATCCCCAGCTTGCATCGAGACCGTTAAACTTCTAAATCACCTGCCACGAACGCTGCAGCTGCTCACACTAAACCTTGCCGATCCGGCAAGTCCGCAAACCATACAGGAGTTGGCACACCACGAAAATCTCTCTTTTCCTATTCTTCGTGGATCCGACGATGTGGCCGCCATCTACAACATTCTTTATCGGTATCTCTTTGATCGCCATCGCGACCTTACTCTGCCCACATCATTTCTGATTGGCAGTGATGGCGATATTGTGAAGGTCTACCAGGGGCCGATAGACCTGCCGCAGGTTGAACAAGATTTCCGGCACATTCCACGAACTGAGGCCGAACGATTGGCGAAGGCTCTGCCCTTCCCCGGGGTAACCGATGCCAAAGAGTTTCAGCGCAACTATCTTTCCTATGGATCGGTTTTCTATCAACGTGGCTACTACGATCAGGCCGGGGTATGGTTCCAACGCGCTCTGCGCGACGATCCGTCCAGCGCCGAAGCTCTCTACGGCCTGGGCAGCGTTTATCTGCAGGAACAGAAAGCGTCTGAAGCGCGAGATTGTTTTCAACAGGCCACCAAACTGCAAGCAGCGTATCCCGATACTCTCCCCAATGCCTGGAACAATCTCGGCCTTCTCGAAACCCGCGAAGGCCGGATGAGCGACGCCGTTCCCTATTTCGAAAAAGCTCTCCAGCTCAGCCCTGACCACCTGATTGCTCTCGAAAACCTCGGCAACGCTTATCGCCAGCTAAAACAATGGGAGGATGCCCGCAAAATTCTGGAGCATGCAGTCGAAGTCGGACCACAGGATTCTGAAGCGAGTTACAGCTTGGCCATGGTTTACGCGCAATTCAATGATACTGAGCGCGCCCACGAATATTTGCAGCGCGCTTTGAAGCTTCGTCCGGACTATCCAGAAGCGCTCAACAACCTGGGCGTCCTCTATTTGCGTACCCAGCGGCGGGATCAGGCAGTCGCCAGTTTTGAAGAATGCATTCGCGTGGCGCCCAGCTTCGATCAAGCGTATCTGAACCTTGCGCGCGTTTATCTGCTCGAAGGCGCTCCTGACAAAGCACGTGCCGTCCTTCTGGATCTTCTTAGACAACGTCCAGGCCACGCGCAAGCACAAGAAATGTTGGACGAACTAACGCGCTGAGGGCGGCTTCGCCGTCGCCGCGGTCAACAACTGCACAAACATCCTATAAAACTTCTCGCTGTCCAGCTCGTCCTGAATGTCGGCCGTTTTTACCTCAAGCTTCGGCCGGTCCCGATCGCTCCAGCTCAACGTATTGCCGTAGTTAGCGCCGTGATCGATATCAACATCGATGAACCTGGTTTCCTTTCTGGTGATGATGCTCGGATCTAGCCAGGCTGCCGCAGCCAGCTCATCCCACAGGTAGTTGTTTTCATGCAGTCGCGCGTACTGGCCTATATAGCGCGCCGCGGGCGAGTCGCCCGCCTTAATCCGGTTCACGAGATCAGTATTAAAGCCCGTCTTCACTGAGATATCCACGGGCGTACAGACAATTCTCTTCCACCCGGCATGCAGCGCAATGTGAGCCGCTTCGGGGTCGAACCAAAGGTTGAATTCGCGCCGGGGAGTATTTACGAACTCAGGATCGCTGGTTTGCGGATTGAAACTTGCCCCCATAAATACAAGTTCTTTGGCTAAACCCGAAAATTCCGGATCGATCGAGATCGCCAGGGCCAAGTTGGTCATCGGGCCACCCTCATAAATGGTGATCTCATGCGGAAATTTGTGGACCATGCGAATCATGAAGTGGGCAGCATCCTCATCGAGTGCCTTGGTCGTAGGCTTGCCTTCCGGCATGTCTCCCAGTTCATCCGCCGGATGGTAGAAGCGTGGCGTCCAGGCTCCCAGCCAAAGAAAAAAACCGTATTGTTGCTCCCAAAGCTCGGTTTCCTCTTTGCGCCGTACCAGCGGATATTCGGCCCCGGCCACGACCGGAATATCGGTTCGCCCAATGAGCTCGAGCATACGCAATGTGTGCGCTACCTCAGCTTTCAGCCACTGGTCTCCTGTCACCATGGTGAGTCCCAACACCTCAGTTTCAGGAGATTGAATTAACAAAAGCATTGACTGCTGGTCTGTTCCGCCTGGCCCGGCTCCGTCCTGATCAATAATGATCTTGCGTTTCTCCTGTGGCCAGCAGGTGAGCGAGGCGAACAGGAATGCTGCCATCAACCCGAGTCGCTTAACTTTGATCTTCACGTTATCTCTTATTAACGCCCATTTTCCATGGCCCGGCGTCGTAGAAGCGGTGCGAACCGGTCGGACTTGATCGCGCTCTAAGAACTTTTCCTGGATTCGCCGTAATTTCTATACGAACGTCTCCGATTTGTACAGTCAGCTAAGCTGCTGACTCGCATAGAACTTGATTTGAAGTAGAAAGGCTCTTGGATTCCAACAAGGAATAGGTTATCTTGGCCGACGCGAAAGTGCTGGCTTCGAGACAACCCGACAGCACATTTCATGCATAATTCCGTAGCTGCGCCGGGGTGGCCGAAAATCGGGGGCGCCGCATCTCGGAAATGGACCAGCCATGAAACCTCCTCTTTGCC
>Ga0187777_10000666_pt1 | contig 22578 bp, 18 predicted proteins | sample 1015_Q2_SP5_10_M_FD_132416 | JGI IMG/M metagenome (GOLD analysis project Ga0187777, IMG submission 132416) | Tropical peat soil microbial communities from peatlands in Department of Meta, Colombia - 1015_Q2_SP5_10_MG | ecosystem: Environmental > Terrestrial > Soil > Wetlands > Peat | place... | reverse complement strand
GAGGTCGAGCCGGACCACCCTTCCGCCCGCGGTGGCAGTCCCGGCGGAGGTCCCGCCGTAGAGCGGAACGAAGATCTCGTTCCCCACTCGGGCGAAGGGCTGGGGGAAGGCGTTCTGGCCGAAAGCGTAGCCCCCGTCGACGCGCACCCCGAGCCCCTGGACGCCGCCGTCGGGGAGGAGCACCTGGGCCTGGGAGGCCGGCGGACCGGCGAGGATGCTCAGCGTGTTCGAGGCGCTGTTCACCACGTTGATGACCGACCCGGCATCGGGACGGCTGACCACCTCGATGAAGTCCGGGGCGGACCCGACGGGAACGGTCTCCGGGGCGACCGCCGCCAGGTTGCCGAGCGCCAGCTCGCGGAGCAGGCCCTCGTCGGCCACGAGCAGGGCGCCCCCGAGGACGCCGAGCGCCCCGGGCACCGAGCCCACCGCCACCGCCGGCCCGTTCACCGGCGGGTTGCCGTTGCGGATGGGCGCGACGCTGCCCGCGGTGGCGATGCACGCGGCGACCAGGTCCGGCTCGCATCCGCCGGGAAGCGGGGCATCCGGCGTCGGGTGGCAGCCATAGCCCTGCGCGCACACCGAGCCCCCGTCGCCGGCGCAGCCGCCGCAGTTGTTCGGGTCCGTCTCCACGCTGACGCAGGCGCCGTTGCAGACGGCGCTCCCGCACGCCAGCTGGCACGCCCCGGCCGACCCGCCGTCGGGAAGCCGGCTGGGCGCACAGACCTCGGGCGCCTGGCAGACCACGCCTCCATCGCCGGCACAGCCGCCGCAGTTGTTCGGGTCGGTGGTGGTGTCGCTGCACGATCCGCCGCAGAGCGTGAGACCGCCACAGGTGCATTGCCCGGCGACGCACACCGCCCGCGGCTGGCAGGGAACCCCGCAGGTGCCGCAGTTGGCCGGGTCGTTGGCCAGGTCCACGCACGTCACCTCGCACTGCACCGTGCCCGCGGTGCACACCAGCTGGCTGCTCTCCAGGCAGCCCGAGGCGGCCAGTCCGCTGGCGAAGCCCACCGCTCCCAGCGCGAGGAGCAGCACCTTCTGCGTCACGCTCATCGTCCTCACCGCCTCACCTCCCTTTCGTCGCCCCCGGACTGCCCTCGCCCAGCGCCAGGCTGAGGGTCGCGTACACCGCGCGGCCAGGAAGCGGATAGCCGTCCAGGTCCTGTCCCTGGACGTCGAAGACGTTGGTCACCTGCACCGCGGCAGACAGGCGCGGCGAGCGGGGGAGCACCACCACCTCCACGCCGGCGCCGACGAAGACGTGGCCCGGCAGGGTCAGGTCCCCGCTCCGGTTCACCGTCACCACCGACCGCCCCTGGACCTCGAGGTGCAGGCGGAGCCAGTCGGGGCCTCCCGCCAGTCGGGCCCAGCCCAGCTGGCGCGGCCGGTAAGGCAGCTCCTGGCCGAAGTACGGCGCCACGTCACGCAGGTTCACCGTCCACTGCAGGGTGTACGAGCCCGCCGCCTCGAGCCATGGCCAGGGCGCGAGCCGGGCCTCGGCCTCCAGCCCCCAGGCATCCGCCAGCCCCACGTTCTCCGGGCGGGCGAAGAAGGGCGGGGTGTACTCGTAGACGATGAGGTCCTGGTAGCGGACCCAGAAGCCGCCCAGGCTCGCCCGCGACCAGCGGGTGGCGTGCGCCAGCGCGCCGTCCACGTAAAAGGAGCGCTCCGGCTGCAAGTCGGGGTTCACCCCCAGGGTTCCGGTGGGAAGGTAGAGCTCGTAGAAGGAGGGCGGCCGGAAGCCGAACCCGACGTTGGTCAGCGTGGAGAACCCGGCCGGGAGCTGAACCGACGCGCCGACCTTCGGAGAGACGGCCCAGAACGGGCCGGTCTGGTCGAGGCGCACCGCCGGGACGAGCGAGGCGCGGCCCCCGAAGAGAGACCACTCGTCTTGCAGGGAGAGCGAGCTCAGGGCCCAGGTGGGCGACCCGGCCGTCGCGCTCACCGCGGCGAATCCCACCGAGGCCGAGCCGGTGAGGACGTGGGCACCGAGCGTCATCGAGAGGTCGGCCGAGGCCCCGGACTGCCAGAGCAGGTCGTTCTCCCCGGTGCCGAACGTCCCCCCGGACAGGTTGTCCGTGGTGCGGCGCACGTCGAGCCGGAGGTCGAGCGCCGTGCCGTCGGAGAAGACGCGGTCCGACCGGACCGAGGCGAGCAGGCGCGAGGCGCTCTGGCTCGCATCGGGAGTGGGATTGTCCTCGGTGCCGGGGAGGCCGCGGGAGAGAAAGGTCGCCTCGACCAGCGCGGACAGGGTCCAGCCCGAGACCTCCCAGGCGCCGCGGACGAGGCCGCCGCCCGAGGTGGACTGATTGTTGGAGCGCGTCAGCTGCGTCCCCACCGCTTCCGGCACGCCGACCAGCGGCTGGTAGGTGTAGGTGAAGTTCCCCTCGGAATGGCCGGCGTGGAGGATGGCCAGGCCCGAGCCCCCGAGGACCTGGCCGGCCCCGCCCAGGCTCGCTCGCCAGGTCCCGAAGCTCCCCAGGGTCGCGTCGGCGAAGGCGGGCGGCGCCTGGTCCGGAGAGCGCGTGACCAGGTTGACCACGCCGCCCAGGGCGAGCGGACCGTACCGGGCGCCGGCGCCGCCCCGTAGGACCTCCGCCCGCTCGAGGATGGAGGTGGGGACCAGGCTCAGGTCGGCGATGTCCCCCGCCCCGTTGAGCGGGATGCCGTCCAGGAGCACCAGGACGCCGCCGGTGGGCGCGCCGCGCAGCGAGATGCTCTCCGCCTGGCCGAGGCCGCCCGTGGAATTCACCAGCGCCCCGGGCACCTGGGAGACCAGCTCGCCGGTGGTGAGCACCTCTCCGCGACGCCCGCCGAGCTCGACGACGGAGCTCTGGCCGGTGGGGTCGCGCTGGGAGGGCGACTCGGGGGCCGGCTGGGAAGGCGGCAGCGGGACGGTCACCGGGGGGAGCAACACCGGCGCCGGCGAGGACTGTCCCCAGGCCAGGGAGGCCACTCCCACCGCCGGCCCCAGGCCCCACCGCGCCCAATGCCAGAAGCCCATTCCGCGCCTTCCACTCTCTCCGGCGGAGAGAGAAGGCCACCCGCGGCGGCGGCCGGCGTCCGGTCACCCCGCACTCTCGGGCAGGTCTCCTGGCTTCCGGAGCCCGGGACGTGGTGCACCCCAGCGGTGCGTACGCCCGACGCCTCGTCCTCCCACCTTCCCGCAGCCCCGGGGGGCACGCAGTGGCGACCGACGGAGGTCGATGCGGGCCCTGTTCCTCAGGGCCGTCCGGTCACAGTGGCGGGACCGCGCCGGATTCTCACCGGCTTCCCTCTTCGCCCAACGCGGGCACCCGAAGGCAACGGGGGTGTCGCACGGGACACACCTCGAGCGCAAGAGCCGACGGGCCGGAGAAGGATTTCTGAGGCGACAGGCCGGGGGGCCGCCCGGTAGTCTGGCCGTCCTTCGCAGTCAAAAGGGGGTTCCCATGCGCCGTGTCGTGCTCGCAGCTCTCGTCGTCGCTGCTGTCTCCGGCTGCAGCAGCAGCAGCAACAACACCTCGGACCCGGTCTCGGCCTGCAAGAGCGCCATCAACGCGGTCTGCACCAAGCTCTTCAACTGCTACCCGTCGGAGGCAGCCCAGGTCTACACCAACGTCGGCACCTGCGAGACGACGCTCTCGGCAACGGGTTGCACCACGGCCAACACCACCTGCCCGACCGGGAAGACCTACAACTCGAGCAACGCCTCGCAGTGCATCACCGATTACTCGAAGCAGTCCTGCACCGACGTCGGGAACGGGACGGTTCCCACGAGCTGCAGCAACATCTGCACCTGACGGCGGGTCCGGGGAAGGCTTCAGAGCAGGGAGTCCGCCAGCCGGGCGGTGTTCTGCGCCACCCTGGCCAGCAGGGGCCGGCGTCTCCACGCTTCCCGGGACAGCTCGCGCGAGCGGGCCAGGTAATGCGCCTGGACCCGCTCGAAGGCGGCCACCACCGCCGGGTCGTAGACCAGCAGGCTGACCTCCGAGTCCAGGGCGAAGGACCGGATGTCCATGTTCACCGAGCCCACCACCGCCACCGACCGGTCGACGGTGACGTGCTTGGCATGGAGGAAGTGCGGCGCGTAGAGGTGGATGTGGATGCCGGCCTCGAGCAGCCGCGTGTAGTGTGACTGCTGCGCCCAGTTGGTGACGACCTTGTTCGAGTGCTCGGGGACGATGAGGTGCACGGCCACGCCGCGCACCGCCGCCGTCTCCATGGACTGGAGAAAGGGCTCGTCCGGGACGAAGTAGGGCGTGGTGATGACCACCCGCTCGGCGGCCTCGTGCAGGAGGGCGCAGAGCAGCGCCTGCTGGTTCTCGTGCCGGTAGCCGGGGCCGCTGGGAAGGACCTGGGCCACCGACTCGCCGGACGTCTCGCGCGGTGGAAGCAGGACCGAGGTGTCCAGCCGGTGCTCGGTCTCCTGGTAGCGGTCGGCCAGGAGAACGGCCTGGAGCTCCACCACCACCGGGCCGGTGACCCGGGCGAGCAACTCCTCGTTCGGGTAGGCGGGGATGAAGCCCGGGTCGACGATGTTCTGCGACCCGACGTAGCCCACCTTCCCGTCGATGACGGCGATCTTCCGGTGATTGCGGAGGTCCAGCCGGGCGGCGTTGCGCCGGAAGAAGCCGACGCGCAGGGTGGCGATGACCTCCGCCCCGGCCGCCCGGAGCGGTGGGCCCAGGCGCCGCAGGCCGCCTGCCGATCCCACCGCATCCATGAGCACCCGGCAGCTCACGCCGCGGCGGGCGGCACGCTCCACCGCCTCCGACACGCGCCGGCCGGTGGCGTCGGCGGCGAAGATGTAGAAGAGGAGGTGGACGTGGTGGTGAGCGGCGTCGATGTCCGCCACCAGCCGGTCGATGGCCGGGCCGTAGTCGGGGAGCAGCTCCACCTGGTTTCCGCCCATGGGCGCGAAGTCGCCCAGCCGCTCCACCAGCTGGGCGGTCCGGGCCGCCGCCCCGTCCAGCCGGGGTGGCCGGAAGACGGCATGGCTCCGCACCTCGGTGAGCACGGTGCGGATGCGCTCCGCCGCCCGCTCCTCGTCGATCCGGCGCCGCCGCGGGTAGCGGATGCGGCCGATGAGCGCGTACAGCCCGAGCCCCACCCAGGGAACGAGGAAGATGAGCACCAGCCAGGCCCGCGCCGCGTCGGCGCTCCTCCGCTGCGGGACGTAGACCAGCATCACCAGTCGGATGGCCCACTCGCTCAGCACGTAGAGCAGGCCCCAGCTCAACGTCATCTCCACCTCCCTCGGGGGCGGTGCGGCCGGCGGAGTCTAGCGGCAACCGGCCGGGCGAGGGACCAGGGGGCCGAGCCCCCCCTTGCGCCGGCACCGCGGGCCGGCGCACAACAGCCGGAACGCGGAAGAGGCGGAGGCGCCATGCCGGACCGAGAGACCACCAGCTTCATGCGCTCCCTGTGCATGGGAGACATCGAGGAGGACGTGCTCCTGCCCTTCCCCGAGGTCCCGGCCAAGGACGCGGAAACGCTGCGCCAGGTCATCACCTCGCTCGAGCAGCTGCTCGGCCCGCGGCAGAAGGAGTACCGAGCCTGGGACGTGGCCGGCGAGCTGCCGGCCAGCTTCCTCGAGGAGCTGAAGCAGTTCGGCCTCTTCGGGATGGTGATCCCCGAGGAGTACGGCGGGATGGGCTTCGGGAGCACCGCCTACTCCCGCGCTCTTCAAGAAATCTCCCGCTATGACGGCTCGGTGGCGGCGACCGTCGGCGCCCACCAGTCCATCGGGATGCGTGGGCTTCTGCTCTTCGGGACGCCGGAGCAGAAGCGCCGCTGGTTTCCGCGCCTGGCCACGGGAGAGATGGTCGCCGCCTTCTGCCTCACCGAGCCGGGCGCCGGGTCCGACGCTGCCTCGGTGAAGACCACCGCCGTCCGCGACGGCGACGCCTGGGTGCTGAACGGGAGCAAGCTGTGGATCACCAACGGCGGTCTGGCCCAGCTCTTCACCGTCTTCGCCAAGACCGGCCGGCCGGAGGAGCGGGGCAAGCTCACCGCCTTCATCGTCACCCGGGACCTGCCCGGCGTCGGTGTCGGCCCGCACGAGGACAAGATGGGGCTGCGGGCCAGCTCCACCGCGGCGGTGTTCCTGGACAATGTCCGCGTTCCGCTCGACCACCTGCTCGGCGAGGAGGGGAAGGGCTTCAAGGTGGCGATGCGCATCCTGAACAACGGGCGCACCGGGTTGGGAGGCGGGTGCGTGGGCGGGATGAAGCGGATGATCGAGCTCTCCACCCGGCAGGCGAAGGGCCGGGTCCAGTTCGGCCGGCCGATCAGCGACTTCGGGCTGATCAAGCAGAAGGTCGGCCACATGGTGGTGGAGACCTACGCCGCCGAGGCGGTGGTGGGGATGGTGGCCGGGCTCATCGACCAGGGCTACCAGGACTACGCGGTGGAGGCGGCCATCTCCAAGGTCTTCGCCACCGAGGCGCTCTGGCGCACCACCGACGAGGCCCTGCAGATCGCCGGGGGAAACGGGTTCATGCGCGAGTTCCCCTACGAGCGCGCGCTGCGGGACTGCCGCATCTTCCGCATCTGGGAGGGGACCAACGAGATCCTCCGGCTGTTCATCGCCCTGACGGCGATGAACGACGTCGGGGCGCAGCTCACCGACCTGGCCACCAGCCTGAAGGGAGTGCTGGCCGATCCGATCAAGGGCTTCGGCGTGCTCAGCGACTACGCGCGGCGGCGCGCCGGACTGGTGACCAACGTCGGCCGGAACAAGGGCGCCTTCACCCGCCTCCATCCGTCGCTGCGCGACGCAGCCGAGGTGTTCGAGGACGCCACCCGGGACCTGGCCACCGCCGCCGACCGGATCCTGCGCAAGCACGGGCGCCGCATCGTCGACATGCAGTTCGCCACCCGGCGGCTGGCGGACATCATGGTCGACCTCTTCGTCCTGGCCTGCGTGCTCTCCCGGGTGGACGCCTCGGTCAAGCGGCTGGGGGAGGAGGGGGCGGCCCACGAGCGGGAGATCCTCGAGGTCTTCGCCGGCCAGGTCGCCCGCCGGGTGAAGAGCAACTTCGGGAAGATCGACGACAACGACGATGAGCTGATCAAGGGGCTGGCCGACCATGCCCTCGCCCTGGAGCGCTTTGGGTGGGACAACCTCGCCTAGCCCGGGCCGCGGCGCTCCTCCTGCTCGCCGGCTGCGGGCAGCCGCCGGCCGCCCGGGTGGTCTCGGCGCGCGAGCTGGGCACGGTCCGCCAGTCCCCCCTCATCGTCGGCCGGGACGGGGGTGGCAGCGCGCTTCTCTTCGGGGTCTCGGTGTGGGTGTTCGGGGACACGGTGACCAGCGTGCCCGACGTGGACGGTCAGACCTGGCACAACAACTCCTTCTCCCTGACCTCCGACCTGGTCGCGTCCGACGGCATCGGCGGGTTGACCGAGCCCACCGACGCCGCCGGAGCGCCGGCCTACCTGCTCGCCCCCACCGCCGACGAGGCGGCCTTCCTCATCGCGCACGCAAGAGACCCGTGCGCCGAGCAACCCTGCGGGGCGCGCTACGCCGCCTGGCCGGGCACACCGGTCTACGACTCCGGCCGGGGCCGCGCCCTCATCCCGTACTCGCTGGTCTGGGCGGCGCCGGGGGATTTCAACTTCCACGGCGTGGGCCACTCGTTCGCGGTGTGGGAGGGCCCGGGGGCCGCGCCGGTGCGCCCGGAGGTGGCCCCCGGGACCGCGCACCCCACCCTGCTCTTCGGGCCGGACGAGCCGGGGTTCGGCAGGCGTGTTCTCCAACGACGTCCATGTCCGGACCGCACCGGCGCTCACCGGACCGTGGTCGGACGAGGGGACGCTCTTCACCGCCGACCGGAAGGGCCGGGGCGGCAACAGCGACGACGCCCAGCCGCATGCCGAGTACGCCGAGGGCGGCGGCCGGGTGCTCTACGTCACCTACTCGCGCCCCACCGGCAACGGCCGGTTCGCGTCGGAGCTGGCGCTGGTCGAGGTGACGCTGGAGTAGACCTCCGGCGTGGTAAGCAGGCGAGCCCATGCCCAGCCTCCGCCACAAGGTGCTCTTCATCACCGGCGCCAGCCGGGGCATCGGCCTGGCCATCGCCCTGCGCGCCGCCCGCGACGGCGCGCGCATCGCCATCGCCGCCAAGACCGCCGAGCCCCACCCCAAGCTGCCGGGGACGATCCACACCGCCGCCGAGGAGATCGCCCGTGCCGGCGGCGAGCCGCTGCCCCTGGCGGTGGACATCCGTGACGAGGGGCAGATCGCCCGCGCCGTGGAGGCGACCGTCCAGCGCTGGGGCGGCATCGACATCTGCGTGAACAACGCCTCGGCCATCGGCCTCACCGACACCGAGTCCACGCCGATGAAGCGCTTCGACCTGATGCACCAGGTGAATGCACGCGGCACCTTCGCCACCACCCAGGCCTGCCTTCCACATCTCAAGAAGGCGTCCAATGCCCACGTCCTCAACATCTCGCCGCCGCTGAACATGAAGGCGCGGTGGTTTGCCGGGCACGTGGCCTACACCATGGCCAAGTACGGCATGAGCATGTGCGTCCTGGGGATGGCGGAGGAGTTCCGGGACGCGGCCGTGGCCGTCAACGCGCTCTGGCCGCGGACGGCCATCGCCACCGTGGCCATGGACATGATCGGCGGCGGGCCGGAGATCCGCCGGCAGTGCCGGACGGTGGACATCATGGCCGATGCGGCCCACGCCGTCCTGGGCCGGGACGCCCGGACCTGCACCGGCAATTTCTTCATCGACGACGAGGTGCTCCGCGCCGAGGGGGTGAAGGACCTGACGCGGTACGCGGTGGACCCCGGCGCCGAGCTCCTGCCCGACTTCTTCCTGGACTGAGGCCGATTCCGGATGCGATGGCGGCGGGCGCTGGCGATGGTCTACGGGCTGCTCGGCGGCGTCCTGGCCGTCTATGCCTTCGTCGACCCGCTGTGGGGATTTCCGAGCTGCCTGGTGCTCGGGGGGTGGCTCCTCTTCCTCGCCAGCCGCTGCCTCGGACAGGGCGAGCTGACCGGCCTTCTCCGGCGCACGGCCGGGGTCTACCTGCTCATCGCCGCGGCGGGCGTGGCGCTCCTGGTCTGGAACCGCACGCAAGGGAGGGGCCCGGGCGAGACGGGCCGCGTGCCCTGGGTCTCCTTCCCGGTCTTCCTGAGCACGGTTTCTGCCGTGGCGGCGCTCGTCTCCTGGCTCGCGCTCCGCCGCGGCACCGCCGACCGCGGTGCGGACCCGAGCTGAGCGATGGCGCCGCCGGCCGGCAGCGAGAGGACCCTCCGCGTCGGGTTGATCGGCGACCGGCGCGAGACGAGCCCGGCGCATTCCGCCATTCCCGAGACGCTGCGGCTCCTGGCGGAGACGGACCGCATCCGCTCCGAGCCGGTCTGGCTTCCCACGCAGGGGCTCGACCCGGGGGGCATCGAGCGGGCGAGGGTGGACGCGCTGTGGGCGGTGCCCGGGAGCCCCTACGCCAGCCTGGAGGGGGCGCTGGAGGGCATCCGCTACGCCCGCGAGCGGGCGGTGCCCTTCCTCGGCACGTGCGGTGGCTTCCAGCACGTCATCGTCGAGTTCTTCCGCAACGTGCTCGGGGAACGAGACGCGGATCACGGCGAGTCCAGCCCCGGGGGGGCGATGCGGGTCATCGACCTGCTCGACCGCTCGCTGGTGGAGGCGGTGGAGGCGGTGGTGCTCGTCCCCGGCTCGCGCGCGGCGGCGCTGGTCGGCGCACCGAGGACCCGCGAGCGCTTCCGGTGCCGCTACGGGTTCGCCCGCGCCCACTGGAATCGCCTCGACGGTACCTCGCTCCGGGTCACCGGCGCCGACGGTTCGGGGACGCCGCGGGTGGTGGAGCTGGACGGCCACCCCTTCTTCCTCGCCACGCTCTTCCAGCCCGAGCTCCTGGCGCGCGACGCCGGACGGCCCCATCCCCTGGTGCGCGGGCTGCTCGAGGCGGCCTTGCGCCGTCCGCGCCCGCCGGCCTAGACGTCCCCCGGCGCGCATGTTCATCGGGCACTTCGCAGTGGGCATGGCGGCCAAGCGGGTCGCGCCCCGGACCTCGCTCGGAACGCTGTTCGCCGCCGCCCAGCTCCTGGACCTGGTCTGGCCGGCGCTGGTCCTCCTCGGTGTGGAGAGGGTGCGGGTGGATCCCGGCAACACCGCCTTCACGCCGCTCGACTTCGAGAGCTACCCGTGGACGCACAGCCTGCTCATGACCCTCGTCTGGGCGGTGGGTTTCGGGCTCGCCTACCGGTCGCGCACCGGGTACGCGCGCGGAGCCTGGACCGCTGGAGCGCTGGTGCTCTCCCACTGGATCCTCGACCTTTTCACGCACCGTCCCGACCTGCCCCTGGCGCCGGGCGGCCCGAAGGTGGGCCTCGGCCTGTGGAACTCGGTGCCCGCCACGCTCATCGTCGAGGGGACCCTGTTCGCGGTGGGCGTTCTGCTCTACGCCACCGGGACGCGGGCACGGAACCGCACCGGCCGCGTGGCCTTCTGGACCCTGGTGGCGGTCCTGGTCGGCCTCTACGTCGCCGCGCGGGGGCCACCTCCTCCGAGCGCTCGCGCCATCGGAGCCGCCGGCCTCGTGACGTGGCTCTTCATCCCCTGGGCCGTCTGGATCGACCGGAATCGAGAGCCGGTCGTCTCCGGAGGTTGACCTCCGGTCCGGACCGGGAAGCGGTTCGTCGACGGAGCTGGACGGACGTTCACCGGGTCATCTCGGATCCGGGGCGGCACGCGGCGTGCTCCTCCCGGACGCGACGGGTGCCACTCCAGGCCCCGGTGAAGGGGGTCGACGCGTGCTGACGGCAGGGAAGCGACTGGCGGTGTTCTCCATCCGGGAGAACAAGGGTGGGAGTGTCTGGGTGCGGGCGGGTTCCGCATTCGTCAACCGGGATGGCTCGCTCAACGTGCTGCTCGACGTGCTCCCGCTCGATGGAAGGCTCCACGTGCGCGAGGCGGGCGAGAAGGGCGAAAAGGAGAAAAAGGAGGGAGAGGCCAAGGCCGCTCCGGCGCTCGCCGCCGCCGGAGGTGCGGCGTGATTCGGGCGCAGGGTCTCCTGCTCGCTCTCTTGGTCGCCGGGCCGGCCATCGGTGCGCCCACCACCCGGCGTCCGCTGGGAACGGGCGTGGTCAACCTGAACACGGCCACGGTCGAGCAGCTCGATGCCTTGCCGGGGGTGAGCCCCCGGGTGGCGCAGGACATCGTCGTCCACCGTCGAGAGCACCCCTTTGCCCGACCGGAGGAGGTGGTGCGGGTGAAGGGGTTCGGCCGCCACCGCTTCGAGCGGCTGCGGCCTCACCTGACGGTGACCGGACCGACGACCTTCAAGCCCTTGCGAGCCGCCACCCCCCGGCCTCCGATGGCGCCGCTCGGACGCTCGGAACGTTGAGGGAGGGGCTTCCGCGCGGCCCGGCCGCCGGTCATGCTGGAGGCCGTCACCAGTCCAGAGTCGACGCACCGCGCCTGCCGTGAATCTGTCCGACGTCTCGCCCCGAACCCCCGACCCACGCTCCGTCCCCTCCGCGGACGTCGAGGCCCGGTCTCCGGGGAGCACGGTGGAGCGCTTCGTCGACGCCGTCCGGCGGCAGCAGCGGCGGGCGCTCCTTGCCCAGGGGGCGCTGCTCGGCGCGGCCGCGCTGGCGCTGGGCGTGCTCGGCGCGGCGCTCCTGGTCGGACCGGCGCCGGCCCTGGCGCGGTGGCTCAACGGGACCTGCGTCATCGCCGGGGCCGGGCTTCTGGCCTGGCGCGTGCTGGTGCTGCTCCGGCGAGGGTCGGGGGACCGCTTCCGCGCCGCCCGGCTGGTGGCCGCCCGCGTCCCGGGGGTGAGCCTGGACCTGCTCGCCGCGCTCGAGCTGCGCGCCGCGCTCGCCCACGCCGATGCCTTCTCCCAGGAGCTGGCTCGCGCCTACCTCTCCGGGACGGACGAGAGGGCCGCGGCGCTCGATGCGCGCCACGTGGTCGACCGGAGGCCGACCCGCATCGCCCTCGCACTGGCGCTGTCGGCCCTGGCCCTCGCCTGCCTGGGGGCGCTCTTCGCCCCCCAGGGCTTCCGGGCCGTCGCCCGCCTGGTCCGGCCGGAGACCCCCGGGGGGGCGGCGCGCGAGCCCATCACCGGTGACTTCGAGCTCACCTACCGCTACCCGGCCTACACCGGGCTCCTGCCGCGGACGGTGTCCGGCTCCGGCGGAGAGATCAGCGCGCCGGTGGGCACGGTGGTCGATCTCCGAACCCGGTCCGACCGCCCGGTGCCCCAGGCGGCACTCGTCCTGGAGGGCGCCCGGGTGCCCCTCCGCGTCGAGCACGAGCGCGACCTGTCCGGGAGCCTCGAGGTCAGGAAGTCGGGCAGCTATGCGGTGGTCTTCCTCGGCCGGACGGGGCGAGAGCTGGTCCGCGGCCCGGAGCTCCCCATCACCGCCGTGCCGGACGCCCCGCCCAAGGTCTCGCTCCTCCTGCCGGCCTCGGACCTGGAGGTCGATCCGGGGTCGGAGCTCACGCTGCGCTGGGAGGCCAGCGACGACTACGGGCTGACCGCGCTCTCCCTCGTCTACCAGCTCCCCGGGGGCGCCGAGACCCGGACGGCCCTTCCGGTGATGGAGGGACGGCGGAGCCAGGGGTCCTGGAAGTGGGCGCTGGCCGGGCTGAAGCTGTCGCCGGGAGACCGGATCACCTACTTCCTCGAGGCGGTGGACAACGACGCCGCCGACGGGCCCCAGAAGGGCACCAGCCGCGCCCAGACGCTGCGCATCTACAGCGCCGCCGAGCACCGGACCGAGGGCATCCGCCGGGTGGATGCCCTCTGGGAACGGATGGTCTCCCACCTCGCCGACCGGATGGAGGGGCCGGATCGCTCCCGGACCCGCGACATCGCCGCGGTCACCGCCCAGACGCGGGTGGACGAGTCCGGGCAGACCCTGGCCGGCGACCTCATCGTCACCGGGCGCCAGCTGGCCCGGGAACGCGACCGCCCCGAGGCGCTGGCGGCGGCGGCGAGCAACATCGGCGAGCGACTCTCTCACTCGGTGCGCACCACCGCCGAGGCGCGGCGGATTTACCTGCGGGTGAACGGGCGCAGCCCGGAGAGCGATCCCGGCGCCCGCCTCGCTCGCGCCGCGGGCGAGGAGGTGGGTCAGGTGGAGCGGGACGTCCTCTACCTCGAATCGCTCCTCGACCATCAGCGCATGGAGGAGATCCGGGACCTGACCGAGGCCATCGCCCACGACCAGCGCGAGCTGGCCCGGCTCATCGAGCAGTTCCAGGCCACCCATGACCCGGGGCTCAGGGATCAGATCCTCCGCCAGGTGGCCTCGCTCCGCCGTCGCATCGACGAGCTGATGCAGCGGCGGATGGAGCTGGCCCGCGGCATCCACGACGAGCACTTCAACCAGGAGGCCTTCCGCGAGCTCGTCCAGGAACAGGACCTGGGAGGCGCCCTGCGGGAGATCGAGCGGCTGCTCCGCGAGGGGAAGACCCAGGAAGCGCTGGCCCGGCTGCAGCAGCTCCAGCTGGAGACCGAGCGGCAGATGCGGGACACCGACCAGCAGCTCGGACGCCCGGACCCGGAGCTGGTGAAGCGCTTCCGGGACTTCGCCGAGTCGCTCCGGGCGACGCGCGAGGAGCAGGCCCGGGTCGCCTCGGAGACGAAGAGCATCCGCGACCGCTACCGGGACCAGCTGCGCGAGCGGCTCCGGGCCAAGGGCGGCGCCCTGCGGGACTCGATGCGGCGCGACGCCGAGGCGGTGGCCCAGGACTACCGGAAGGTGCGGCCCGGTGAGCTGGGGCCCCGCAGCGACCGGGCCCTGGAGCACGCCCAGTCCGAGCTGGAGAACCTCAAGAATGCGCTGCGCTCGGAGGACTTCGATCTGGCCGCGGACGCGGCCCGCGCCGCCGGCCTGTCGGCGGACGAGATCGCCCGCGACGCCGAGCAGCGGCACGCCCTGGACGAGGCTTACCGGAACCCGCCCGACATGCGCGAACAGTCGAAGCGCATGGCGCAGCGGATGGAGCAGGACGCCCAGAAGCTTCACGACATCCAGCGCAAGCTGCAGCAGCTCTTCCCGCCGGCCGGCTCCCAGCTCTCCTCCCAGGACCGCCAGCGGCTGGACCAGCTCTCCGGAGAGGAGCGCGCCCTGGAGCGCCGGGCCCAGGAGCTCGCCCAGAAGATGCAGGCGCTCAACCAGCTGGCGCCGATCTTCGGCGAGCAGGGGGTCGACCAGCTCGGCCAGATCGGCGAGCGGATGGCGGGCGCCTCGGAGCGGCTCGATGCCCGGGATCCGGCCCGCGGTTACGGCGAGCAGAAGGCGGCGCTCGACGGGCTCGAGCAGCTGGAGCAGCAGCTCCAGCAGAGCCAGCGCGGCGGCGGGCGGGGGGGGATGCCCCTTCCGCTCCTCGCCGGCAGCCAGGAGGGCGGGAACGACGTCTCCCAGCAGAAGGTGGACATCCCCGAGCCGGACCCGGGCGGCGACTTCGTCGACTTCCGGAAGGACCTGCTCGAGGCGATGAAGCAGGGAACGCCCGAGCGGTACCGGGAGCAGGTGAAGAGCTACTACGAGGAGCTGGTCAAGTGACCCTCGGCCACCTTCTCCTCGCCGCTGCCCTCGCCCTGTCCTCGGTCGGCAGCGCCGCGCCGTCGGCCGAGGCCCGGGCGCGCCTCCACACCCTGGAGACGCTGCTCGACGAGGAGGACTACGTCGGGGCGCGGGCCGCCCTGGACGAGCTCAGGGCCCGCACCCCGTCGGGCCTGGAGGCCCTCGACTACTTCGCCGGCCGCATCGCCTTCGGGGAGGGAAGGTACGCCGAGGCGGTGGAGCTTCTCGAAGCGGCCGGCCTGGACGACCGGCCCGGCTCCTACCTCAAGCTGGCCCGCGACACGCTGGCGGTCACCAAGGACCACCGCCGGCTGGAGAGCGAGCACTTCGTCTTCCTCTACCCGCCGGGCAAGGACGCGGTGCTCGCCCCCTGGGCGCTGGAGACGCTGGAGGCGCAGCGCGCGGCGCTGCTCGAGGACCTCGGTCACGCCCCGCCGGGCAAGGTCCGGGTGGAGGTGGTCAGCGACGCCGCCGACCTGGCCCGGGCCTCGACGCTCTCCAAGAAGGAGATCGACGCCACCGGGACGATCGCCATCTGCAAGTTCAACAAGCTCATCGTCACCAGCCCCAAGGCGGTGCTCCGGGGTTACGACTGGCTGGACACGCTGGCCCACGAGTACACCCACCTGGTGGTCACCCAGAAGGGGCACAACACCGTGCCCATCTGGCTGCAGGAGGCGCTGGCCAAGTACCTCGAGTCGCGCTGGCGGGGTCCGGCCGGGAGGGCGCTGCAGCCCTCCTCGCGCGCCATGCTCGCCGAGCGGGTGAAGAAGAACGCCCTCATTCCCTTCGCCCGGATGCACCCCTCGATGGCCAAGCTGCCCACCTGGCAGGACGCGGCCACCGCCTTCGCCGAGGTGTTCCTCGCCGCCGAGTACGTGGACCGCGAGCACGGCCGCGCAGCGCTCCGCACCATCGTCGAGTCGATGGCCGCCGGAAGCACCGACCAGCAGGCGGTGGAGATGGCCACCGGGCGGAGCTTCGCCGCCTTCGAGCGCGGCTGGATGGCCTACCTGCGCGCCCAGCCCGTGCCGCGCAGCGCAGCCGCGGCCAGCGCCAAGCTCGTGCTCCGCGACTCCAAGGCCGCCGACGCCCCCGAGAGCAAGGGACGGGAGATCGGCTTCCGGGACTTCGTCGACGTCGACGAGCCGGCGGTGCGGCGGTACGCCCACCTCGGGGAGCTGTTCCGCGAGAGAGGCCGCTTCGCCGCGGCGGCCGAGGAATTCGGCCGCGCCCACGCCCTGGTCGGGAGCAAGTACGAGTCGGTGGCCAACAAGTACGCCCTGGCGCTCTTCGCCGTGCACCGGGTGGACGAGGCGGAGAAGGTGCTGCTCGGAACGCTCCAGGCGCACCCGGGGAGCGCCAGCACCCAGGTGCACCTCGGCCGCATCTACCTCGCCCGCGGGGACTGGACGCACGCCCGGGACGCCTACCGGGCCGCCCTGGCCCAGGACCCCTTCGACCCGGAGATCCACCTGGCGCTGACCAAGGCCGCCGAGGGCCTCCGGGATCCCGCCCTGGCCGAGCGCGCCCGGAGCGCCGCCGCCCTGCTCACCGGCCTGCCCCGGGAGCGGCTGGACGCGCTCCTCCGCCGGCTTCCCGGGCCCGATGCCGACCTCTCCAACGTCGACGTGCCGCCGGCCCGGCCGGACCCGCCGGAGGTTCCCGAGTCCGCCGCACCCCGCCGGAGCCCGCCCACCACCAACTGACCATGAACCTGACCCTCCCCTCCCCCCTGAGCGACGGACCCGGAGACGATCTGCGCGCCGTCCACGCGCTGGCCGACGCGAAGCGACAGATCGTCGAGCAGATCCGCAAGCGCATCGTCGGCCACGACGAGGTCGTGGAGAGCCTGCTGGTGGCCCTCTTCTCGCGCGGGCACTGCCTCTTCGAGGGCGTCCCCGGCCTGGCCAAGACGCTGCTCATCTCCACGCTGGCCGAGGTGCTCAACCTGGGCTTCAACCGGATCCAGTTCACCCCGGACCTGATGCCCTCCGACATCACCGGCACCGACATCCTCGAGGAGGACCGGGCCACCGGCCACCGCGACTTCCGCTTCGTCCCCGGCCCGCTCTTCGCCAACATCGTCCTCGCCGACGAGGTGAACCGGACCCCTCCCAAGACCCAGGCCGCCCTCCTGCAGGCGATGCAGGAGTACCGGGTCACGGCCGGGGGCCGGACCTACCCCCTCGACCTTCCCTTTCTCGTCTTCGCCACCCAGAACCCCATCGAGCAGGAAGGCACCTACCCCCTTCCCGAGGCCCAGCTCGACCGGTTCATGTTCTACGTCGACGTGGGGTACCCCTCGGCCGACGAGGAGGTGGAGATCGTCCGCACCACCACCGGGGGCGCGGCACCGCGTCTCGGGAAGGTCCTCTCGCCGGAGCAGATCCTCGCACTCCAAGAGCTGGTCCGCCGGGTGCCGGTGCCGGACCACGTGGTGCGCCACGCGGTGGAGCTGGTCCGCCACACGCGGCCCCAGGAGGCCAGCGCGCCGGATTTCATCCGCCGGCTCGTCTCCTGGGGAGCCGGGCCGCGGGCGAGCCAGTACCTGGTGCTGGGCGCCAAGGCGCGCGCCGTTCTCCAGGGCCGCTACGCGGCCAGCGTGGAGGACGTCCGGGCGCTGGCCCAGCCCGTGCTCCGCCACCGGGTGCTCCCGAACTTCACCGCCGAATCCGAGGGCGTCACGGCGAAGAACCTGGTGGAACAGCTGCTCGAGGTGGTCCAGCCCTAACGAGGCAAGGCCCGTGGCCCCGCTCGACGCCGCCACCATCGCCAAGCTGGCCGGGGTCAAGCTGCGTGCGCGCGCGGTGATGGAGGGTGTGCTCTCCGGCCTCCACAAGAGCCCCCACCAGGGGCAGAGCGTGGAGTTCGCCGAGCACAAGGAATACGCGCCCGGCGACGAGCTCCGTCACCTGGACTGGAAGGCCTACGGCAAGTTCGACCGCTTCTACGTCAAGCGCTTCGAGCATGAGACGGACCTCAGGGCGGTGCTGATGGTCGACGCCAGCGCCTCGATGGGTTACCGCTCCGGTCCGCTCTCCAAGCTCGAGGTGGCCACCTCGCTGGCCGGCGCGCTGAGCTACCTGCTCGTCCGCCAGCAGGACGCCGCCGGCCTGTCGGTGCTCGTCGGCGACACCTTCCGGGACCTGCCCCCGCGCGCGGCGGCCGGCCACCTCATGTCCTTGCTCGGTGCGCTGGAGCAGCTCCAGCCGGCGGGGGGCACCCACCTGCGCGCCGCCGCCGACCACCTCGCCGAGCGGCTTCCGCGCCGGGCCCTGGTGGTCGTCCTCTCCGACCTCTTCGACGAGGCTCCCGACGCCCTGAAACGCATCCTCCAGCTCCGCGCGCGGAAGCACGACCTGGCCGTGTTTCACATCCTCGATCCGGCCGAGCTGGAGTTTCCCTTCGACGACCCGACGCTCTTCCTCTCCATGGAGGACGAGCGGCGGCTGGAGGTCAACGCCCGGGAGATCCGCTCGAGCTACCTGGAGGAGCTGGGGGCCTTCCTCGAGGAGACCCGTGAGCTGTGCGCCGAGTCGGACGTCGACTACCAGCTGGTGCGGACCGACCAGCCGCTGGACGCGGTGCTGCTCGAGTTCCTCGCCCGGCGCCAGGGGCGGAGGCGGTGAGCTTCGCCCACCCCTGGATGCTGCTCGGGACGAGCCTGGCGCTGCTGCCCCTCCTCGTCCACCTCTTCGATCGCCGCCGGCCGCGCCCGCAGCCCTTCGCCGCCATCGCCTTCGTCCTCCGGAGCCACCGCCGGACCACCTCGCGGCTCCGGCTCAGGCGGCTGCTCCTCTACACGCTCCGCACCCTGCTCCTTCTGGCGGTGCCGGTGGCCCTGGCCAGGCCCCACCTGGTGCGCCCGGGCGGGCTCCCGGCGCATGCTGCCGGCCCGGCGGCGACGGCGCTGGTCGTGGACCGCTCGCTGGCCATGCGCTTCCGCGACGAGGAGTCGCTCTTCGAGCGGGCACGCGCCGCGGCCCGCGAGGCGCTCGCCTCGCTCCTCCCCGAGGAGCCGGTCACCCTCGTACCCTGCGGTCCGGAGGTGGAGCCGCCGCCGCCGCCCGGCTTCGACCGGAGCCGGCTCCGTCAAGCCATCGACGCGCTGGAGCCCTCCTACGGGGGCGCGGACCTGAACCTCTGCCTCGGGCTGGCCGCCCGGTCCCTGGAGGAGAATCCGCTCCCCGGCAAGCGCCTGGTGGTCGTCTCCGCCTTCACCGCCGCCTCGCTCCGCCTGGAGGCGCCCCCCCCGCGCATCCGGGCGGGCGACAAGCTCGTCACGCCCGAGGTGGTGCTCCGCGACGTGGCCGCCGGGCGCGCGCTTCCCAACCACTTCCTCCTCGAGGTGAAGGCCGAGCCCGCGCCCCAGGCCGGGCCGCGCATGGTGCAGGTGACCTTCACTGCCCGCAATGCCAGCGCCGCCGAGACCGGCGAGCTGCCGGCGACGCTCGAGCTGGGCGGGCGCGCGGTGGCCAAGTCCTTCCTCTCCCTCGGCCCCGGCGCCACGGCCCAGAAGACGCTCCTCGCCCGGGCCGAGGCCGGCGGCGCCGTGGCCGGCGCGGTGGTCCTTCCGGCGGACGGACTCGCCGAGGACGACCGGCGAGACTTCGTGGTCCAGGTCCCCCGGGAGCTGCGCGTCCTGGTGGTGGACGGCGCTCCCAGCGCGGTGCGGTACCGGGACGAGGCCTTCTTCTTCGAGGCGGCGCTGGCCGCGCCCGGCTCGCCGGTCCGCCCCACCCTGCGGGACCCGGAGGCGGCCTGGCGCGAGCACTTCCCCGAGTACGACGTGCTGGCGCTGCTCAACGTCCCGGCGCCCACCGCCGAGGTGGCCGGCCGGCTCAGGGCCTACGTCGAAGGCGGCGGCGGGCTCCTGGTGTCGATGGGCGACCAGGTGGAGCCCGAGGCGTGGAACCAGCGCCTCGGCGGGCTCCTTCCGCGGCAGCTCCGGCTGGTGAAGAGCGCCGGCGCGACCGGGGAGACGGCGGTGCGCCCGGCGCGCCTCGGCGACGTGGCCTGGGACCATCCCCTCTTCCAGCCCTTCACCGGCAAGGCGCGCGAGGGCCTGCTGGCGGCGCGCTTCTTTCGGTACATGCTGGTCGAGGGCGGGCCGAGGTCCGGCGACGCCACCGAGGTGCTGGCCGCCTTCGACGACGGGGCGCCGGCCCTGCTCCTCGCCCGGCGTGGCAAGGGACGGGTCGTCCTGCTCACCTCCACCGTGGACCGCGACTGGTCGGACTTCGCCATCCGCACCAGCTTCCTGCCGCTGATGCAGCGCGCCGCCGCGTACCTGGCGGGTGGGCTGGACGAGAGGGAGCGGATGGAGGGTCGAATCGGCCAGACGCTCGTCCTTCGCCCCGAGCCCCTGCTGCGGGTGGTCGAGGTGCGGGGGCCCTCCTCCGGGGCCCGGGTCCCGCTGCATCCCGAACCGGACGGCAGCGTGCGGGTCGGGCCGTTCCACGAGCCGGGCATCTACCGGCCGCTGGACGCCGGCGGCGCGGCGGCGATGGCGCCCTTCGCCGTGGTGCTCGACCCGGCCCAGAGCGACCTGACCCGGGTCAAGGCGGAGGCGCTGGCCGCCTATTTCGGCGAGGAGGCGGTCCGGGGACCCGCCGGCGGGGCCGAGGCGAGCGTTCCGGTCTGGACCTGGCTCCTGGTCGCCGCGGCGGTGCTCTTCTTCCTCGAGGGGACGCTGCTCCGGACGGCCTGAGCCGACGGCCGCGGCTCAGCGTCCGGCCGCGCGCGGCTCGCGCGGGCGGGCGGCCAGACGCTCCACCCCGGCCACCACCCGCTCGGCGAGGGGCGACCCGTCGAGCCTGGAGATCTCGACCAGGCCGGTGGGGCTGGTGACGTTGACCTCGGTCAGGCAGCGGCCGATGACGTCCAGGCCAACGAAGTGGAGGCCCTCGGCGCGGAGGTGAGGAGCGAGGCGCTCGCAGACCGCCCGGTCCTGGGAGGAGAGCTCGGCGCGCACCGGAGTCCCCCCGGCGGCCATGTTCCCGCGATGGTCGTCGGGGCGTGGCACGCGCAGGACGGCGCCGAGCGGCTCGCCGTCCAGGACCAGGATGCGCTTGTCGCCGGCCCGGGACTCGGCCAGGTAGTGCTGGAGCATGGCCCACTCCGTCCCGTGGCGCGTGTACAGCTCGAGCAGGGAGGCGGCGTTCCGGTCGCCCCGGTGGAGAAGGACCACCCCCTCGCCGCCATGGCCCTCCACCGGCTTGAGGACCACCCCCCCGGGGGCCGCTTCCACGAAGGCCCGGAGCTCGGCGACATCCGCACTCACCAGCGTCTCCGGGCACAGGTCGGGGAAGCGGAGGGCCCAGAGGTGCTCGCTCGCCCCGCGGAGTCCACCGGGCGAATTGACGAAGAGGGGGGGCCGCCGGGAGGTCGCCTCCACGAGCTGCGTGGCGTGCAGGAAGGCGAGATCCACCGGGGGGTCCTTCCGGAGCCAGACCACGTCCAGCTCGTCGAGCGCCATCGTTCGCCCGCCCACCACCCGGAAGTGAGCGCCCTGGACGGCCTGCACCTCGACCTCGCGCAGGTGCGCCGCCGGTCGCCCCTGGGCGTGGAGGAGCTGGTGCTGCTCGAAGCAGAAGACGAGGTGTCCGCGCGCCTGGGTGGCGAGCATCAGGGCGAAGGTGGTGTCGTGGTGGACGAGGACCCCCTCCAGCGGATCCATGAGGAAGCCCACCCGCAGTCGCTCGCTCGCCACGGCCCCGGAGGATGCCCCGGGGCTCGCCGCCTGCGCCAGGGGCGCTGCTACACTCCCTCCTCCAGGGTGACCTCCCCTCTCGAGCGGGACTGCGCGCGGCTGTTCCTGGTCGGTTTCCGCGGCAAGGCGGTGGACCCGGACCTCGCCGCCCTGGTGCGGGACGGCGTGCTGGGGGCGATCCTCTTCTCGAGGAACGTGGGCACGCACGAGGAGACCGCGGCGCTGGCGGCCGACCTGAAGCGTGCCGCCGGCCGCCCGTTTCTCCTCGCCGTCGACCAGGAGGGTGGCCGGGTGGCGCGGCTGCGCGGCGGCCCGTTCACCCCGCTCCCGGCGATGGGCGAGCTGGGGCGGCGCGGGGATGCCGGGCTCCTCCGCCGGGTGGGGCGGCTCCTGGCCTACGAGGTCCGGGCGGTGGGCATCGACTGGGACCTGGCCCCGGTGCTGGACGTGGACACCCGTCCCGACAACCCGGTCATCGGGGACCGGTCGCTCGGGTCGGACCCGGCCCGGGTGGCGGAGCTCGGCGTGGCCTTGGCCGAGGGTCTCGAGGAGGGGGGAGTGGCGTCCTGCGCCAAGCACTTCCCCGGCCACGGCGACACGCTCCAAGACAGCCACCACACCCTTCCCGTCCTCGGCCATTCCCTGGAGCGCCTGCGGGCGGTGGAGCTCCTCCCCTTCCGGCGCTACGCCGAGCGAGGGCTGGCGGCGGTGATGACCGCCCACGTCCATTTCCCGGCGCTGGGCGGGGAGCTGCCGGCGACGATGAACCGGCGGCTGCTCACCGACGTGCTCCGGGGCGAGCTCGGATTCCGGGGCGTCTGCCTGTCGGACGACCTGGAGATGAAGGCCATCTCCGAGAACATGGGGGTCGAGGAGGCCACGGTGGAGGGGGCCCGGGCCGGCATCGACGTCTTCCTGGTCTGCGAGCACGCCGACGTGCAGCGGCGGTGCCTGGAGGCCCTGGTCAGCGCAGTGGAGGCGGGCCACGTGCCGGCGGCGCGCATCGCCGAGGCCCACCGGCGCATCGACGCCCTGGTGGGGCGCTTCGCCCGGGGGCCCGAGGACCGGGTCGCCGTCCTGGGGAGCGCCGAGCACCGGCGTCTGGCCGAAGGCCTCGGGACCGAGGCCGGGGGCGCGCCGGACCCCACCGAGCGCTCCGCCGCCTCCTAGCGCCGCGGGCGCGCCGGCCCTCGTCGGGCATTGACAGGTCCGGACCCATGGTGGTCCAGTCGCCGCGCCACGCCGAGGTGCGCTGCTGCACCGGACGTCCCGACGCCAGCACCCCGGGGGGGTTCTGTTC
>Ga0187777_10000665_pt1 | contig 22583 bp, 16 predicted proteins | sample 1015_Q2_SP5_10_M_FD_132416 | JGI IMG/M metagenome (GOLD analysis project Ga0187777, IMG submission 132416) | Tropical peat soil microbial communities from peatlands in Department of Meta, Colombia - 1015_Q2_SP5_10_MG | ecosystem: Environmental > Terrestrial > Soil > Wetlands > Peat | place... | reverse complement strand
GGTAGTGGCCGAACAGGCGGCTCTTCACGCGCACCAGCGGCAGCACGCCCTCGAGCCGGCCGCCGGCGCCGGTGGCCGCGAGGTAGAGGCACTCGTGGCCGTGAGTGCGCTCGATGACCCGCCTCCAGCCCCAGAGATGGAAGTGGGTCCAGCCGCTCGCCGAGCGGACGAACGCGTCCCACGCCGCCCCCGCCCCCTCGCCGTCGAACGGGGCCACCACCGGACCGCTCACGCCGCCGCGGCTCCCGCGGCGCGGAGCCCCTCCGCCACGCTCGTGAACCGGAACTCGGCCACGAGGCGCTCGAGGCGCCGGAAGGTGCCCGCGAGGCCGCCGTAGTGACGGACGCGGGTGAGGAACGGCACCGCGAACCGCGGCTGCCCCGGGTCGATCTCCCACGGATGGAGATAGAAGGTCCCCGGCTGCCCGCGCCGCTCGGCGTCGCGCAGCGCGGCGCGCACCAACAGCGGCGGCAGCAGGCGGAAGTACGCGCCGCCGGCGGCGGGCAGGTTCAGGCCCGCGCGGCGCAGCGTGGTGGGCGGCACCTCGAGCAGCCGGCCCGCGGGACGGTCGAGCCAGTACGGGTCGCGCCCGCCGCCCGCGTAGCCGTAGCCGGGCCGCGTGATCGGGAAGAGGGACGAGTCGTAGCGGTAGCCTTCCTCGACGAGGACGTCGAGCGCCCACTCCCATCCCGGGACGATCGAGTAGTTCGGCGCGCGGTAGCCGACGCACGGCTGGCCGGCCAGTTCCTCGAGCGCCGCCTTGCTGCGCCGGACCTGGTCGCGGAACTCCTGCGGCGTCAGCTCCACGACGCGGCGGTGGTCCCAGCCGTGGGAGGCGAGCTCGTGGCCCGCGGCGGCGATGGCCTTGACCATCGCCGGCTGCCGCTCCGCCACCCAGCCGAGGGTGAAGAACGTGCCGGTCGCGCCGTGCCGGGCGAGCAGCTCGAGCAGGCGGTCCACGTTGCGCGCCACCCGGCTCTCGAGCCCGTCCCAGCGCTCGCGCGCCACCCACGGCGCGAGCGCGCGCACCTGGAAGTGCTCCTCGACGTCGACGGTGAAGTAGTGGCGGATCACGGCCAAAGTCTACAGGCGTGGCGCGCGGCACGCCACCGCCGCGCGGCGCCGGAGCGCGGGGACGTGATTGACCGGTCTCGGGGGGCCCAAGCATACTTGAGGCCCGACGTTCCCTCGACACCCGGAGTCCCGTGGCGCGCCCGACCCGATCGCCTGCTCCGCTGCCGCTGACCCTGCCCCATCGCGGCCGATTGAAGGTGCTGTGCCTCGGCGCGCATCCCGACGACATCGAGATCGGGTGCGGCGCGACCGTCCTCGACCTGGTGCGCCAGGGCGCGGACGTCCGGTGGGCGGTCTTCAGCGGCAACGACCGCCGCGCGGACGAAGCGGCCCGCAGCGCGCGCGCGTTCCTGGGCCGGGACGCGGCGCGGCGGCTGGTGCAGCACCGGTTCCGGGACGCGCACTTCCCCGCGCACTTCACGGCGATCAAGGAAGCGTGCGAGGCGCTGGCGGCGCGCTTCGCGCCCGACCTCGTCTTCACGCACTACCGCGACGACCGCCACCAGGACCACCGCGTCCTGTCGGACCTCGCGTGGAACACCTTCCGGCGCCAGGTCGTCGCCGAGTACGAGATCCCCAAGTGGGACGGCGACCTGTCCACGCCCAACCTGTACGTGCCGGCGGCCGCCGCCACGGCGCGGCGCAAGGTGCGGCTGCTGATGGGCGCGTTCGCCAGCCAGCGCTCGCGGGACTGGTTCGGCGAGGACGTCTTCCTCGGGCTGATGCGGCTGCGCGGAATGGAGTGCCGCGCGCCCTCCGGCTTCGCCGAGGCGTTCTTCGGGCGCAAGCTGGTGTTCCACCCGTGAGGTGAGCCGGCGACGCGATCGGCGCGGCGTCCCGCGTCCGCGCGCTGTCGCGGGGGCGCCACGAGTGTGGCGACGTCCGGCACCGCCGCGCGCGCCGCACGGCGGCCTGGGCCGGGAACGATTCCTGCATGACCCCCTCCTCGATCGTTCGCCGATTCCCCTGCGCGCGGGAAGGTGGCAGGCATGACTGACGCGGCCGGAGGCGCGCGAGGGCGGCCCCTGGTGTCGATCGGCGTCCCGGTCTACAACTCGGAGCGCTACCTCGCGCGCGCGCTCGACTCGCTGCTCGGCCAGTCGCTGACCGACTTCGAGCTGATCGTCTCCGACAACGCGTCGCGGGACGGCACCGTGGCGATCGCCGAGCGGTACGCTGCGGCCGACCCGCGGGTGCGCGTGATCCGCCAGCCCAGGAACATCGGGGCGGCGCGGAACTGGAACGCGGTGGCGCTCGCGGCCCGCGGCACGTTCTTCACCTGGGCCTCGGGCAACGACACCCGCGCGCCGACGATGCTCGCGCAGTGCGCCGCCGTGCTGCAGGCCGACCCGGGCGTCGTGCTGTGCTACGGGCGCACCCAGCTGGTGGACGAGCACGACCGGCCGTTCGAGCTGTACGCGCGGGATCTGGCCGTCGAGGACCCGCGGGCCGCCGAACGATTCGAGCGGGTGTGCCGCGAGATGGCGCTCAACAACGCCCAGTGCGGCCTGATGCGGCTCGACGTGCTGCGCCGCACCGCGCTCGACCGGCCGTATCCGGCGGGCGACGTCGCGCTGATGGCCGAGCTGGCGCTGTACGGGAAGTTCCGGCTGCTGCCCGACGCGCTGCTGTACCGGCGCCAGAGTCCCGGCGCGTTCTCGCTGCTGCTCTCGCCGCTGGAGCGGCGCCGCTTCCACGACCCGGAGGCGACCGCGCCGCTCAGGCTGGTCCGGGTGCGCCACCACGCGGACCACCTGCGCAGCATCCTCCGCGCCCCGCTGCCGCCGGGCGAGAAGCTCCGGACGGCGGCGGTGGCGCTGCGGCTGGCCCGCTGGGAGCGGGTGCACGTGTGGCACGAGCTGCGCTCGCTGCTGGGGGGGCCGCCGGACGCGGCCTGAGCGCGGCGGACCCCGCGGACCGCGGCCGCGCCAGGCTTGCACGGGGACCGCCGATTGGTACAATGAAGGACCCAAGGGGCCCGACGACCGATGGAGAGCCTCGAACACCTGCTGGACACGGACCTCGAGTACCTCTGCGCCAACGCCCGCGAGGCGTTCGGCCGCATGGAGGGGAAGCGCCTGCTGCTCACCGGCGGCGCCGGCTTCCTCGGCTACTACCTGGTCCTCGCCGTGCGGCACTGGAACCGCCACCACGCCCGGGCGCCGATCGCGCTCGAGGTGTGGGACAACTTCATCCGCGGCCGGCCCGAGTGGCTCACCGCGCTCGCGGGCGAGCCGCACCTCGCCGTCCGCACGGTGGACCTGATCCGGCCGCTGCCCGCCGACATGGGCGACGTCCAGTTCGTCATCCACGCGGCCGGCATCGCCTCGCCGACCTACTACCGGCGCTATCCCATCGAGACGATGGACGCGAACATCAACGGGCTGCGCGCACTGCTCGACTACAGCCGCGCGCGCCAGGCGGCGCCGGACCCGGTCGAGGGCTTCCTGTTCTTCTCGAGCAGCGAGATCTACGGGGACCCGCCCGCCGACAAGATCCCGACCTCGGAGGACTACCGCGGCAACGTGTCCTGCACCGGGCCGCGCGCGTGCTACGACGAGTCGAAGCGCTACGGCGAGACGCTGTGCGTGAACTTCGCGCGCCAGCACGGGGTGCCGGTGCGGTGCGCGCGCCCTTTCAACAACTACGGCCCCGGCCTCAAGATCACGGACCGCCGGCTGCTGCCGGACTTCGCCCGCGACGTGTTCGCGGGCCGCGACATCGTCATGCTCTCCGACGGCTCGCCCACCCGCACGTTCTGCTACAGCGCCGACTCGATCATGGGCTACTACAAGGTGCTGGTGCAGGGGCGCGCCGGCGAGGCGTACAACATCGGCATCGACCGGCCCGAGATCTCGGTGGCCGAGGTGGCCGAGAAGGTGGTGGCGCTCGCGCGGGACCTCATCGGCTACCAGGGCAAGGTGGTCCGCGGCGCCGCCCAGGAGAAGGACTACCTCGTGGACAATCCCGCGCGCCGCTGCCCCAGGATCGACAAGGCGCGGAGCGAACTGGACTACCATCCGACGGTGCTGGTGGACGAGGGCCTGCGCCGGGCGATGGTCTGGTACAGCTACCACCGGACGGCGGAGGACGCCTAAGTGCGCGTTGCGGTCATCGGTACGGGCTACGTCGGGCTGGTCTCCGGCGTGTGCCTCGCGGAGAAGGGCCACCAGATCTGCTGCGTGGACAACGACCAGGCCAAGGTGGACAAGATCCGGAGCGGGGTCCCGCCGTTCTTCGAGGAGGGGCTCGAGGCGCTGCTGAAGAAGCACGGCGGCAAGAACCTCACCGTCAGCGCGGACCTGCGCGCGGCGGTGCTCGACGCGGAGATGACGCTGATCGCCGTCGGCACGCCGTTCGACGGGAGGCAGATCGACCTCACCTTCGTGCGCGAGGTGGCGCGGCAGATCGGCGTCGCCCTGCGCGAGGTGAAGGGCCGCCACACCGTCGTGGTGAAGAGCACCGTGGTGCCCGGGACGACGGACGGCCCGGTGCGCGAGATCCTCGAGCGGGAATCGGGGATGAAGGCCGGCGCCGGATTCGGCCTCGGGATGAACCCCGAGTTCCTGACCGAGGGCCAGGCGATCGAGGACTTCCTCGAGCCCGACCGCATCGTGCTCGGCGGCATCGACGCCCGGACGGTGGAGGCGCTCGACCGGCTCTACGCCCCGTTCGCCGACACGCCCAAGCTGCGCACCAACTGCCGCACCGCGGAGATGATCAAGTACACGTCCAACGCGATGTTGGCGACGGCGATCTCGTTCGCCAACGAGGTCGGCAACCTGTGCGAGGCCCTCGGCGGCATCGACGTGGTGGACGTGATGGCGGGCCTGCACCTCGCGGCCTACCTGCGGCCGTTCGCCGAGCGCGCGGGCTACGTGCAGGCGCCGCTGTCGTCGTTCTACGACGCGGGCTGCGGCTTCGGCGGCAGCTGCCTGCCCAAGGACGTGAAGGCGCTGATCGTGCACGGCGAGCGCGCCGGCAGCCCGATGCCGGTGCTGTCGGCCGTGATCGAGACCAACCTGCGGCAGCCGCACAAGGTGGAGGCGCTGCTCCGCAAGCACTTCCCCTCGCTGCAGGGCGTGCGGGTCGCGGTGCTCGGCCTGGCCTTCAAGCCCGACACCGACGACATCCGCGAGACGCCCGCCCTGCCGATCCTCCGCGACCTGCTGGCGGCGGGCGCGGCGGTGCGGGCCTACGACCCGGCCGCCGTCCCCAACGCGAAGGCCGCGCTCAAGGACGACCGGGTCGTCTTCGCGCCGTCGCTGGAGGCGTGCGTCGCCGACGCGCAGGCGATCGTGCTGGTCACCCGGTGGAAGGAGTTCCAGCGGCTGCCGGAGCTCGTGGCCGGCCGCACGCCGGCGCCGGTGGTGGTGGACGGCCGCCGGGCGCTGGACAAGAGCCGCTTCGCGCGCTACGAGGGCATCGGCCTCGGCACCCCGGGGGGGGGGCTCCCATGAAGGTGGTGCTGTTCTGCGGCGGGATGGGCATGCGGCTGCGCGAGTACTCCGAGGCCGTGCCCAAGCCCATGGTCCCGGTCGGGCCGCGGCCGATCCTGTGGAACCTGATGCGCTACTACGCCCACTACGGGCACAAGGACTTCGTGCTGTGCCTCGGCCACCAGGGCGAGGTGATCAAGAACTACTTCCTCAACTACAACGAGGCGACGTCGAACGACTTCGTCCTCTCCGGCGGCGGCAAGAAGCTCGACCTGATCAACCAGGACATCCACGACTGGACCATCACCTTCGCGGACACCGGCCTGCGCTCCAACATCGGGCAGCGGCTCAAGGCGGTGGAGCGCTACCTCGAGGGCGAGGAGGAGTTCCTGGCGAACTACGCCGACGGGCTGACGAACCTGCCCCTGCCGGACGCCATCGCGCACTTCCACCAGAAGAAGGCCCTCGCGAGCTTCATGTCCGTCCGGCCGAGCCAGAGCTTCCACGTCGTCCGGCTGCGCGACGGCGACGCGGTCGACGCCCTGGAGCACGTGACCAAGACGGACATCTGGGTGAACGCCGGCTTCTTCACGCTGCACCACGACATCTTCCAGTACCTGCACGAGGGCGAGGAGCTGGTGTACGAGCCGTTCCAGCGCCTGATGAAGGAGGGGCGGCTCTACTCCTACAAGTACGACGGGTTCTTCCTCGCGATGGACACCTTCAAAGAGAAGCAGCAGCTCGACGAGCTGTCCGCCCAGGGGAACACGCCGTGGGAGGTCTGGAAGCGCGGGAAGACCGGCCGCGGCGCCCCATGATCTTCACCCCGACCACGATCGCCGGGGTCGTCGTCCTGGACGTGAAGCGGATCGAGGACGACCGCGGGTGGTTCGGCCGGACGTGGTGCCAGGACGAGATGCAGGAGCACGGGATCGACGCGCGGGTGGCGCAGGTGAACACGGCGCACAACCTCCGCCGCGGGACGCTGCGGGGGATGCACTTCCAGCGGGACCCCCACGCCGAGACGAAGGTGGTGCGCTGCACGCGCGGCGCGGTGTTCGACGTCGCGGTGGACCTGCGCGACGGCTCGCCCACGCGAACGCAGTGGGTGGGCGTGGAGCTCACGGCCGACAACGGCCGGATGCTGGTGATTCCTCCGGGCTGCGCGCACGGCTACCAGACGCTCGAGGACGGCACCGACCTGATGTACCTGACGTCCGCGATGTACGCCCGCGACGCCGCGACGGGCGTGCGGCACGACGACCCCGCCTTCGGGATCCGCTGGCCGCTGCCGGTCGGCACGATCTCGCCGGCGGACGCCGGCTGGCCGCGGTTCGCGTCGTAGCGCCGCCCGGCCGCGGCGCCGGGCGCTCCCTGCTCGCTTCTTTCGGTCGAGGACGCTGAGGCATGGTCATCGTCGATACAGCTCTCGAGGCCCGCCAGGCGGCGGGCAAGCCGGTCCGGGTCGGCCTGGTGGGCGCCGGGGTCATGGGGCGCATGATCGCGCTCCAGTTCCTCACCCCGCTCACCGGGCTCCGGCTCGTGGCGGTCGCGAACCGCACCCTGGCCCGCGCGCAGCAGGCGTACCGCGAGGGCGGCGTGCCCGAGACCGTCACCGTGACGTCCGCCGCCGCGCTCGAGGGCGCGATCGAGCGGAACGCCTTCGCCGTCACCGACGACGCGCGCCTGCTGTGCCAGGCGGGCAACCTGGACGTGATCATCGACGCGACCGGCGCGGTGGAGCTCGGCGCCGGCATCGCGCTCGACGCCATCCGGCACCGCAAGCACGTGGTGCTGGTCAACGCCGAGCTCGACTCGACCCTCGGGCCGATCCTCAAGACGCACGCCGACCGCGCCGGCGTGGTCATCACCAACACCGACGGCGACGAGCCCGGCGTGGCGATGAACCTGCTGCGCTACCTCCGCACCCTGGGGCTCAAGCCCGTGGCGGCCGGCAACCTCAAGGGCATGATCGATGTCTACCGGACCCCGGAGACGCAGAAGGGGTTCGCCGAGAAGTACGGCCAGAACCCCGCGATCGTCACCTCGTTCGCCGACGGCACCAAGCTGGCGATGGAGGAGACCATCCTCGCCAACGCCTCGGGGTTCCGCGTCGGCAAGCGCGGGATGCACGGGCCGAAGTGCGCCCACGTGAACGAGATCGCGGGCCTCCTGCCGGCCGAGCAGATGCTGGAGGGCGGGCTGGTGGACTACGCCCTGGGTGCGGCGCCCTACACCGGGGCGTTCGTGGTGGTGCACGAGACGCACCCCGTCAAGCAGAAGCACCTCGCCTACCTCAAGATGGGCGACGGGCCGTTCTACGTGTTCTACACGCCCTTCCACCTCCCGCACGTGCAGGTGCCGTCCACCGCGGCGCGCGCCGCGCTGTTCGGCGACGCCACCACCGCCCCGCTCGCGGGCCCGGCCACCGAGGTGATCGCGGTGGCGAAGAAGGACCTGGCCAGGGGCGAGACGCTCGACGGCGTCGGGGGCTTCGCCGCCTACGGCGTCATCGAGAACAGCCCGGTGGCGCGGCGCGAGGGCCTGCTGCCGATGGGCCTGGCCGAAGGCTGCGTGGCCCAGCGCGCGGTGGCGAAGGACAGCCCGATCCGCCTGGCCGACGTCCAGCGGCCGGCGGGACGGCTGTGCGACACGCTGTACGCGGAGCAGTGCGAGCGGTTCCCGAGCTGATCGCCGCCAGCGCCTCCCGGACGAGGCGCCCACGAGGAGCGTCACCATGGGTTTCGAGAAGTCGCTGCGCCTGCGGCCCCGCTTCAACGAGCTGATCCCGGGCGGGTGCCACACCTACGCCAAGGGCGACGACCAGTTCCCCGAGTCCTGCGCGCCGTACATCGTGCGCGGCAAGGGCTCGCACCTCTGGGACGTGGACGGCAACGAGTACATCGAGTACGGGATGGGCCTGCGCTCGGTGACCCTCGGGCACGCCTGGCCGTCGGTGGTCGAAGCCGCCTACGCCCAGATGCAGCTGGGCAACAACTACAACCGCCCCGCCCCGATCGAGCTGGAGGCCGCCGAGGACCTGCTCGGCTTCATCCCCGGCGCGGAGATGGTGAAGTTCGCCAAGAACGGATCCGACGTCCTGAACGGCGCGGTGCGGCTGGCGCGCGCGCACACCGGCCGCGACCTGATCGCCATCTGCGCCGAGCACCCGTTCTTCTCGGTGGAGGACTGGTTCATCGGGACGACGGCCATCAACGCCGGCATCCCCCAGGTCATCAAGGACCTGACGGTGAAGTTCCACTACAACGACATCGCCAGCGTGAAGGCGATGTTCGAGGCGCACCGGGGGAAGATCGCCTGCGTGATCCTCGAGGCGGAGCGCGAGACGCCGCCGAAGGACGGCTTCCTGCACGCGCTGCAGCAGGAGTGCCGCGCGAACGGCACCGTCTTCGTCCTCGACGAGATGATCACCGGGTTCCGGTGGGACAACGGCGGCGCGCAGAAGGTGCACGGCATCGTGCCGGACCTCTCGACCTTCGGCAAGGCGATCGCCAACGGCTTCTCGCTCGGCGCCCTGGTGGGCAAGCGGGAGCTGATGGAGGTGGGCGGGCTGCACCACAAGAAGGAAAGGGTGTGGCTGCTGTCCCTGACCCACGGCGCCGAGAACCACTCGCTGGCGGCGGCGCGGGCCACGATGCAGGTGTACCGCACCGAGCCGGTGATCGAGACGCTGCGCGTCCGGGGCGAGCAGCTGCGCGCGGGCGTCGAGAAGTCGGTCGCCGAGCTGAAGCTCGACGGCTACTTCGGGGTGATGGGGAAGGCCTGCTGCCTGCTGTACTTCACCCGCGACCCGGAGAAGAAGCCCTCGCAGCCGTTCCGCACGCTGTTCCTGCAGGAGACGATCAAGCGCGGGCTGCTGGCCCCGCAGCTCATCATGAGCTACTCGCACAGCGAGGCAGACATCCGCCGCACGGTCGAGGCGATCCACGAGGCGCTGGTGATCTACCGCAAGGCGCTGGACGAGGGCGTCGACAAGTACCTGGTCGGCCGCCCCGTGGCGCCGGTCTACCGGAAGTTCAACTGACCGGGCGCGCCGCCGGCCGCCGGCCGGCGTCCCGGACCGCGGAACCGTGACGACACCCGCCGGCGCCGCGCCCGCCGGCCAGCGCGTGACGCGGCCCCGGACCGCCCGCAACGTGCTGCTCGCGTGGGCGGCCTTCGCGTTCACGGTCGGCGTCAACTTCTTCCTCTCCCCGTTCATCGTCCACACGCTCGGCAACGCCGAGTACGGCGTGTGGGTGCTGCTCGGCTCGCTGGTCGGCTACATGGGGCTGCTGGACCTCGGCGTCCGCAGCGCCGTGTCCCGCTACATCGCGCGCCACCACGCCCGGGTCGAGGACGCGGAGGCCGGCCGGGTCGCCTCGGCGGGCCTGGCGATCTTCTCCGCCACCGGCGCCGTCGCGATCGCCGCCTCGGCGGTGATCGCGGTGCTGCTGCCCCACCTGTTCAAGATCCCGGAGGAGATGCTGGGGATCGCGCGGGTGGTGGTGGTGCTCGGCGGCGTCAACGTCGCGCTGTCGCTGGTGAGCGGGGTGTTCGGCGGGGCCGTGACCGCGATGCAGCGGTTCGACCTCGACGCGATCGTGGGCATCGGCATCGGGGCGCTGCGGGCCGTGGTGCTGGTGGCGACGCTGAGCGCGGGCGGCGGGCTGCTGGCGCTGGCGCTGGTGCAGCTGGGCTGCACGCTGCTCCAGGGCCTGGTGTCGTTCGTGATCACCTCGCGCCTCTACCCGGAGCTGCACTACCGCTTCCGCGGCCTCGACCGCGCCGAGGTGCGCAAGATCTTCGCGTTCAGCATCTACTCCAGCCTCATCAGCCTGTCGTCGGTGCTGATCTTCTCGGTCGACTCCATCGTCATCAGCACCTGGCTGCCGGTCGCCATGGTCACGTTCTTCGCGATCGCCTCGGCGCTCATGGACTACACGCGCTCGATCCTCCAGGCGATCTCCCAGACGATGACGCCGCGGGCGAGCGCCCTCGAGGGCCTCGGCGCCCACAAGGAGCTGGAGCGGGTGCTGCTGCAGGCCGGGATGGTCTGCTCGCTCGTGGCCCTCCCCATCACCATCACGTTCATGCTGCGGGGCCACGCGTTCATCGAGATGTGGATGGGCCGGAGCTACGCGGAGACCTCCGGCGAGATCCTGCAGATCCTGTCCGTGGCGCTCTCGCTGGCGGCAGGGCGGCAGGTGGTGGGCAGCACGATGATCGGCCTCAACCGCCACCGCGACCTGGTGCCGTTCTACGTCACCGAGGGGATCGTGAACGTGGGCGTCAGCCTGTACTGGGTGCGCAGCCTCGGACTGGTGGGCGTCGCCCTCGGCACGGCGATCCCGAACCTCGTGACCACGCTGCTGGTGGCGCCGTGGGCCGTGCACCGGGTGCTCGGCACGCCGGTGCGGACCCTGGTGACGGCGCTGTGGCTGCGCCCGCTCGCCGCGATGATCCCGTTCGCCGCCGCGACCTGGGCGGTGCAGCGCTGGGCCCCCGCCCACCATCTGGCGCTCTTCTTCGGCAGCATCGCCCTCACGCTGCCGATCGCGGCCGCCGGCGCGTGGACCATCGCGATCCCCGCCGCCGACCGCGCAACCCTCGCCGCCTCGCTGCGCCGGCTGGCGCGCTCCGCCCTGGGGCGCGGCTAGAGGAGCTGCGGGGCGACCTGCGGCAGGCCCAGGCCCGATCGGGTCTTCGGCGTGCGGGTCGCCAGCTCGAGCAGGTGCTCGTACTGGGCCATCAGGTCCGTCAGGTCGCGTCCGCGCCGCCGGGCGAGCCCGTCGCGCACCGCCGGCAGGTCCGCCGCGAGGTCGTTCACGCGCTCGAGCAGCGCGCCCCCGGTGAGTCCCTCGATCGGCAGGCACCACGATCCGAGGCCGAAGTGCTCCATGAGGTCGCGCGTCTTGGGGTGGTACGCGACGGCGACGGCAGGGACGCCGGACGCGAGCGCCAGCAGGACGCCGTGGTAGCGCGTGGCGACCACCACGTCGAACGTCGCGACCCGGTCGAGCAGGTGCGTCACCTCGGTGAGGTCGGCGGCCGTCTCCACGGCGCCCGCCGCCGCCCGATCGACGGCCTCGAGGCGGGCGACGACGTCCCGGATCGGCTCCGGATCCATCATCAGCTGGGTGCCGAACAGCACCACCCGCCATCCCTGCCCCACCAGCCCCCGCGCCAGGTCCGCGTGCGCCGCCACGTACCGCTCGTACGGCGTGCGGTCGTGGAGCTGCCACGCGGCCCCGCCGTAGATCGAGAGCGGGTTGATGCCGACGCAGGGCGCCCGGCCAGGCTGTGGCGGCGGCCCGGCGGCGGCGAGCCCCGGGTGGCTGAACGCCAGGTCGCGCACCAGCAGGTTGGGCTCGGGCGCGCCGAGGCCGCGAGCGACCGCGAGCGAGGTCGGATCACGGAACGACCGGTGCGCGGTGAGGCGCAGGGCCAAGCGGAGGAACAGGCGCCCCAACCAGGTGTCGGCCGGGCCGGCGCCCATGCTGGCGACGCTCACCGCCGCGCCGCGCAGGCGGGCGAGGATCGACCACCGCAGGATGGTCAGGGGATAGGCGAACGCGCCGCCGACGTCGTCGCTCAGCTGGGCGGAGCCCGCGAACACCGCGACCCGGACGTGCCGCAGGCGCCGGAACGACCGGACGTCGAACGCCACCTCGCGCCACGCGGCCCTCGCCGCGCGCCCGGCGCGCACCGCGGGACGCAGCGCGGCCCTGAGCCACCGGATCCGCCGCACGCCGCCCGCGATCCCGCCGGCCCAGGGCCGCGCCCCGCGGGGGGAGACCTCGGCGCCGCCGGGCTCCCGTTCCGGACGGATCGGGAACGACCGCACGCCGTGACGCGCGACGGTGTCCCTGGGGTTCGCGGTGAACGCCACCACCTTCAGGCCGGGCGCCAGCGCGCGCAGCCGGGCGATCACGGCGGCGACGATCGCCTCGTCGCCGAGATTGCCGTTGCCGACGTGGCCCAGGATCGCGATGTGCAGCGCCGGGTGCATGTGCCAGCCGACCCCTCGCGGAAGTGGGCACTCATCCTAACCCGGAAACCCCAGCCGCAGCAACGGCGATTGTGTATCGGGCCCGTCACGGCCCTAGCGGGGCTCCACGGCGGGAGTTAGGGTGCTTCCGTGTCCCGATCCGAACCGGCAGCCGAGCCGCGCGCCGAGCGCGTGACCCGACCGCGTGCCGCCCGCAACGTGGTGCTGGGGTGGGCGGCGTTCGCGTTCACGGTCGTCGTCAACTTCTTCCTCTCCCCGTTCATCGTCCACACGCTCGGCAACACGGAGTACGGCGTGTGGGTGCTGCTGGCCTCCCTCGTGGGGTACATGGGGCTGCTGGACCTCGGCGTGCGCGGTGCGGTCTCGCGCTACATCGCCCGCCACCACGCCCGGGTCGAGGACGCGGAGGCCGGACGGGTCGCGTCGGCGGGCCTGGCGATCTTCTCCGCCACGGGCCTGGTCGCCGTCACCGCCGCGGCGGTGGTCGCGGTGCTGCTGCCGCACCTGTTCAGGATCCCCCCCGAGACCCTGCAGGTGGCCCGGATCGTGGTGCTGCTCGGCGGGCTCAACGTGGCCGTGTCGCTGGTGAGCGGGGTGTTCGGCGGGGCCGTGACCGCCCTGCAGCGGTTCGACCTGGACGCGGGGGTGGGCATCGGCGCCGGGGCCCTGCGGGCGGCGGCGCTCCTGGCGGCGCTGAGCGCCGGCGGCGGTCTGCTCGCGCTGGCGCTGGTGCAGCTCGGCTGCACGGCGCTCCAGACCGTCGCCTACGCCGTGCTGACCTCCCGGCTCTACCCGGAGCTGCGCTACCGGCTGCGGGGGCTCGACCGCGAGGTGCTGAAGAAGATCTTCTCGTTCAGCGTGTTCTCCAGCCTGCTGCACTTCTCGGCGGCGCTGATCTACTCGGCCGACGCCATGGTGATCGGGGCCTTCCTGCCCGTCGCCAGCGTCACCTACTTCGCCATCGCCTCCACGCTCACCGACTACACGCGCTCGATCATCGGCGCCATCTCGCGGACGATGACGCCGCGCGCGAGCGCGCTGGACGGCCGCGGCGAGCGGCGGGAGCTGGAACGGGTGCTGCTCCGGGCCGGCGCGGTCGCGTCGCTGGTGACGCTGCCCGTCACGATCACCTTCATGCTCCGCGGCGGGACCTTCATCGGGCTGTGGATGGGCGCGGGCTACGCGGAGATCTCGGGCGGGATCCTGTTCCTGCTCGCGGTGGCGCTCGTCCCGGCGGCGGCCCGGCAGGTGGTGGCCGGGACGGTGATCGGCCTCAACCGCCACCGCGAGATGGTGCCGTTCTACGTCGCCGAGGCGCTGATCAACGTGGGGCTCAGCATCTACTGGGTCCGCAGCCTCGGACTGGTGGGCGTCGCGCTGGGCACCATGGTCCCGAACCTCGTCACCACCCTGCTGGTGACGCCGTGGATCGTGCGGCGGGTGCTCGGGACGCCCCTCGCGACCATCTGGACGGAGATGTGGCTGCGCCCGCTGGCCGCGATGGCGCCGTTCGCCGCCGCGACCTGGGCGGTGGAGCGCCTGGCGCCGGCGCGGGGGCTGGCGGCGTTCTTCGCGGGCGTGGCCGTCGCGCTCCCGGTGGCCGCCGCGGGCGCGTGGCTCGTCGCGCTGACCGCCGAGGAGCGCCGCGCGCTGGCCGCGTCGCTGCGGCGGCTGCCGCGCCTGGTGGCGAGCCGGGCGTGACGCGGCGCCGGGGCGCCCGCTGCCTGGCGGCGCTCGCGGGCGCGCTCGTGGTGGCGGCCTGCGAGGCCGGGACGCCGTGGCGGCCGCCGGCGCGCGGGCCCGCCACCGGCCCGCTGCGCGTCTCGGCGAAGAATCCCCGCTACTTCGAGGATCCGTCCGGCCGCATCGTGCTCCTCGCCGGCGACCACGTCTGGAACGACTTCCAGGACTACGGCTACGCCGACCCGCCGTCGCCGTTCGACTTCGGCGCGTTCCTCGACACGCTGGTCGCGAACCGGGAGAACTTCTTCCGGCTGTGGCGCTGGGAGCAGGCGACCTGGCAGACGGAGGTCCGCGAGCGGTACTTCTTCGCGCCGCAGCCGTACCTCCGCACCGGCCCGGGTCTCGCGAACGACGGAAAGCCGCGGTTCGACCTCACGCGGTTCGACCCGTCGTACTTCGACCGGATGCGCGCGCGCGTCGTCGAGGCCGGGCGCCGCGGCATCTACGTCTCGGTCATGCTGTTCGACGGCTGGAGCGTGGCGCCGATCGGCGCGGGCCTCGGCAACCCGTGGCGCGGCCATCCGTACGCCGCCCCGAACAACGTGAACGGCGTGGACGGCGCGCCCGACGGGCACGGCTGGGGCGCGGAGGCGCACACCCTCCGGGTGCCCGCGGTGGTGCGGCTCGAGGAGCGGTACGTGGCCAAGGTGGTCGAGACCGTGGGCGACCTCGACAACGTGCTGTACGAGGTCTCCAACGAGAGCGCGCCCGCGTCCGCGCCGTGGCAGGAGCACTTGATCGCGTTCGTGAAGGCGCTGGAGGCGCGGCGGCCGAAGCGGCACCCGGTGGGGATGTCGGCGACGTTCGACGGCGACGACGCCCCGCTGTGGGCGAGCGACGCCGACTGGGTCTCGCCCTCGCACGGCGCGGTCGAGGACCCGCCGCCCACCGACGGGCGCAAGGTGGTGCTGTGGGATACCGACCACCTCTGCGGGGCGTGCGCCGACCGCGACCTGCCGTGGATGGCGCTGACGCGCGGGGCGAACCCCGTGTTCATGGACCCGTTCGACAGCACCGCGCCGGAGATGGACGCCGACCTGCGGCCGCCGGTCGCGTACGACCCCCGCGCGCGGAGATGGAGCGACATGCGGCGCAACCTCGGCTACGCGCTCGCCTGGGCCGAGCGCATGGGGCTCGAGCGGGCGGCGCCCGCGCCGTCGGCCTGCTCGACGCGGTTCTGCCTGGTGGTCCCGCCGCCCGGCGCGCGCGCGCTGGTCTACGCGCCGCACCGCGGCGAGGTGTCGGTCGACCTCGCGGCGGCACCGGGACGATTCGGGGTCGAGTGGCTCAGCCCCCGGACCGGGCACGTGCTCGCGGGCGCGGACGTCGACGGCGGTGCGCGGCGCACCTTCCGGACGCCGTTCCTGCGGGACGCCGTGCTCTACCTGTGGGAGAAGCGCCCGGCGCGCTGACGCGGGCGGGATGGTGCGGCACGGCGCGCCGGCGGCGCGCCGCTAGTGCTTGACGAGATCCGCCGCGGAGCGGGGCTTGAGCGTCCAGGTCCCCGTGCCGGTCGGCACCAGGATCCCGACGATGTCGAAGATGTTCCCCACGATGTAGATGCCCGGGACGACGTAGTTGCCCGCGACGTCGAGCACCACGGTCAGGTTGCCGCTCCCGTCGGACACCGTCATCTGGTAGTTCCCCAGCACCGTCGCCGTCGCGCTCACCGTGGCGCTCAGCACCTGCACCAGCTGGGCGTCGCGCGTCCCGCCCGAGGCGGTCGCCGCCACGGCGGTGGTGAGCTGCGGCGCCGCCGGGAACAGCCCGCGCCCGAGCACCGTCGCGGTGCCGCCGTCGAGCGTCGGCTGGCCGGCGCGGGTCGAGGTCACGCCCTGCACGCGCACCGAGTCGCCCGCGTTGACCGCCGTGCGGAGCCGCGTGAGCCGGATCGCCCCCGACGTGTCGGCCAGGCTGACGGTGGTGTCCGAGTAGGTGGTCGAGCCGTTGAGCGCCGTGCCGATGATCGTGACCGTCTGGCCCGCGGCCAGCGCCCGCGCCGCGCGGATGCTGATGGGCGTCGGCGGGATCAGCGTGAGGTCGGCCGCCGAGCGCGGCCGCAGCTGCCAGGTGCCGGGCGCGGTGGCGGCCAGCACGCCCAGGAGGTTGAACTTGGCGCCGGGCACGTACTTCCCGGGCAGCTGGGCGGTCTGGAACGCGGGGTCCGCGGTCCCGTCGAGCTGCACCTGGACCGCGCCGCTGCCGTCGTTCATCGTGAGCAGGAAGCTGGTCGAGTTTCGCGACGTGTCGGTGATGGTGGCGTTGTTCACGATCACCATCTGGGCGTCGCGCGTCCCGCCCGACGCCGACGCGGCGGTCGCGGTCGTGAGCGTCGCCGCCGTGGGGAAGAACCCCTTCCCCAGCGCCGTCGAGGTGCCGCCGTCCAGCGTGGGCTGGCCCGCGCGCGAGGACGTCGTGGCCTTCACGCGGACCGAGTCGCCGGCCGCCACGGTGGTGCGGAGCCGCGTGAGGCGGATCGCGCCCGAGGTGTCGGCCAGGAACACGCTGCTGTCGGCGAAGGTCCCCGACGCGTTGAGCGCGACGCCGACGACGGTCACGGTCCGGCCGGTCGTGAGGCCGCGCGCCGCGCGGATGCTGATCACCGGCGGCGGGATCAGCGTCAGGTCCGGCGCGGAGCGCGCCCGCAGCCGCCAGACGCCCCCCGTCGGCACCAGCACGCCGACCAGGTTGAAGGTGCTCCCCGGCACGTAGTTGCCCGGCAGGTTCGCGGTGGTGAACGCCGGATCGGCCGTCTGGTCGAGCTGCACCGCGAGCGCGCCGCTGGTGTCGCCCACGGTCAGCACGAAGCTGGTCGCGGTGCGCGACGTGTCGGTCACGGTCGTGGCGCCCACGCTCACCAGCTGCGCGTCCCGGACCCCCGCCGCCGCCGTGGCCGCCTTGGCCGCGGACAGCGCGGTGGCCGTCGGGAGGTGCCCGGGTCCGAGCGCGAACACGGTCGGGTCGTTCAGCACCGGCTGGCCGTCGCGCACGCCCACCGCGCCCAGCAGCCGCAGGCTGTCGCCGGCCGCGAACACCGCGCGGGCGCGCGCCACGCGGATGCCGCCCGACGTGTCGGCCAGGGCGGTGGTGGTGTCGGCGAACGCCGTGCTGGAGGTCAGCGCGACGCCGACGACGAACACCTTCGCGCCCACCGCCAGCTTCCGGGCCGCCGCCACCGACACCAGCGGGCGCCCGGCCAGGATGTTGATGCGCGAGGTCGCGCCCGGCAGCACCGTGAAGGCCTGGCTGTCCACCCGCACCATCTGGATGGTGTCGGCGAACGCGGTGGTGTCGAGCTGCAGCGCGTAGTTGCCGACCGGCACGGCGCTGAAGACGAACGTCCCGTTCGCGGCGGTGACCTGCGACAGGCCGAGGTCCTGCCCGCCGGTGTGCACCAGCCGCACCGTCACGTTCCCCAGCGAGTCGTCGCCGGCGTTGATCGTGCGGGAGCCGTCGGCGTCCAGGAACACGATCCCCGTCACCGTGCCGGTCCCCGAGATCACCGTGATCCGGCCTTCCCCGCCGTTGGTGCAGCCGAGGATCGCCGCGGCGCCGAGGGCCGCGAGGCGCAGGACGGTGGCGCGCCGCATCAGAAGTCGAACCTCAGGCCCGCCTGCACCGTCGCGCCGGGCGTGTCGCGGACCAGCACCCTGCCGAAGTTCGGGTTCCCCACCAGCGGCACCGACACGACGCCCGTCGCGGCGCTGGTGGTCACGGTGCGGGTGCGGTCCACGAGGTACAGCGCGTTGTCGATGATCCCGCTGTTGGTGCTCACCAGGTTGAGCCCGTCCACGACCAGCGACAGGGGCACGTGCACCACGGCGGACAGGCTGACGACGAGCCGCGCGTCCACCGCGGTCACGGCCGGACCGCGGCACGAGTTCCGGGAGGCGAACGACCCGAGCTGCGACTTCAGGCACGCGTTGGCGTCCACCACGGCGGCCGCGCCCGGCACGCTGTCCGAGACGAAGGCCGGATCGTTGCCCGCCGCGCCGTCGCCGTTGGCGTCCACCCCGGGACGGAAGCCGGGCGTGTAGGGCAGGCCCGACTGGAGACGCACCAGGCCGGCCAGCCGCACGGCGCCGCCCGACAGCTCCACGCCGAGCGCCAGCCGGTGCGGCACGTCGAGGTCGGAGCGCCCGTCCCGCCAGTCCGACGTTCCGGCGCCGTTCGGGAACGGCGACAGCTGCGCCTCCGGCACGCTGCCGGCGAGGCCCGGCGTGTTGTCGGTCGTGTGCGAGTACGTGTAGCTCACCCACACGCTCAGACCCCGCGCCCGCAGGCGCTCGAGCGAGACGGTGAGTCCGTAGTAGTCCGAGTACCCGGTCGGGTCGATGGCCCACACCCGGTCGAACGCGCTGAACTGCCGGTTGCTCCCCGGCGCGGCGACCAGCAGGGAGCCGTACTGCTGGAGCGTGCCGTAGACCGGCCGCCCGAACTGGTCGGTGAACGGCGGCGCCAGGAGCAGGTTCAGGTCGCTGCGCCGCGGCAGGAAGTCGGTGTGCCGGTACTGCCCGGACAGCTGGATCGACAGCCCGGGCCCGAACGCCCGCGCGAGGCTCATGCCGGTGCGGGCGGTCCGCGGCGCCTGGAAGCGCGCGTTGAGGAGCGCGAGCACCGGCCCGGTGACCGGGGCGGCGCTGTAGGACGGCGCCGCGGGCCAGGCGCCGAGCAGCCCGACGCCGCGCCGCATCTCGGCGGTGCCGTCGTGGTTCAGCACCTCGGCGAGCACCGACGGGTCCACGCCCTCGGAGGCCAGCCCCGCCTCGCCGCGCAGCAGCCAGTCGCGCTGGGGGCCCGCCGACCAGACGAAGGCGAACCGCGGGTTGAGCTGCGTCTTGAGCGACGGGACGCCCTGGTTCGGGACGCCGCTCAGCCGGGTCCAGTCCAGGTCGGGCGTCACGCCGCCGGTGGGCCAGTGCTCGCGCTCGGCGCGCAGGCCGAGCAGCACGTCCAGGCCGTTCACCGGCGTCCACGCGTCCTGCACGAAGAACGTGGTCGCGGAGATGCTGAAGGTCGCGTCCGGGATGCCGCCCACCGACTGGACGTAGGACCCGCGGCCCGCGAGGAGGTCGGCCGTGCTCCCGAACGCGAACACGCCGTTCCGCCACGGATCGTAGTTGATGTCGTGGTTGGTCCACGACAGCTCGGCGCCGACCTTCAGCGCGTGCCCGCCGGTCCGGTACAGCAGCGCCGCGGTGGCGCGGGTGACGTCGCGCTCGAACCGCCCGGGCGCCGCCCCGTCGGCCCCCGCCGCCAGGCCCTCAGCGGGCAGCAGCGTGAGCGGCAGCGCCGGCGCGGAGTAGTCGCGCACGCTGCGGTCGATCGCGACCGAGATCTCGGAGCCCAGCTGCGCGTTGAGCCGCGAGTTGAACGCGAGCGACGCGGACACGTCGCGCGCGTCGAGCGACGTGCCGAGCCCGGTGAAGCGCCCCGGGCCGAGCGCGACGTCGCTCGCGGTGGCGGTGGACACCGCCGCGCGCAGCGCGAGGGTCTGGCCGCGGGCGATGTCCCAGTCGAAGCGGCCGAACGCGGTGATCAGGTCGGTCTGCTGGGTCAGCGCCTTGGCGTAGCCCGCGAGCGACGGCTCGGCCACCAGCACCGCGGCGGCGCCGGTGTCGGACGGCCACGGCGCCTTGAGCGGCGTCTTGATGCGCCGCGCGTCCACGCCGACGATGCCCCAGGCCGTGTCGCGCACCACCGGCCCGCCCAGCACCACGCTGCCGCGGTAGCCGCCGTTTCCGCCGTCGGCGAAGCCCCGCACCTGCGAGGTCCGCGGCGCGCGCGCGCTGAACGCGCTGAGCAGCCCGCCGCCGACGCCGGGCCACTCCACGTCGGTCCCGTTCGACATCTCCACGTGCTGCAGGCCCGCCAGCGGCAGCCCCACGGTCGAGAAGTCGGGGCGCGCGACGCCCGGGCTCGAGGCCGGCGTGCGGGGGATGCCGTCCACGCCCACCGAGGCGAGCCGGTCCGGCAACCCTTCCATCGCCAGGCCGCCGACGTTCGCGGACGCGAGCGCGGCGACCGATGCGACCCGGCCCATCGGATCCACGAGGTCGGCCAGGTCGTTGCCGAGATCCCACGTCCCGCGCGCGAGCGACGCGTGCAGCGCGCCCTCGACGTAGGACGCCGTGTCGGTCTGGGTGACGGGCGGATCGGACGGCGTGAGCCGCAGGTCGAGGGTCACGACCGCCGCGGCGCTCACCGAGACGTCGAGCACCACCAGCGGCCGGTAGCCGAGCCGCTCGGCGCGGAGGTCGTAGCGTCCCGGCAGCAGCGCCGGACTCTGGTACAGGCCGAGGCCGTCGGTGACGGCGGTGCGCGACCACGCGGTGGCGTGGTGCGTCATCGTGATGCGCACGCCCGCCACGATCTGGCCGGCGGTCGAGACCGCGGCGCCGCGAATCCCGCCCGTCGTCACGGTCTGCGCTCTCGCGCCGGGAGCGGCGAGCGGGCCGATCGCGATCCCGCACGCGATGGCCGCCACCACAGACTCCCCGAACCGGCGCCGCAAGCTCATTGGTCCGGGCAAACTTAGAGCCGGTGGGGCGCCGGGGCAATGCGCCCGCCCGCGGGGCGCGGCGGAACGTGACGCAGGATACATTCGATGCCCATGAGTCCCGACGCGCCGCCGTCCCCGCCGCGCCCCGCGCTCGGCTTCCTGGCCCGCCTGCTGCACCGCGGGAGGCGCTGGATGACCCTGCGGCGCCTGGCGCGACGCCCGCAGCCGCCGTCGCTGCTGTTCCTGTGCCACGGCAACCTGTGCCGCAGCCCGTTCGCGGCCGGCGCGGCGCGCCGCCTGCTCCCCGCCTACGTCGACGTCGCGTCCGCGGGCTTCCTCGCGGCGGGCCGGCGCTCGCCGTCCGACGCCGTCGCCGCCGCCGCCGAGCTCGGCGTCGACCTCGCCGGCCACCGGTCGCAGCTCATCACCGGCGCTCACCTGGTCAACACCGACCTCGTCGTCGTGATGGACCGCGAGCAGCGGCGTCGCGTCCTGGCGATGCGGCCCGGACTCGCGGGTCGCGTCCTGCTCCTCGGCGATCTCGATCCCGAGCCCGGGCCGTGGCGCGACGTGCCGGATCCCGTCAACCAGCCGCTCGACGCGTTCCGCTCAGCGTACGCCCGCATCGACCGGTGCGTCCGCTCGCTCGTCTCCCCCTGGCGTGAGGGCGCCGGCCGCGAGACCGGCGTATGACGCCGCCAGCTGGATCGCCGGCGTCGGCGAGAGGCCCACGAGCACCGGCAGCACGGCCGCGCCGCCGAGCGCGAGGAGCGCGACGGCCGCGCCCGCCGCGCTCCGCTTGAGCAGCGCGCCCACCGGCAGCGCCAGCAGCGCCATGAACGCGCAGTCGAGCGCGGCCTGCGCCGCGGCCGGCAGGCCGGACATCTCGTGGACCAGCGCCCACGCGCGGCCCGCGGCGAACGCGAGGCCGCACCGCTCGCGCCCGTTCACGGCCAGGCACCAGCCGCCGCCCGCGCGCCGCGCGAGCAGGGCCAGCGTGTCGCCGGGCTGAACGCCGGCGAGGACGCCGCGCCAGCGCAGGTCCGGCGCGTCGAGACCGAGGTCCGCCGCGCGCCGGCGGACGCGCAGCACGAGGTCGTCCCGGTCGGCCCCCAGCTCCAGGATCTCCCGCTGGACGCCGTCCGCGATGCCGAACAGCGGCGCCAGCGTGCGTGTGCGCGGGCCCGCGACCGCCAGCACCCGGAGCGTCGCGCCGCCGGCGAGGGAGTCCCGCACCGACCGCGCATCCGGGAGCGGCCCGTCGGGCAGCGGAGCACCGTCCAGGTCCACGCGCAGCACCCGGCCCCCGTAGGTCTCGAACTGCGCCAACGCGGCGGTCCACTGGCCGTACCAGGCCGACGCGGGCAGGCTGGGCCGGAGCGCCAGGCCCGCGCCGGCGAGCGCCACCAGCATCGCCGCGGCCGCGAGCGCCCCCCCCGCCAGGGAGCGGCGCCGCGCCCAGAAGTGCCAAGCGAGCACGACCAGCGCGGCCCCGCTCGTGTTCGAGATGATGTCGCCGAGCGTGGACTCGCGGCCGGGGATCCACAGCTGCAGGGTCTCGATGAGCGCCGAGAGGACGAACGCGGCGGCGACGATCGTGCGGCCCCGCATGCCGGCGAGCACCAGGCCGGCCGCGAGCGGAACGAACAGCGCGACGTTGGCGATGAAGTCGGCGGCGCCGCCGTCGCCGCACAGCACGCACCAGCGGAACGTGCCGGTGTCCGGCCCCGAGTCCGGCGTCAGCGTGAGGCCCAGCACCACGGCGATCCCGACCGCGGCGAGCGCGAGGCCCGGCCCCCGCGCCCGGCCGGCG
>Ga0187777_10000664_pt1 | contig 22598 bp, 20 predicted proteins | sample 1015_Q2_SP5_10_M_FD_132416 | JGI IMG/M metagenome (GOLD analysis project Ga0187777, IMG submission 132416) | Tropical peat soil microbial communities from peatlands in Department of Meta, Colombia - 1015_Q2_SP5_10_MG | ecosystem: Environmental > Terrestrial > Soil > Wetlands > Peat | place... | reverse complement strand
CTGCGAGGAGCCAGCCGATCTGGCGAATTGCTGCGCACCAATTTCGAGCGCCGAATACAGCGTTCGGCACGAAAATAGCGCGATACACGTCGGGGCATTCCCCTAGTTCCATCGGCATCGGCCGATCGACCGATGAGGGACGACACAGGCGCCTGCTAGACTGCAGACGTTTGTCGCCTCGCGGAGGAATGACGATGCTCAATACCGCCACGCTGGATGAACTGGCGAAGAAGATCGGTGAGGCGATCGCCGCCTCGCCGGCGCGCGACGTCGAGACGAACATAAAGGCGCTGCTGCAAAGCAGTCTGCAGCGCTTCGATCTCGTCCCGCGCGAGGAATTCGAGCTCCAGGGTCAGGTGCTACGGCGCACGCGAGAGAAGCTCGAAGCGCTCGAGGCTCGCGTTGCGCAGCTGGAGGTACGCCCCGGCGGCGGGGATCGCTGATCCTCCGCGCCCGCGAGCGCCTCATCGCCAACACGTCGCCAGGCCGGCGGCGCTAGTCCCATGCCACTCGCAGTCGTGCACAGCCGAGCACTATCCGGCTTCGATGCACCGCCGGTGGCGGTTGAGGTTCACTTGTCGGGTGGTCTGCCGGCATTCAACCTGGTCGGCCTGCCGGACACCGAGGTCAAGGAGAGCCGCGACCGCGTGCGCGCGGCCTTGCAGAATGCGCAGTTCGATTTTCCGGCGCGCAAGATCACGGTCAATCTCGCGCCGGCGGATCTTCCAAAGGAATCCGGTCGATTCGATCTCCCGATCGCGCTTGGAATCCTCGCGGCGACGGGACAATTGCCCGCGGAGCGCCTGAGCAACTACGAATTCGCGGGTGAGCTTGCGTTGAGCGGCGAGCTGCGTCCTATTCGCGGGGCGCTGGCGATGACGCTCAAGGCACACCGCGACGGGCGCGCGTTCGTGCTGCCGGCGGGAAGCGCAGAGGAAGCGGCGCTCGTCAAAGAGGCGATCGTGCATCCAGCGCGAAGTCTTCTAGGCGTATGTGCGCATCTCACAGGTCGGGAAGAGTTGCCGCGGTGCGAGGCGCCTGAGCCCAAGCGAGGCAAGTGCAGCGCGCCGGATCTCGCGGACGTTCGAGGCCAGTCGCTGCCCAAGCGAGCGCTCGAGGTTGCCGCGGCCGGGCGCCACAGCCTGCTGATGCTTGGACCGCCGGGAACGGGCAAGTCCATGCTGGCACAGCGCCTGCCTGGCTTGCTTCCCGCGATGACCGAGGACGAAGCGCTCGAGGCTGCGGCGATCCACTCCCTTTGCGGGCGATTTCGTCTCGAAGATTGGAGCCGACGCCCGCTGCGCGCGCCCCACCACACTGCGTCCGCGGTGGCTCTGGTCGGCGGCGGCGGCGATCCGAGGCCGGGTGAGATCTCGCTCGCTCATCACGGCGTGCTTTTTCTCGACGAGCTACCGGAATGGGACAGGCGAGTGCTCGAGGTCTTGCGCGAGCCGCTCGAGACCGGGCAGATCAACATCTCGCGCGCAGCGCGCCAAGCCACCTTCCCTGCGCGCTTCCAGTTCCTCGCCGCTATGAATCCCTGTCCCTGCGGTTACCTCGGTCACCCAAGCGGCAAGTGCCGCTGCACGCCGGACCAGATCGCGCGCTACCGCTCGCGCATCTCGGGTCCGCTGCTGGATCGCATCGACCTGCAGATCGAGGTGCCTGCGCTGCCGGTACACGTCTTACCCGGCGACAGCCCGAATGCCGAGCCGAGCGCGGGCGTGCGCGCCCGTGTCTTCGCAGCGGCCGCGCGGCAACGAGCACGCCAGGGCAAGGCGAATGCGGATCTGCAGCCGAAGGAGGTGGAGCGCTTCTGCGTCCCGGACGCGCAGGGCGATTCGCTGCTCAGAACGGCGTTCGCGCGCCTCTCGCTTTCGGCGCGCGCCTATCACCGGATTCTCAAGGTGGCGCGCACGATCGCCGACCTCGCCGGCGCGGATGCGCTGGCCGCTTCGCACCTGGCCGAGGCCATCGGCTACCGCCGGCTCGATGGCGCCGCTGGCTGAGCGTCGGGTTCATTCGAGCCGGTGCGCGACCCGGGGAAGACGCCGAAGCCTTCGCGCGCCGCGCGCACCGTCATCGTTACAGCCCGGCCGGTCGGTTGAGTGCGTCGCGGACGCCTGCGAGACAATGCGCTAGATGTTGCGCGAACAGGGGACTGCGCGGATCGAGCGTTTCCTGGTGCGTGTCGGCGACCTCCAGCCGGGTGAGCTCGCCAGCGAAGATCGCGCGCAGATATCCCGGCTCGGCGAGCCTCGTCCGCTGCCGGCTGGCCAGAATGTAGACTGGCCCGTCATAGGACTGTGGTTCGTACTTCGAGAGTGCCCGTTCGAACGCAAGCGCGGTGCCTACGGCTGCTGTGGCACGCTGGGGATCATCCAGCTCGGGTGCAATGCGACCCGTCGCCTTCGTCGTCTTGAGTCCCCTGAGCAGTGCTTTCCCTGTGAAGGTAAACGATTGCAACGGCCGCTGGGGCGGATCAAACAGCAGCAGCGGCAGCACGCACTCCCCCTCGCGCCGCAGCGTACGGGCCATCGCCACTGCGATATACCCTCCGGCGCAGAGCGCACCGAGAAAGTACGGCCCGCGCGGCCGCTGCCTCCGCATCTCGCCGAGATAGTCGGCTGCCATTGCGTCGATCGTGGCGTGCGGTTCGCTGATGCCATCAAGACCGCGAGCCTGGAACGCCCATATTGGCTGATCGTCCCCGAGCAGGTCCAGGAAATGCGGGCTGACGAACGCCTGACCCAGCCGGCCATGGATCAGGAACAGAGGGGTCTTGCTGCCCTCTTTTCTCAGCGGAACCAGAATCGGCAGCGGCCTCGGGCCGCCGGAGGACTGCTCGCGGGCGGTGCGGATGCCGGTGGCAATCCCCCTCACCGTCGCGTCGTCGTACAGATCGGGCGGGCTGACGCCGAATGCGTCGCGCAGGCGCGTTTGCAACTCGCCCGCCGAAAGCGAATCGCCGCCGAGCAGGAAGAAATCGTCGTTGCGTCCGACGGACGTTCGCTTCAGCAACTCGCCGAAGATTTCGGCGATCGTCTTCTCCATATCGTCCCGCGCCGGCTCGGATTGGCCGTGGGAGCTCGGCGGGCGCAGCGCGGCTAGCACTTTGCGATCGATCTTCCCGCTCGACGTGAGCGGCATCGCGCCGATGAAGGCGAACGCCGAGGGCAGCATATAGGAAGGCAGAAACTTCCTTAGCTCGCGGCGGAAGAAGAGCGGCTCGCGCTCGACGCCCGACCCGAGGACCAGATAGGCCACGAGCCTCGCCGCCTCCTTGTCCACCTCGTCGCTTGCAGCGACGACTGCGGCCTTGCGCACGCCCGGACAGGCAGCGAGCGCCGCCTCGACCTCCGTCAAGTCCACCGAATGGCCGCGAATCTTGACGCGGCTGCCGTGACGACCGAGAAAGTGCAGATCCCCCGCATCGTCGACGCAACCCAGATCGCGGGTAAGGTAACAGCGCGACCCGGGCGCCGAGACATCCTCGGAGAAAGTAGACGCGTTGAGCTCGGGCCGTTGCCAGTAACCGGGACTAACGTGTGGGCTGCAGACGACGATCTCGCCGATCTCGTTCGCTTGGGCCTGCGCCCCGTCTTCGCGGCGAATAAAGACACGCACTCCGACAGGGCTGCGGCCCACGGGAACGATCCGCCCACAGGGCGCTGCGGCGCACCGCTCGACACGATGCTGGGCGATGATGCTGACTTCGGTAGCTCCGAGCTGGTTCACCAGTATGCAGTGCGGGGCCGTGTGCAGGCGAAAGAGCTCGGCGTCGCTGTCGAACAACGCCTCGCCAGCTAGATCGATCGCCCGGAGCGAGGCGAGCGTTTGCCCCTCGGCAAGACTCGCCATCAGCTCGCGAAACACCGTGGGCACCGTGTGCAGGACACTGACTTGTTCTCGATCGAGCCAATCGGCCAGTTTCGCGATCCCGTCGCGCCGCATATCGTAGGCGCACAGGGTCCCTCCGTTGAGCAGCCCGGCGAATATGTTCAGGTTCGAGGCGCCGAAGCTCAGGGAGAAAAGGAGCGACAGCCTATCGGTCGCGACGACTTCGAGAGCCTTGGCGTAGGCGTCGGCGAAGAATAGAAGGTTGCGCTGCGTCTGACATACGCCTTTCGGCGCCCCCGTCGAGCCCGACGTGTAAACGAGGTACGCCGTCGCATCGACCGAGACGGTCGGGAGAGGCCGCTCTTCGCGACCCGAGGCGATCGCCGCGATATCGATCACCTGGCAGCCGGGAGAAGCGAGGTCGCGGGCTCGCTCGACAAGCGCCTGCTCGGTAAGCACGGCAACCGGAGCGGCGTCTCTGACGATGAAGCGCAGCCGCTCGTCCGGGTCTGCTGCGTCGAGCGAGATGTAGGCACGACCGCAGCGGGCCGCACCGAGCATCGCCTTGACCGCCGAAACCTTGCTTCGGAACAGCAGGCAAACGAATCCGGGGCGCTCGGCGCCTACCGTCGCCACACGTTGCGCAATACTCGTCGCGGCCCGGTCGAGCTCCCGGTAGGTCCCTTCTGACCCCTCCCCGGTGAGCGCAACCTTGCCTGGCAATCGCGCCGCAACTGCCGCGAGGCGTGAGCTTATCGTCTCCGGCTCGGGCGCAGTGACCATCGATAACCCCCCAAGGTTCCCGATTCCCAGGCATCTTACAATCGAGGGTATGTGCGATCAAACCCTCCCGGACCGGAGGTCAGCACCAGGCAACGTGAGCACCACAACCAGTCAAATGACCAGCACCGTCAGCGGTTCACCCCTCGGCAAGCCGACCGAATATCCGGACCGCTACACACCCTCGCTGCTTTTCTCCTTTGCGCGGGGCGAACAGCGCCGACAGCTGGGAATAAGCGGGACGCCTCCGTTCACGGGAGCGGATCTGTGGACCGCTTACGAAATTACCTGGCTCGATCGGAGCGGCAAACCGCAACTCGCGATCGGCGAATTGCGCGTGCCGGCAGACTCGCCCTCGATCGTGGAATCGAAATCTCTCAAACTCTACCTCGGCTCGTTCGCGCAGGAACCTCTTCGAAGCATCGATGAGCCGCGGCAAAAGATCGCGGAGGACCTGAAGCGCGTTTGCGGCACCGAAGTCGGTGTGACCCTCAATGCGGCTGAGGTGTTGGGGCAGCTCCATGTGGCCGACCTGCCCGGAGAATCGCTCGACTCCGTCGCCACAGCGATCAGCGCCTACGCTCCGTCGCCTGAAGCGCTCAGTGCGTCGGGCTCCGAAGCGGAGGAAACGCTGCGCAGCGCGCTCTTCAGGGTGAACTGTCCGGTCACCGGGCAGCCCGATTACGCGGATGTGATGCTCCGCTACCGGGGCCAGCGCATCGATCGGGAAGGGCTGCTCCGCTATCTCGTGTCCTACCGCAGACATGCCTCGTTTCATGAGAGTTGCGTCGAGCGCATCTTCATGGATGTCCTGAGCCGCTGCCGGCCTCGAGCGCTCACGGTCTACGCGCGGTTCCTGCGTCGCGGCGGCATCGACATCAACCCCTTTCGCAGTAATTTCGAGAGCGCACCAGCGCGCTCGGAGCGAACGCCGCGCCAATGACGCGTGCTTTGGCGCGAGGACGGCGTCGCGCCGGTCAGGGGTGACGCGAGGCGGGGGGCGGAGTCGGCAAGCGACTGGCCGTCCCGACGAGCTCGAAGGCCGGGTTGGCTACCACGGCCGGCGCGTCGATGACCCGCGGCGCCAGGGTGATCAGCGAGACAGTAGTCACCGCGAGGAAGAGCAGCGCTACCAACCCGCGAACCAATCCGCGCTCGCCACGGCCTGCCAAAAAGGCCCCGCGACTGCGCACCGCTGGGCGCGCAGCGCGGGTTGGAGGCAAGCTGGCCGGCCGCGTTGTGTCTCTGCTGCTTACGTCGGGATGCCGGCTGGTGGATTGTGCGGAGAGGTTGTTCATCGCTGTGGTGCTCATCTGCTTGCTTCTCAAGTTGGAGTTGTTTATCTCCCCCTCGTTGGCTACAAGTGTGGGCGCGGCACCCTGGTTTCGCACCGGAACAATCCACAACGCCGTTGTCGAATAATCAGCATTGACGGGGACTTGCCGTTCATCCCCCCAGGCGTTGCGCCCCTGCGGCGGGACGGGCGATCGTGTGGGGGTTGTGCTATAAGATCGTAACGGCCTGGGAGCCCGTGCCCGCCGAACCTGACGGCTCGGACCCAGGGGGAGCGGAGATGCGGTGTCGAACGAATTCACCCTGACGCGAACCGGGACTGATCCCGTGGGGCTCGCGTTCGCCGACGCGGACGGTTGCGCGCGTTGGCTGCGCGCACAGCAGCTTTCGAATATTCCGCGGCACTACGAAGCGCTGCTGGCGCAGCTGCAGCGCATGACCGACGCTGACTTGGCGCCTCGCGAGCGTGCACGAATCGCCGAGGTGCTGCGCGAACCGGTCATGTATCTGCACACGGAGCTCGCTCGGCGGTACGCGGGCAAGCCGCAGCCCGCAACCGACCGGGAACGGGAGGCTGCGGAGCAGGCCGTTGCTCTGTGGCAGGCGCTTTGGGCGCAATACTCCGCTTGCCTCAAGCCCCTGCTCGAGGGCGATCCGGAGCTGCAGGGCGTGAAGGCCAAGCTCCTGCAGCGCGGACTATGGGTCGGGAAGCAGATGATTCTGGTGAATGGACTCGCGCGGCGAAGCCCACCGCCGATCCTGTGGCAGGAGTTGCATGCCTACTATCGACTGGCCGAGATCCTCGACTGCGCCGTCAGCGCGGTCTCCGACGAGCTCATGCCATCGGCGATCGGGCTGTCCTGCTATTCCACGTATTCACACGCGTTGCTCCTCAACCTCGCCGATCCATGCGCGTTGACGGTCCGCCAAATCGAGCTCACCGACCGCTGGCTCGGCATGTGGGCGCGCAAGGTCTTCCCTTACGCCCAGCAGCGCGAGACGGAGGGGCCGGTCATCGTGAGCGACCTTGATTCGCCGACGGGCGCTTCGCTGGCGCAGGTCGCACCGCGCCACGTCAGCGAGTCAATGCGCTTTGGATATCCGGCGAAGCTCGCGACCAGTGTGCGCGGGCGGCTCAAACGGCTCGGGAGCGGGGCCAATCCGGCCGAGCTGCAGCTGGGACACGACGTTTCCGTCGAAGGATGCAGCACCCTGCTCTCGCATCTCGACACGCACTGGTATGCGGCGCCGAAGAAGACAGGCAACGAAACGCAGACGCCGCTCGATCTTTGCGTCGGAGGACTCGGGGCAGCCCACTTCAGAGTCTCCGGCCGCACCTTCAATCGCCAGGACCCGCTCGGCCGGCTTTCGTATCACGGAACGCAGCATCTTGCCACGCTTGGCGCCCTCACCGACTACGATCGCAACAAGGAGGAGGCCGAGAAAGAGTGGGCGTGGGAGCACTGGCAGGGCACGTACGACTGGGATGAAGCGAACCTTCGCCGTGTCGGCAACGCCATACACCGCTGGCACCTCGAGCAGCTCGTCATCCTGCGCGACGATGAGCACGTTCGCTGCGGATACGTCACGCGTGTGACGCTCGACGGGCGCGGGGAAATCGCGGTCCGACTGCGGCTCTGGGCTGGTCTCGCGACAGCGCTTGCGGTGCGGCCGATGACGACCATGCTCGCCGAGGATCCGCCGGTTCCCGTGATCTTCCTTGGCTACACGCCGGAAGAGAAGGCCACCATCATCACGCCGCCGCGGATCTTCAATCCGGGTCGCTCGCTGCGGTCGATGGACACGGGGCCGGAGCGCCGCTTCCGGCTGACCCGCCTGCTTCAGCGGGGAGCGGACTTCGAGCGCGTCGCGTTCGAGGAGATCCGCGACTAGCCCGGTACGCGGCCGCCGGCCCGGACGTCGAGCTCGCCCGGCGCAATCTGACCCGCGTCAGAAGCGTGCCCAACCATCTGCGGGGCGAGACGAGCCCCTATCTTCTGCAGCATGCCGCGAACCCCGTCGACTGGTATCCGTGGGGCGAAGAGGCGCTCGAGCGTGCGCGACGCGAAGACAAGCCGATCCTGCTCTCGATCGGCTATTCAGCATGCCACTGGTGCCACGTGATGGCGAGCGAGTCCTTCGAGGACGAGCGGGTCGCCGACTTAATGAACAAGCTCTTCGTCAACATCAAGGTCGATCGCGAGGAGCGACCCGATCTCGATCAGATCTATCAGATGGCGCACGCGATGCTAACGCAGCGCAGCGGGGGTTGGCCGCTCACCATGTTCCTCACGCCTGCGCAGGAGCCGTTCTTCGGCGGAACGTATTTTCCCAAGGCTTCGCGCTACGGGCTGACGGGGTTCGCCGACCTGCTGCCGCGCGTCGCCGCCGCATATCACGAGCAGGGAGCGGCGATTGCAGAGCAGAACGCTCGGCTGAAAGCTGCGCTCGCGCTCACCAACCCGCAGCCGCCGGAAACCGGGTTGGAGCTGCCTGCCGACGCCCCGCGGCTTGCGTTTGCCTCGCTCGCGCGCGGCTTCGATCCGGTGCATGGCGGGTTCGGAGGAGCGCCGAAATTCCCTCACGCCACCGATCTGGAGCTGTGTCTGCGCCGACACCTGGCGCACGATGAGAAGGGCGCGCTCGACATCGTCTCGGTCACGCTGGCGCGCATGGCCGATGGCGGAATACATGACCAGCTGGGAGGCGGCTTCTGCCGATACAGCGTTGATGCCGAGTGGTCGATTCCGCATTTCGAGAAGATGCTCTACGACAACGCCGCGTTGCTCACGCTCTACGCCGATGCCTGGCGCTTGACCGCGGAGCCGGAATTCGCTCGAGCCGCGCGGGGCATCGCGGCTTGGACGCTGCGCGAGATGCGCGCGCCCGAGGGAGGGTTCTACTCGAGCCTCGATGCCGACAGCGAGCACGAGGAAGGCAAGTTCTATGTCTGGACGCCTGCCGAGGCAAGAAGCGCGCTCGACGCGGACGAGTGGGCGGTGGCGGCGCGCCACTGGGGACTCGACGGCCCGCCGAACTTCGAAGGTGATGCCTGGCATCTGCGCGTCGCCGTGCCGCTCGCGCAGGTCGCGACCGATCTCGGCACCGAGCTTTCCGTCGTCGAGGCAAGATGTGAATCGGCACGCAGCAAGCTCTTCGCGTTGCGCGAGAAGCGGATCCGTCCCGGGCGCGACGACAAGATCCTCAGCAGCTGGAACGCGCTCATGATCGGTGCACTTGCGCGGGCGGCGCGGGTATTCGATGAGCCAGATTGGCTGGCGAGCGCGAGGGCCGCGTGCAACTTCGTCCGCAACACGATGTGGCGCGACGGCCGCCTGCTCGCGACGTACAAGGACGGGCACGCCCATCTCGATGCATATCTGGACGATCACGCCTATCTGCTGGCGGGGCTGATCGAGCTGATGCAGACCCGCTTCAGGCGCGAGGACCTCGACTGGGCAATCGAGATCGCGAACGCGCTGTTCAACCGCTTCGAGGACCGAGCCAACGGCGGCTTTTTCTTCACGGCGCACGACCACGAGCCGCTGATCCATCGTCCCAAACCCGGCCACGACAACGCGACGCCCTCGGGCAATGGAATCGCCGCCCAGGGCCTCGCGACGCTGGGCCATTGGCTGGGCGAGGCGCGCTTCCTCGACGCGGCGGAGACGACGGTCCGCGCGTTCGGCCGCGAGTTGAGCGAAAGCCCGACCGGCTGCTCTTCGCTGCTGATCGCGCTCGAGGAGTGCCTGCTCGCCCCGACGACCGTGCTGCTGCGAGGCGACGCGGCGACGTGCGCCGCGTGGCAGCGCGCGCTGGAGCGGCGCTTGCGGCCAATGCTGCGCGTGCTCGACCTATCGGCGCAGAAACAGCTCCCGGGAGCTCTCGCGGAGCCGCGCGATGCGCACGGCACGCGAGCGACGGCGTGGGTCTGCCGAGGTGCCGTCTGCGAAGCGCCTATTCGCAGCCTCGATGAACTTGAATCCGCACTCGCCTCGCACGCTTGAACGCTGTGGAGTTGTGGCGCCGCAGCAGCGCTTCGGGTACCATGCGACCGTTTTTTTCCACTGCATCGGAGACGCAATGAAACGCCAACTCACATTGCTCGCCGCCGGCATGCTTGCGGCAGGCAGCGCTCATGCGGCCCTTGACAGCAAGGCCGCGGAAGAATTGATGAAGAAGAACGGCTGCGCTGCATGCCACGCCGTCGACAAGAAGATAGTCGGACCCGCGTATCAGGAGGTGGCCGCGAAATACAAGGGGGACCCGAAGGCCGAAGCGATGCTGGTCGACAAGGTCAAGAAGGGCGGCGTCGGCGTCTGGGGCCAAATTCCGATGCCTCCGAACACGCAGGTCCCCGAGGCCGACATCAAGAACCTGGTCTCCTGGATCCTGACGCTCAAGAAATAGCGGGCGCGAAACGCAAGGCATCCCGCCCCGCGCGGTTTTGACAGCGACTGCCGCGGGCGGTAACCTAGCCCTCCCGTGCAGGAGAGCGCGGCCCCGCTGGCGAGAGCCCGGGCCGCCGCCGAAGGCGTAACTCCCGCAACCGCTCAGGCATCAGGGACTGCACGGGAAGCAGTTAATCTGGAGAGCGACCGTGCCGCTGGCGCGGTCCACCGAAGGGGCATACGGCGCGTCATACGGCGCCGCAATCTCTCAGGTAAAAGGACAGACGGGGCGAAGCGGGGCAGCCGCTTCGCCCTCTTTTGTCGCCTGGGAGAGCCATGCTCCTCGAGACACAGCTCCATTCAGTGCATCGCACCGCCGGCGCGAAGATGGTCGACTTCGGCGGCTGGGACATGCCGCTGCACTACGGCTCGCAGATCGAGGAGCACCATGCGGTGCGCCGGGACGCTGGAATGTTCGACGTCTCGCACATGCTGCCGATCGACCTCGAAGGCGCGGATGCGCGCGCCTTCCTCCGCTACGCGCTCGCCAACAACGTTGACAAGCTCGCGACGCCGGGGAAAGCGCTGTACTCCTGCCTCCTCAAGCCCGACGGGGGCGTGCTCGATGATCTGATCGTCTATTTCTTGAGCGAAAAGGACTTTCGCATCGTGGTGAACGCCGCCACCGCGGAGAAGGACGTGGCCTGGTTCAAGGGGCTCGCTGCCGAGCGCGCGAGCGAATCGACGCTCAGACCCCGGCGTGATCTCGCGATGATCGCGGTGCAGGGTCCGCACGCTCGCGAGCGCGTGTGGCAGGCGCTCCCGGGGAGCCGCGCGGTCACGGAGGCGCTCAAGCCGTTCACCGCGACGCAGCTCGGCGAGCATTTCATCGCGCGCACGGGATACACCGGGGAAGACGGGTTCGAGATCACGCTTCCCGGCACGCAAGCGGCCGCGCTCTGGCGCGCGCTGGTCAACGCAGGTGTGCGGCCGTGCGGGCTCGGCGCGCGCGACACGCTGCGCCTCGAGGCGGGGATGAACCTCTATGGGCAGGACATGACCGAGCGGGAGACACCGCTGGAATCGGGCCTTGCGTGGACTGTCGACCTCGCGAGCCCGCGGGATTTCGTAGGCAAGTCGGCACTCGCCGCCAAGCCGACGCGCCAGCAGGTGGGACTCATTCTCGCGGAGAAGGGTGGCGTGCTGCGCAGCCACCAGGTCGTGCACAGCAATGCCGGCGAGGGCGAGATCACGAGTGGCACGTTCTCGCCGACGCTGTCGGAGTCGATCGGCCTCGCGCGGGTACCGTTGGGTGTTGCCCCCGGCGACGTGCTCAAAGTCGACATTCGCGGCAAGCCGCTCCCTGCTCGCGTGGTCAAGCCGCCCTTCGTGCGCAACGGCAAGCGCCTCGTCTGACCAAGGATGGAGAAGCCATGAACGTTCCTTCGAATCTCAGGTACACGGAAAGCCACGAATGGATTCGCACCGAGACGGACGGTAGCCTGACCATCGGCATCACCGATCACGCGCAGGAAGCGCTGGGCGATCTCGTCTTCATCGAGCTGCCGGCCGTGGGGCGCAAGCTGAAGGCAGGTGAGGCTTGCGCGGTCGTCGAATCGGTCAAGGCGGCCTCCGACGTTTACGCGCCGGTCGCGGGTGAAGTGATCGCGGCGAACGGCGAGATCGTGGACGCTCCCGAGAAAGTGAACGCCGATGCCTACGCGAACTGGCTCTATCGCCTCAAGCCGGCCGACGGCGCTACGCCCGCCAAGCTCCTCGACGCAGCCGCATACACCAAGCTCGTCAGCGAAGCCTGAGGTGACGCGATGAAGATGGACGAACTCAAGACCGCGGGCGGTGCGCGCAGAACGCTGGCCGAGTTGGAGCAGCATCGCGGTTTCGTCGATCGCCACATCGGCACGAGCGAGGGCGAGCAGGTGGAGATGCTGGAGACGGTGGGTTTTGCCACGCGCGCGGCCCTCGTCGACGCCGTCTTGCCGCCGGCGATACGCGTGCGCCGGCCGCTCGCGCTGCCCGCGGCAAAGGCGGAGCAGGAGGCTCTCGACGAGCTGAAGGCGATCGCGCGCGAGAACCGCGTGGCGAAATCCTACATCGGTCAGGGCTACTACGGCACGCTCACGCCCGGCGTGATCCTGCGCAACCTGCTTGAGAATCCGGCCTGGTACACGGCGTACACGCCCTATCAGCCCGAGATCTCGCAAGGCCGCCTCGAGGCGCTGGTGAACTTTCAGACGATGGTGTGCGACTTAACCGGCATGCCCATCGCCAATGCCTCGATGCTTGACGAGGCAACTGCCGCCGCGGAGGCGATGGCGCTCGCGCGCCGGGTGGGCACGAACAAGAGCAGCGCAATCTACGTCGCCGACGACGTGCTGCCGCAGACGATCGACGTCGTGCGCACGCGTGCAGCCCCGCTCGCGATCGATGTCCTCGTCGGTCCGGCGGGCGATGCGGCGAGGGCCGATTGCTTTGCGGTGCTGCTGCAATATCCCGGAGCGGACGGGCACGTTCGCGAGTACGGTGAGCTGATCCAGGCGATGCACGCGAAGGGCGCGCTCGCGATCGTCGCTGCCGATCCGCTCGCGCTGACGCTGCTCAAGCCGCCGGGCGAATGGGGTGCGGACGTGGTCGTCGGCTCGAGCCAGCGCTTCGGCGTGCCGATGGGCTTCGGCGGGCCGCACGCGGCTTTCTTCGCCACTCGTGACGAGTTCAAGCGCAGCCTGCCCGGACGGCTGGTCGGCGCCACCGTCGACGCCAACGGAGCGCCGGCATACCGGCTCGCGCTGCAGACGCGCGAGCAGCACATCCGGCGCGAGAAGGCGACGTCGAACATCTGCACGGCGCAGGTGCTGCTCGCAGTGATCGCTTCCATGTATGCCGTCTATCACGGACCGATCGGCCTCGCGACGATTGCGGCGCGCGTGCATCGGCTCACGGGACTCCTCGCAGAGGGACTCCGGCAGTTCGGACTGCAGATCGTCAACGAGACGTTCGTCGATACGCTGACGGTGGCTACCGGCGCGCGAACGGCAGCGGTTCACGCGGCGGCCGATGCGCTGGGAGCGAACCTGCGCCGCATGGGCGGGAGCGTCGTCGGCATCTCGCTCGACGAGACGACGACCCGGGCGGATTTGAGGCTCCTGCTGCGTGCTTTCGCGGCCCCGGGGAGCGCCCTGCCGGACCTCGAGGCGATCGAGGGGCAGGTCGCCGAGGGCTTTCCTGCAACGCTCCGGCGCACTTCTGCGTTCCTCGCCCACCCGACGTTCAACCGCTATCACTCAGAGACCGAGATGCTGCGCTATCTGCGGCGTCTCGCCGACAAGGACATCGCGCTCGATCGCTCGATGATTCCGCTCGGATCGTGCACGATGAAGCTCAACGCCACCGCCGAGATGATTCCGGTGACCTGGCGCGAGTTCGCGCACGTCCATCCGCTGGCACCGGCGGAGCAGACGCGCGGCTATCGCAAGATGATTGGACAGCTGGAGCGCATGCTCTGCGCTGCGACCGGCTACGCCGCGGTTTCGCTGCAGCCGAACGCCGGCTCCCAGGGCGAGTACGCCGGCTTGCTCGTGATCCGTGCCTACCATGCGAGCCGCGGCGAAGGCCATCGCGACGTATGCCTCATCCCCGCTTCCGCGCACGGCACCAATCCGGCCTCCGCGCACATGGCAGGGCTACGCGTGGTTGTTGTCGACTGCGATGCGCAAGGCAACGTGGATCTCAACGATCTGCGCGCCAAATCCCGGGAGCACGCGCGCGAGCTCGCTGCGATCATGGTGACTTATCCCTCGACGCACGGCGTCTTCGAGGAGGGCATCCGCGAGATCTGCGAGGTCGTGCACGCGCACGGGGGCCAGGTGTACGTCGACGGCGCGAACCTCAATGCCCTGGTCGGTCTGGCGGCTCCCGGCGAGTTTGGCGCCGATGTCTCGCATCTCAACCTGCACAAGACCTTCTGCATTCCGCACGGCGGCGGTGGACCGGGAGTCGGGCCGGTCGCGGTGGCGGCGCACCTCGCACCCTTCCTGCCCGGGCATCGCTACCTTCCCGAGGAGCCGAACGGCCGGCGCATCGGACCGGTCTCTGCCGCGCCCTTCGGCAGCGCGGGCATCCTGCCGATCTCCTGGATGTACATCGCGATGATGGGTGCGGAGGGCCTAAGAGCGGCGACGGAGTCAGCCATCCTCGCGGCCAACTACGTCGCCAAGCGCCTCGCGCCGCATTATCCCGTCCTCTACACCGGGCCCGGCGGCCTGGTCGCCCACGAGTGCATCCTCGATCTGCGCGCGTTGAAGGAGAGCGCCGACGTCGCGGTCGACGACGTCGCGAAACGGCTGATGGATTACGGTTTTCACGCGCCCACCATGAGCTTCCCCGTGCCCGGCACGCTGATGGTCGAGCCGACCGAGAGCGAATCGAAGGCCGAGCTCGACCGCTTCGTCGACGCGATGATCGCGATTCGCGAGGAAATTCGCGCGATCGAGGCGGGTCGTGCCGATCGCTCCGACAACCCGCTCAAGCACGCCCCGCATACCGCCGGCGCGCTGCTTGCCACCGAATGGAACCACGGCTACACGCGCGAACAAGCGGCGTTCCCGCTCGCCTCGCTGCGCGAGAACAAGTATTGGCCGCCCGTGGGGCGCGCCGACAACGTCTACGGCGATCGCCATCTCTTTTGCGCCTGTCTGCCCGTCGACGCGTACCGGTAGCAGTCGATGAAAGTGCTCGTCCTTGGCGCCGGCGTGATCGGCACCACGACCGCATGGTTTCTGCGCGCGTCCGGACACGAGGTGACGGTCGTCGACCGGCAGGACGCGGCGGCGCAGGAAACCTCGTTTGCCAACGGCGGGCAGATCTCGGTGTCGCACGTCGAGCCCTGGGCCAACCCGGCAGCGCCGCGCAAGATCCTGCGCTGGCTGGGGCAGCCTGACGCTCCGCTGCTCTTTCGCCCGCGGCTCGACTGGCGCCAGTGGCGCTGGGGCGTGCAGTTTCTGCTCGAGTGCATGCCGTCGCGCACGCGGCGGAACATGCTGCAGATTCTGGCGATCAGCAAATATTCCGGCGCCGCCCTGCGCGAATTGCGAGCAACGCTCAAGCTCTCCTACGACGACCTGCAGCGCGGCATCCTGCAGATCTATACGGACCGCGAGGGGTTCGACGACGCCACACGGGCGGCGGAGCTCGTCCGCGGCTACGGCATCGCGCGCGAGATCAAGACGGCACAGGAGTGTATCGCGATCGAGCCCGCGCTCGCGCCGCGGCGCGACTGGATCGTGGGCGGGACCTACACGGCCACCGACGAGACCGGCGATGCGCGCAAGTTCACTCAGGCGCTCGCCACGCTGGGCCGCGACCGCGGCATCTCGTTTCGGTACGGCGTCACGGTGGAGAGCGTGGGCGCGGCCGGTGGAGCGATCACCGGAGTTCGGACGCGCGTGCACCAGCAAGGCGACGGAAATCGCAGCGAGCTGCTCACCGCAGATGTTTACGTGATGTGCCTGTCGAGCCACAGCCCGCTGCTGCTCGCGCCGATCGGCGTGCCGGCGCTCGTCTACCCCGCGAAGGGTTACTCGGCGACTCTGCCGATACTCCGGCCCGACGCCGCGCCGACGATCAGCGTAACCGACGACGCGAAGAAGATCGTGTTCACGCGCCTGGGCGACCGGCTGCGCGTAGCGGGGACCGCTGAGCTCGCGGGCTACAGCCTCGAGCTCAACGCGGTGCGCTGCGAAGCGCTGACGCGGCGCGCCGTCGAATGGTTCGGTGCGGCCGTCGACGCAGACAGGGCAAGCTACTGGACAGGGCTGCGGCCAGCGACACCATCGAACGTGCCGCTCATCGGGAGGACGCGCTATTCCAATCTGTACCTCAACACCGGACACGGTACGCTCGGGTGGACGATGGCCGCCGGCTCAGGGAAAGCGCTCGCCGAGATCATCTCGGGACGTCGTCCCGACATCGGGTTCCGTTTCCTGGGGCAGTAGAGGCGGACGTTGCGCGGCGAGCACTTGTCGCGACGTATAATGCGGCTTCGTTTCGCAGTGGTTTCGATGTTTTGCCTCTCGCTCGCCTGGCTCTCGCTCGCGTTCGCCCCTGCTTTCGCGGACTCGAGTGCCGCATCGGTTCCAGCGGCGCCGGTCCCCCCGCCGGCGATCGCGGCGAAGGCCTATGTGCTCGTCGATGTCCTGAGCGGACAGACGCTTGTGGCGCACAGTGCCGACGAGCTGCGCGAGCCCGCCTCGCTCACAAAACTGATGACCGCCTACCTCGCTTTCGCAGCGCTGCGCGACAAGCAGCTGCTGCCGTCGCAGATGGTCACGGTCTCCGAGAAAGCATGGCGCACCGAGGGTTCGCGCATGTTTATCGAACCGCGCAAGGCAGTCTCGGTGGACGAGCTCCTGCATGGCGAGATCGTGCAGTCAGGTAACGATGCGGCGGTGGCGCTTGCGGAAACGGTCGCCGGCTCGGAATCGGCTTTCGTCGAGCGCATGAACCGCGAGGCCGCGAGGCTCGGCTTGAAGAACACGCGGTTCGTCAACGCCACCGGCTTGAGCGCACCGCAGCAGGCCTCGACCGCGGCGGATCTCGCGCGCATCGCAGCTGCCGTCATTCGCGACTTCCCGGAGTACTACCCGCTGTACTCGATCAAGGAATACCGCTACAACAACATCACGCAGTCGAATCGCAATCGCCTCCTCTGGAGCGATCCCTACGTGGACGGCATGAAGACGGGCTTTACCGACGCTGCGGGCTATTGCCTGATAGCCTCCGCGAAGCGCGGCCCGCGCAGGCTCCTTTCGGTCGTTCTCGGCGCCGGCTCCGACGCAGCCCGCGCGAGCGAGTCGCAGAAGCTCCTGAACTACGGCTTCCAGTTCTACGACACGGTGCAGCTCTATCAGAGCGGGAAGCCGATCGAGTCGATCAAGGTGTGGAAAGGTGCGGAGCGCACCGTCCCGGTGGGTTTCGTCGCCGATCAGTACGTGTCGCTACCCAAGGGCGAGGCGAAGAATCTCAAGCTCTCCATGGAGACCGTCGAGCCGCTCATCGCCCCCGTAGCGCGCGGGCAGCGCGTCGGCGTGGTCAAGGTTTCCCTCGAGGGCAAGCCCGTCAGCGAGTTTCCGCTTGTCGCGCTTGACGAAGTGGCGCCGGCGAGCCTGCTCTGGCGGGCGTGGGACACGGTGCGGCTGTGGTTCAAGTGAGGCGCACATGATGCGGCGCGTTCCATCAGGCCGCGTGCGATCTTCGTAAAGGAAACGGCATGACTGTCTATCTGAACGGCAAGTTTCTTCCCCTCGAGGAGGCCAGGATCTCGGTGCTCGACCGCGGCTTCATCTACGGCGACGGCGTCTACGAGCTCGTTCCCGTGTATCACCGCCAGCCCTACCGCCTGCCGCAGCATCTTGCGCGGCTGCAGCGAAGCCTCGACGGCATCCGCCTCGCCAATCCCCACACGGAAGCGCAATGGGGCGCGATCATCCATGAGCTGATCGCGCGGCAGCCCTTCGAGCAGCAGGGCGTTTACTTCCAGGTTACCCGAGGCGTCGCGAAGCGCGATCATGCGTTTCCGGCCGGCGTGCCGGCGACCGTGTTCATGATGAGTAATCCGCTCGCCACACCGTCGGCGGAGCAGGTCGAGCGAGGCGTGGCCGCGGTAACCGCCGTGGACGAGCGCTGGCTGCACTGCGACTGGAAAACGATCTCGCTCGTCGCCAACGTGCTGGCCCGGCAATTCGCGGCCGAGCACGATGCGGTCGAGACCGTGCTCTTCCGCGAAGGCTATCTCACGGAGGCATCGGCTTCCAACGTGCTCATCGTGCGTCAGGGCAGGATCATCGCCCCGCCGAAGGACAATCACATCCTCCCCGGAATCACCTACGACGCAACCCTGGAGCTCGCGCGCGAAGGCGGGCTCCCCTTCGAGGTGAGACCCGTCACGAAGGAGGAGGCGTTCGCTGCCGACGAGATGTGGCTTTCGTCGTCCACGAAGGAGGTGCTCGCCGTGACCAGACTCGACGGCAGAGCGTTCGCTGGCGGCCGCCCCGGCGCGCTGTTCCGGCGCATGCACGCCCTGTTTCAGGAGAGCAAGCCGAGGGCGCGCAACGCGGCCTAGGAGCCGCGCTCCGCGTCAGTCTTTCTCTCAGATCCTCGACGCGCCTCGGTAGCGGCCGGCGTGCCAGAGCAGGGGTGCTACGCGCCGGTGCGCGCAACGGTCGACCTCGCCGATGAAGAGCATGTGATCACCTGCCGGGTGCAGCGCATGATGGCGACACTCGATCCAGGCTGCGCAGCCTTCGATGAGGGGCACGCCTCCCCTTCCCGCGCGGTAGGTCACGCCCGCGAAGCGATCCGTGTGCGGGCGGGAAAAGCGCCGCGCGAGCTCTACCTGATCGTGCGCGAGAACGTTTACTGCGTAGCGCTCGGCGCCTTCGAATACGGCCAGACTGCGCGATCTGCGCGCGAGGCTCCAGATGATGAGCGGGGGATCGAGCGAAACCGAGTTGAACGAGTTCGCGGTGAAGCCGACGAAACCCCCATGCGGGCCGCGCGCAGTCACCACTGTCACTCCGGTCGCGAACTGGGACAGCGCATCGCGAAACCGCCGCTCGGAGACGGCGGGTTGCGGCGGTCGCTCGTCGGGGCTCGGCATGGTGAAGCCGTGCGGTCGTTTCGAGGCTGGCGACGGCCGCTGCATCTTAGGGGCCGGTTGCGCCGCTGTCAAAGCGCGCACGAGCGAAGCGGGCTGTTAAACTGCCGCCTGCCAGCATGCCGAGCACGTCCATGAAGGAATCCCTGCAGAAGATCATCGCCAATCGCTACCGCGGCCGCAACCTTCCCATCGCGCTGGTGCTTCCCGACGGAGGGCGCGTCCCACTGTCGGAGGCGCCTGAACTCGACATCTACGCGCGGACCTGGGACGGCCTGAGGGCGCTCGCCTCGCCCGAGATGGGGCGGCTCGCGCGCGCCTACGTGCGCAACGACATTGATTTCAGCGGCGGAGCAAGGCGCGTCCTCGGGATCGCGGAGGCTCTGGTCGGTCGCTTCAGCCACGGGCGCGAGCGCTTCTCGGCGCGCGCACGGCAGTGGGTGAACCGCAGCCATAGCAACAAGGCGAACATCCAACACCATTACGACGTGTCGAACGCTTTCTACCGGCTCTGGCTCGACGAGCGGATGGTGTACTCCTGCGCGTATTTCCGCGACGCCGCTGACACGCTCGAGCAAGCACAGTTGCAGAAGCTCGACCACATCTGCCGCAAGCTCATGCTGGCGCCGGGCGAGGAGTTTCTCGACATCGGCTGCGGCTGGGGCGGACTGATTCTTCGCGCCGCGCAGAACTACGGGGTGAAGGCGACCGGGGTCACGCTATCGCAGAACCAGCATGACTACGTGGCGGCCAGGATCGGCGAACTCGGCCTCGGCGATCGCGTGCGCGTGCAGCTGCTCGACTACCTCGACCTGCCGGAGGAAAGGCTCTACGACAAGGTTGCCAGCATCGGCATGTTCGAGCACGTGGGAATCGGCAACTATCCGAAGTACTTCGGCAAGATCTACCGTATCCTCAAGCCCGGCGGATTGGTGCTCAACCACGGAATCACGCACAACTGGATCGGCGGCGCGAGCCTCGGCAGCGGTATCGGCGATTTCATCGAGCAATATGTCTTCCCGGGCGGGCAGCTCGCGCACGCCGGCCGGGTGATCCAAGGTCTTGCCACCGAGGGGCTGGAGCTGATCGATGCGGAAGCGCTGCGCGAGCACTACGCGCGGACACTCTGGCACTGGGTCGAGCGTCTCGAGAGCAATGCCGACACGGCGCGCCGCGAGGTCGGGGAAGAAAGATACCGCGTCTGGCGCATCTATCTCGCGGGTTCCGCCCACGCTTTCGATCGTGGCTGGCTCTCGCTCTTCCAGTTGCTGGCGGGAAAGCCGTTGCAGGACGGTCGTCTGCCGCACCCGCCGACGCGCGAGTACATGTATGCCCTCACGCAAGGGCGAGGTTAGCGCGACGGCTCGCACTACGAGGCGGGGCGAGCAGCAGCGCTTGCGTATCGGCGCTCCCGCCAGCATATTGAAACGATGGAACCGCCCATGGCCGAAACACTGCTCGAATTCCCCTGCACTTTCCCGATGAAGATCGTCGGGCGCACGGAAGACGGCTTCGCCCAAGCCGTGCTCGCCGTCGTCCTGCGTCACGCGCCCGACTTCGACAGCGCGTCGATGGAGATGCGCGCGTCGCGCGAGGGGAAGTACCTCTCGCTCACCTGCACCGTCAACGCCACGTCGCGCGAACAGCTCGATGGGCTGTACCGGGAGCTCTCCTCACACCCGATGGTTACGATGGTTCTGTAGCAGGCGAAGTTTGGTTGCCACCGGACGCGTCGGTTGCGCGGGGTAGGTTTGCTGTGGCAATATTTGGCTGAGACCCTTTCTGCAGGTGAAAGAGACGATGCCCGCTGCCGCCCAAGGTGCCGCGAGCGCTCCCACGCCACAGGCTGTCGACGAGGCTCGAGTGCTCGGTAAATCGGTCGTCCGGGCGGCAAAGCTGCTCGGGCTTTCTCAGCGGCGCGTGGCGGAGATCCTCGGCATCTCCGACGCAACGGCCTCGCGATTGTTCGCAGGTAAGTACACACTATCTCGAGAACGGGCAAAGGAATGGGAATTGGCGTTGCTATTCGTCCGGTTGTTCCGTTCGCTTGACGCCCTCTGGGGCCACGAGGATAGTGCTCGGAACTGGCTAGAAAGCAGCAATCTCGCGCTCGGGGCGGCCCCCGTAGAGCTGTTGAGCACGGTACAAGGCCTCGTCCGTGTCGTCTCGTACCTGGACAGCGCACGCGGTCGCCTCTGAGGCGAGACCGGCGCGCCTGGAGTTGTGGCGCGCGGTCGAGGCGCAGCACGTGGCCGCCACGATGGCGCTGGTCGACAACGTGGAGGAACAGCACGCGCTCGAGCGACTGCTCGAGGAGTCCAAGCCGCCCGTACCTGCAGCGGCGAGCAAGCTGCACTGGCTGCTCTCGACCCCATTCAGCTAACCCCCGCCTCCCGGTGGCTCGCGCTTCCGCGGACCGGAAGACCCCGGGGTGTTCTACGGTGCCGACGAGATCCGCACGGCCTGTGCCGAGCTCGGCTACTGGCGCTGGCGGCATCTGCTCGACACCCCGGCGCTCGCGGCGATGCCAACCCGGCCGCAGACAGTGTTCCGCGCGGCGCTTTCCGGCGCTTGCGTGGACCTCCGCGCGCCGCCCTTCGCGGCCGAGCGCACCGTCTGGACGCATCCGAGCGACTACAGCGCCTGCCAGCGCTTCGGCCGAGTCGCGCGCGAAGCGCGGGTCGGCGCGATTCGCTACGAGTCGGTGCGCGATCCCGGCCGCGGAGGCTGCTGTGCAGTGCTCACCCCGGAGGCCTTCGCGCGCAAGGCGCCGGTGGAACAACAGACCTGGATGCTCTCGGTATCGCGCGATCAAATCGTGTGGCAACGAACTGCAGCGCTGCGGCAGACGGAGTTCGCGTTTGCGCCGGCGATCTGGGGCAATGGCGCCGGGCGCGCGCCCAGCGCGCGAAGAGTCAGGCGATGAGCCTGCCGGAGCGAGCACGCGAATCGCGCGTGACTAGCACGAGCGAGCTCATCGTGCGGGCCCTCGGGCGCAGCGATTACGAGACCTGCTGGCATGCCATGCAGGCATTCACCGGGTCGCGCGCCGCGAACACGCGCGACGAAATCTGGCTTACCGAGCACGCGCCTATCTACACGCTCGGACTTGCCGGGAGGCGCGAGCACGTGCTGCGCGATAACGGCATTCGCGTACTCAAGGTGGACCGCGGCGGGCAGGTGACCTATCACGGCCCCGGTCAGCTTATCGCCTATACGCTCTTCGATCTGACTCGCGCGCGGATCGGCGTACGCGCGATGGTGCGAAGGCTCGAGGGCGCCGTGATACTATGGCTCGACTCTCTCGGCATAGAGGCGCACGGCAAGACCTCGGCGCCGGGAGTGTATACCTCAGCCGCGGGCGGAGAGGCGAAGATCGCAGCGCTGGGATTGAAGGTAAGCCACGGCAGCACCTATCACGGCCTCGCGGTCAACGTCGACATGGATCTTGCCCCCTTTGCCGACATCGATCCCTGCGGTTACCCCGGGCTTGCCGTGACACAGCTTGCCGATCTCGGCATCACGCGCAGCGTTGAGGAAGCCGGTCGGGAGCTCGCGCCGTTTCTCGAGTCGAGTCTCGCCGGAGATACGCCGTGACCGATCTCTCCGGCGACATTACCGCTCCG
>Ga0187777_10000662_pt1 | contig 22631 bp, 20 predicted proteins | sample 1015_Q2_SP5_10_M_FD_132416 | JGI IMG/M metagenome (GOLD analysis project Ga0187777, IMG submission 132416) | Tropical peat soil microbial communities from peatlands in Department of Meta, Colombia - 1015_Q2_SP5_10_MG | ecosystem: Environmental > Terrestrial > Soil > Wetlands > Peat | place... | reverse complement strand
TTCGGGTTGATCGGCTCGCCGACGGTGCCCAGCAGGCGCAGCGAGGACAGGTCGTGCGCGTTGGGGAACTCCGCGCCCCACTTGATGCACGCCCGGATCGCCGTCGGGGCGGTGTAGAAGACCGTCACGCGGTAGCGCTCGCACAGCTCCCACCAGATGCCCTTGTGCGGGTAGTCGGGCGCCCCCTCGTACATGACGCTCGTCGCCCCGTTGGCCAGCGGCCCGTAGACGATGTAGGAGTGCCCGGTGACCCAGCCGACGTCGGCCGAGCACCAGTAGACGTCGGTGTCGGCGTGCAGGTCGAACACGTTCTGGTGCGTCCACGCGACCTGCGTGAGGTAGCCGCCCGTGGTGTGCATGATGCCTTTGGGCTTCGCGGTGGTGCCGCTCGTGTACAGCAGGTAGAGCAGGTCCTCCGAGTCCATGTGCTCGGGGTCGCAGTCGGCCGACTGCCGCGGCACGAGGTCGTGCCACCAGATGTCTCGGCCGTCCTGCATCGGGACGTCGTGCTCGGTGCGCCGCAGCACGACGACCTTCTCGATCGACGGGCACTCCGCGACCGCGATGTCGGCGGTCTCCTTGAGCGGCACGATCGCGCCGCGCCGCCACGCGCCGTCGGCGGTGATCAACACCTTCGCCTCGGCGTCCTGGATCCGATCGCGGAGGGAGTCGGACGAGAAGCCGCCGAACACGACCGAGTGCGGCGCGCCGATGCGTGAGCACGCGAGCAGCGCCGTCGGCAGCTCGGGCACCATCCCGAGATAGATGTTGACGCGATCTCCCCGGCGAACCCCCAGTTCCTCGAGCGCGTTCGCGAGGCGGCACACGTCGTCGAGCAACTGTGCGTACGTGATCGTCCGCGTGTCGCCCGGCTCACCTTCCCAGTGGTAGGCAACCTGGTCGCCGTGGCCGGCCATCACGTGGCGGTCGAGACAGTTGTACGACACGTTCAGCTTGCCGCCCACGAACCACTTCGCGAACGGCAGCTCCCATTCGAGGATCGTGTCCCACTTCTCGTACCAGTCGAGGAGGTGTTCGGCTTGGCGAGACCAGAACCCCTGGAAGTCGGCGTCCGCCTCGTCGTAGATCTCGGCGTCCACGATCAGCGCGTCCTTCTTGAACGACGCCGGCGGCGGGTACGTGCGACTCTCGTCGAGCAGGGATTCGATGGTCTCCGACATGGCGCTCCTGTCGTCGCGGGCGCAGTCAGGCTATCCCGGGTCCTCGGCAGTCATCGCCGGCGGAACTCGAGCACTCGGTGCGCGCCGAGACCGGACGGGTCGAGCAGCGCAGCAGCCTCGTTGACCCGGCTCCGGTGCCGCAGCGCATCGAGGTCCCCGACGTGGGCGCGCGCCTCCCACTGCGCTCGCGCCTCCGACACGAGGTCGTCGATGCCGAGCGCGCGGAGCCACTCCGCCTGTGCGAGGTCGCGCTCCAGGGTGAAGCCGACGCGGCGGGCCGCGCCCACCACGTACTCGAGGGGGACGTCGATCGTGATGTCCTGCTCGCCCGCCGCCACGAATGGGGCGACGCCGCGCCCGTGCCCGCGGTAGGTCCGCAGCCAACCTTCCTGGCCGCGTGCCAGCAGCTCCTCGACGGATGCGGCGTAGTCGACGACGAGCAGCGTGCCGTGCTCGAGGACGTCCGCACACGCGTTGAGCCAGTCACGCACGCCGGTGGGGACGGGGATCCGCGCGCCGAGCGGGACGTCATCGGCGACGACGAGGCGCGCCTCGGTCGCGATCTCCGGCGTGCCCCCGACCGCCACCTCCACGAACCCGTCGCCTTGGATACCGACCCGGATCTCGGCCCACCCTTCCTGCGTGCGCTCGGCGATCCGGAAGGGGAGGTTGTCGAGCAACTCGTTGGCGACGACGACGCCCGACATCGACAGGGCGGGCAGTTCGGCGAGCGCCGTCGCGATGGGTCCGACTCCCGCGAGTACGAGGGGGCCCGAGTCGTCGTCGCCTGGGAGCACCGGCCCGAGCGCGTCCTCCACCGGCTCGAGGACCACCAGGTCGCGTTGCGCGGCGCGCAGCACGTCGGAGCGCTCCACGAGCACGTAGCGCAACGCCGTTGCACAGCGTGGGTGCGCTGCGAGGACGTCGGCGGCGAGGCGTCCGCGACCGGCGCCCGCGTCGACGACGAAGAAGGGATCGGGGCCACCCAGCTCGTCCCAGGCCCGGTCGAGCGCGCGCGCGACGAGCGCGCCGAACAGCGGCCCGACCTCGGAGCTGGTCACGAAGTCGGCGTCGCGCCGGCCCGCGCCCCGCGCGCGCGTGAAGAACCCACCCGTTCCGTAGAGGGCCTCTTCGACGAACACGTCGAAGGGAATCGGCCCCTCCCTGCGGATCCGCGCCGCGATCCGCGCCGCCGGCGCGCCCGTGGTCACGGATGCGCCCGGGTATCCCGGCTCGCAGAGCGCGAGCGTCTCATCACGCTCGGAACGCGAGCTCCCCGACACGGGCGAAGAACTGCGGGTAGATGCCGACCACGACGACGACGATCGTGGTGAGCGCGATTGCGACCGTGAGCGCGGCGGGAACGGGCTGACGCATCTCTGTGACCGATTCGGGTGCGGGGTCGTGGAACCACATCACGCGGACGACAGCCGCGTAGTAGAAGAACGCGATCACCGACGCCACCGCCGCGATCACTCCGAGGACAACGGAACTGGCCGTGTGCGCGTCGAACACGGCGCGGAACATCACGAACTTGGCGAACCACCCGGCGAGCGGCGGGATACCGGCGAGCGAGAGCAGGAAGATCGAGAGCGTCACCGCCAGTGCGGGTGCGGTCTGCCCGAGCCCGGAATAGGAGGAGATCTCTGCCGAGCGCGTGCGGCGCGCGACGGCGATCACCACTGCGAACGCGCCGAGGTTCATCGCGCCGTAGATGAGGATGTAGATGACGACCGCTTCGAACGACGAGATCGCGGCGTGCCCGTCGCCTGCGACTGCCAGAGGCACCAGGATGAAGCCGCCCTGCGCGATCGACGAGTATGCGAGCATCCGGACGATGTTCGTTTGTCGCAACGCGACGAGGTTCCCGTAGATCATGGACGCGGCGGCCAGGATCCAGAGCGCCGGTTGCCACGAGTCCTGCGACGGGAAGAACCCGAACGCGATGATGCTGAGCATGGCGACGAAGCCACCGGCCTTCGACGCCACCGACAGGAACGCGGTGACCGGCGTGGGTGCTCCCTGGTACGTGTCGGGTGTCCAGAAGTGGAAGGGCACCGCACTCACCTTGAACGCGAAGCCTCCCAGGGTGAGGAAGATCGCCACCGCGAAGAGCGGAGTGGTCTCGGTGCCGGGGCGGCGGATGTAGTCGGCGATGCCGCTGAGCAGCGTCGTGCCGGTTTCCCCGAACACGAGCGACATGCCGTACAGCATGATCGCCGTCGACAACACACCGATCAGGAAGTACTTGATCGCGGCCTCGTTCGATCCTTCGTCGTGCTTGCGCCAGCCCGCGAGCACGAACGTCGGGATCGTGATCGTCTCCAACGCCACGAAGATCGACACGAGGTCGCGGGCGGAGGCCATCACGACCATGCCGAGCACGGACGTGAGCATCAGGAAGTAGTACTCGCCTTGGTAGTAGTCGCCCTCGCTGATGTAGTCGGCCGACATCAGGATCACGACGTACGCGACGGCGAGGAAGAAGCCCTGGAGCGCGAGCGCGTAGTTGTCGACGACGAACGCTCCGTCGAACAGCGAGCGATCCGTGCCGTCGACCGCCAGGGTGATCACGGGCACCATGGCTGCCAAGACGCCGATCGACGCGATGCGCGACGACGTCCAGCGCGAGCGCTCGGGCCAGATCAGGTCGGCGACGAGGACGACGAGGATCGCCGCGGTGAGGACGATCTCGGGCGCGATCGCGTGGAAGTCGACGTGTGGGTTCACCCGAGAACCCGGTTGATGCCGCCGACGATCTGCGTGACGGCGGGGTCGGTCATCTTGAAGAGCAGGTTCGGGTAGATGCCGAGCGCGAGGATCAGCGTGAGGAGCGGGATCCACGCGATCCACTCCGAGACGTGGACGTCGTGCACGTGCAGGTCGAGGAAATCGGCCCGGGCGCGGCCGAACGCGACGCGCTGGAACATCCAGAGCAGGTATCCCGCCGCGAGCACGGTGCCGATGGCGGCGATGACCATGTAGACGCGGAACGTCCACAACGTTCCCGCGCTCCCGCCCCAGAGTCCGTTCGGGTTCGTCGGGTCGTACGCCGAGAGGATCGCGGGGAACTCACCCCAGAAGCCGGCGAGGCCGGGTAACCCGAGCGAGGCCATCGCGCAGAAGCCGAGGATCCACCCCAGATATGGCGCCTGGCTCAACAGGCCACCGAGGCGACTGAGCTCGCGCGTGTTGTACCGCTCCTGGATCGACCCCGCGAGGAAGAAGAGCATGCCGGTGATGAGACCATGGGCCACCATCCCGAACACGGCCGCGTTGATGCCGAAGCTGGTGAGCGTGGCGATGCCGAGCATCACGAAGCCCATGTGCGCGATCGAGGAGAACGCGATGAGCCGTTTCATGTCGCGCTGCGCGAGGCAGCCCAGCGCACCGTAGATGATGCCGATCACGGCCAGCAGGCCGATCCACGGCGCCCAGGTCTGCGCGCCCGAGGGCAGCATGGGCAGCGCGATGCGGATGAAGCCGTACGCACCCATCTTCAGGAGGATCGCGGCCAGCAGCACCGAGCCGACCGTGGGCGCCTCAGTGTGCGCATCGGGCAGCCACGTGTGCAGCGGCCACATCGGGACCTTGATCGCGAACCCCAGGAACAGCCCGGCGAACAGCAGCACCTGCGTGCTGTGCACGATGCCCGCGCCGTGGAGATGCGTGAGCGTCACCATGTCGAACGTCTGGACCTTCGACAAGAAGAACAACGCCAGGAACGACAGCAACATCATCGCCGAGCCGAACAGCGTGAAGAGGAAGAACTTGATCGACGCGTACTCACGGTTCGGTCCGCCCCACACGCCGATCATGAAGAACATCGGCAGCAAGACGATCTCGAAGAACACGAAGAACAGGATCAGGTCCTGCGCTGCGAAGGTGCCGTTCATGCCGACCTCGAGCAACAGCACCAACGCGAGGAACGCCTTCGGGTTGTGCGGGTCGGGGAAGTGGTTCCACGAGTAGATGACGCACAACACGGTGATGAACATCGACAGCACGAGCAACGGGAGGGAGATGCCGTCGATCCCGAGGTGGTATCGGCTGTGGATCACCGGGATCCACTGCTCGTTGACCGTGAACTGGAGCCCGCGCCCGTTGTAGTCGAAGTCGGCGAGGAGCGCGATCCCGACGCCGAGCGTCGCGAGCGACGTGAGCAGCGCCACGATCTTGATCAGCTGCTCCTGCGCTCTCGGGACGAAGAGCAGGATCGCCATGCCGACGGCGGGGAGGAAGACCGCCAGGGTCAGTGCCCAGTCGTCGAACCAGTTCATGGAAGCAGTTCCCCTAGTGCGCTAGATGTTGAAGACGAGGATGGCGAGGGCCAGCAAGCCCACTGCGGCGAAGAGCAAGAGCGCGTACCGCTGCACGCGACCCGACTGCACGTAGCGCAGCAGACCGCCGGTCTCGCCGGTGACCTCGGCGATGTCGTTGACGGCGGCGTCGACCACCTTCTGGTCGACCGTGTCGTAGACGAACCGACCCGCGCGTTTCGCACCTCCGCCGAGCGAGTTCACGACCTTGTCGATCACGTGCTGGTCGAACCAGTAGGTGCCCCGCGCGATCGACCCCTTGATCCCGGCGACGATGATGTTCTCGTAGAGAACGTCGAGGTAGTACTTCTTCTCGAGGAAGACGTAGCCGGCGCGAGCGAGCGAGTTGCGTTCTGTCAGTCCGTGGAGCGGCCCGGTTGCCTCGCGCCGGAACCAGAAGTACGCGGCGACACCGATGCCGAGGGTAGCGACGGCGACCGAGATGATCGCCTTGGGCGTGTCGAAGGCGGGATGGAGGAGGTGCGGGAACTGCACCGTCGGCTCGATCCAGTCCTTGAACTTCTCGAGGCCGAGCGGCGCGGCGTTGATGAAGCCCGCGACGACGGAGAAGAACGCGAGGATGATCAGCGGCACTGTGATGAGCGGCTCGGACTCGTGCGGGTGGCCGTGGCCGCGGTACTCACCGAAGAACGTGAGGTAGATGCACCGCGTCATGTACGCGGCGGTGAGGAAGGCCCCGACGAGGCCGACCACCAGGAAGGCGGTGTAGCCGTCCTTTCCGGCTGTCACCAGGATCTCGTCCTTGGACCAGAAGCCCGCGAAGGGGAAGATCCCGGCGAGCGCGAGCGACCCGATGATGAACGTCCAGAACGTGATCGGCATCGGCTTGCGCAAGCCACCCATGTCGCTCTTCATGTCGAACGAGTGGTGCGAGCCCGAGAAGCTCACCGACCCGGCCCCGAGGAAGAGGAGCGCCTTGAAGAATGCGTGCGTGAAGAGGTGGAAGACGGCAGCCGACCACGCCCCGACTCCGAGCGCCATGATCATGTAGCCGATCTGGCTGATCGTGGAGTACGCGAGCACCTTCTTGATGTCGCGCTGCACGAACGCGAGGAGGGCGCCGATGACGATCGTGATGCCGCCGATGAGCGCCATGAAGTTCACGCCGCCGGCCGCGATCGAGAATCCCTTGAAGAACACCGGATACATGCGAGCGCCGAGGTAGACGCCGGCGACCACCATCGTGGCGGCGTGGATGAGCGCCGACACCGGGGTGGGCCCGGCCATGGCGTCGGGCAACCAGGTGTGCAGCGGGAACTGGCCGCTCTTGCCGATGATGCCGATGAACAGGCACACCGCGCCGGCCAGGAGCAAGGCATGGTTCGCGCCCCCGCTCAACGCGTACGCGTTGATCTTCGCGATGTCGAACGAGCCGGCGGCGAAGAAGGTGATGATGATGCCGATCATCAGGCCGATGTCGCCGGTGCGGGTGGTGAGGAACGCCTTGAGCGCGGCGTCGCTGTTCGGCTTCTCCTCCCAGAAGTGCCCGATGAGGGCGAAGGAGCACAGGCCGACGCCCTCCCATCCGACCAGCAACACCAGCGTGTTGTCGGCCACGACGAGCAGCAGCATCGACGCGGTGAAGAGGCTGAGCATCGCGTAGTAGTGCGTGAAGCGGACCTCTTCGCGCATGTACGCCACTGAGTAGACGTGTACGAGGAGCGAGATCAACGTGACGACGAACAGCATCATCACGACCAGGCCGTCGACTCGCGTGCCCACGGCGAACTTCACGAGGCCGTTCTGCCACCACGTGATCGAGCTCACGACCGGCTGCACCGCCGCGTCGCCGTGCCCGGTGGCGGCCGAGAAGATGCCGCGTCCGAGCGCGCGCAATCCTTCGGAATGCCCGGTGGCGTTGTCGACGCGGTCGATCCACTGGAACACCGCGACCACCGAGAGGACGAACGACGCGCCCACCGCGGTAATGCCGATCTCGGCGCCCCGCAGCGGCAACCGCTTCCCGAAGAAGAGCACCAGGAAGAACGAGACGGCCGGGATGGCAGGGATGATCCAGGCGTTCGAGAGCACGGTCGGGTCAGCCCTTCAGCTGGTCGACGTCGTCGAGATCGGACGTCCGCTCGTTGCGGTAGATGAGGAGCACGATCGCGAGCCCCACACCCACCTCGGCAGCGGCGATGGTGATCACGAACAGCGCGAACACCTGACCGGCGACCGCAGTGCGGAAAGCCGAGAAGGCGATGAGATTGATGTTGACGGCGTTCAGCATCAGCTCGATGCTCATCAGCACGAGCACCGCGTTCTTCCGCGCCAGCACCCCGTAGATGCCGGTGCAGAAGAGGAACGCGCTGAGGATCAGGAACTGGTTGAGGCCCACGCTCAGTCCCTCCGCGCGATCACGACGGCACCGACGAGGGCGGCCAAGAGCAGCATCGACACGACCTCGAACGGGACGAGGTAGTTCCGGAAGATGGACGACGCGACCGTGCCCGAGTTCCCCAGCACCACGAGGCTGTTCTTGAGCTTGATCTGCTTCCCGCCGTACGCGTCGACCAGCAGTGCGGTGATCACACCGAACATGAAGAGCGAGACCGCCACCGCGGCCCAACGCTGGCTGTTGTCGAGGTCGCCGGTGCTGCGCATCGGCGCGCGCGTCAGCATGATCCCGAAGAGGAACAGGATCACGATCGCGCCGATGTAGATGAGGACCTGCACCCACGCGACGAACTCGGCGGCCAGCAGGATGTACAGCGCAGCCGCACCGGCGAGCACGATCACGAGGAACAGCGCCGAGTGCACGATGTTCTGTGATCGGACGACACCGATGGCCGCGATCGCCATCGCAACGGCAAGGATGTAGAAGGCGACGTTCTGGGCGACCGCCGCTCCCACGATCGGGGTCATCAGCGCTTCACCTCGGCGCCGATCTCGAGGGGCTCGGGCTCGGGGACGGCGTCCATCCACTCGCCCAGCTTCTTCTTGTCGTGGAGCAGCTTCGCGATGTTCGACTCGGAGTACTCGTACTCGGGGCTCCAGAAGAGGGCGTCGAACGGGCACACCTCGACGCAGATCCCGCAGTACATGCAGAGGGCGTAGTCGATGTCGAAACGGTCGAGCACGCTCACGCTGCGTTCACGACCACCTTCACGCCGCGGCGGGCGCTTCTCCTTGTGGCCCTCGATGTAGATGCACCAGTCGGGGCACTGTCGCGCGCAGAGCATGCAGACCGTGCAGTTCTCCTCCTTCAACGCGATCACCCCGCGTGCACGAGCGGGCGGGTCTTCGCGCTCGTGCGGATACTGCACGGTCACGGCGGGCTTCAGCATGGTCTTGAGCGTCACGCCCAAGCCGCCGATGAGGCCGGGAAGCTTCGGCTTCTTCATCGGAAGACCTGCTTCATGGGCTCACTCACTGCGAGCCGGGATACCCGGCTCGCCGACGCTCGCTCGCCGCGCTCCACTCGCCGCCGCTCGCTCCGCAGACCACACCAAACGCGCCCCATCAGAACGCGACCTTGAAGATGCCGGTGAGGAGGATGTTGGCCAGACCGATGGGGATGAGGAACTTCCACGCGATCGCCTGGAGCTGATCTTCGCGGAGGCGCGGATACGTGAAGCGCACCCAGAACATCAAGAACGCGACCAACATGATCTTGCCGAAGAGCACGAGCGGCCCGAGGAACCGCATGACGCCGACCGAGATCCCCCACGACGCCGGCAGCGCCCATCCGCCGAGGAACAAGGTCGCCGAGATCGCGGCGAACGCGAACGCGGTGCCGAACTCCCCGATGAAGAAGAAGAGGAACCGGAATCCGGTGTACTCGACCATGTAGCCGGCCACGAGCTCGCTCTCGGCGACTGGCATGTCGAAGGGAGTCTGCGTGAGCTCGGCCTGCGAGGCGACCAGGAAGAGACCGAAGCCCACGAACTGCGTCAGGATGAACGGGAAGCCGATGCCGTTCCATCCGAAGATCGACTGGGTGCTCTGCGCGAGCACGATCCCTTGCAGGCTCATCGTGCCGGCCTGGATCACCACACCTACGACTGCGAGCAGGAGCGGGAGCTCGTACGCGATGAGCTGCGCGGCCGCGCGCAGGGCGCCGAGCAGCGAGAACTTGTTGGCGCTCGCCCATCCGGCCATCAGCACCCCGATGACCGAGAGGCTCGACACGGCCAACGCGTAGAACACGCCGACGTTGAGGTCCTTGACGATGATGTCGGGACCGGCCGGGATCACGAGGAACGTGAGGAACGTCGAGATCACGACGACCGCCGGAGCGAAGGCGAAGACCCACCGGTCGGCCTGATCGGGTGTGATGTCTTCCTTCTGGATGAACTTGATGCCGTCGCCGATGAGTTGGAACCAGCCGTGGAAGCCGCCGGGGTCCATGGGCCCGAGCCGGCTCTGCATGTGGCTCATCACCTTGAGCAGGAACGTGTAGCCGAGGATCAACGCGCCGGCCGGCACCAGCATGAGGATCACGATCGTCTTGATCGCCAAGGTGGTGCCCCAGCCGACCTGGATCGCGAGCAATCCGCTCGTCATCGGTCGATGTCCCCGAGGATGAAGTAGAGCGAGCCGAGGATCGTGATGACGTCGGGGACGTACACGCCGCGCAAGAGCCACGGCAGGATCGAGACGTTGCTGAACGACGCCGAGCGGATCTTGACGCGGAACGGCCCGGTCGCGCCCTTGGACACGACGTAGTAGCCCATCTGACCGAGCGGGTTCTCCGTCTCCACCCAGATCTCGCCCTGCGGCACCTTGATGATGAGCGGGACCTTCGTCATGATCGGGCCGCTCGGCAATTGGTCGAGCAGCTGCAACACGATGCGCGCCGCTTCCCGGGTCTCCTGTAGCCGTACCCAGTACCGCGCGAACGAGTCACCGTCGGGATGCGTCCACACGCGGAAGTCGACTTCCGGGTAGGCGAGGTACGGCTTGCCGTCGCGGCGCAGGTCCCAGTCGACACCGGAAGCTCGCAGGTTCGACCCCGACACGCCGTACGCCGCGCCGAGCTCGGCGGGAATGATGCCGATCGAGCGAGTGCGCGCCTCGAAGATCTCGTTACCTGCCACGAGGTCCTCGAAGGTGTCACACGCGTCGAACGCCGTCTTCATCGCCGTGCGCGTGTCGTTGACCCATCCCCACGGCAGGTCGTCCTTGAGACCACCGATGCGGTTGAAGTTGGGGTGGAAGCGCCCGCCGGTCGCGGCCTCGATGAGGTTCAGGATGTGCTCGCGGTCGCGGAAGCCGTAGAACGCGGGCGTGAGCGCGCCGACCTGGAGCCCCATCTCACCGAGGAACAGCAAAAAGGTGGCGATCCGGCTGAGCTCGGTGAGGATCGTGCGGATGTACAGCGCACGGGGCGGGGCTTCGATTCCCATGAGGCGCTCGGCAGCCGCGATGAACGGCACCTCGTTGGCGAAGCTCGAGAGCCAGTCGATTCGGTTGATGAGGGTCGTGATCTGCGGGTAGGTCCGGAACTCGGTGAGCTTCTCGTAGCCGCGGTGCATGTAGCCGATGATGGGATCCGCGGAGATCACGCGCTCGCCGTCGAGGCGCACGACGATGCGCAGCGTCCCGTGCGTCGCCGGGTGCTGCGGGCCGAGGTTGAGGATCATGTCGCCGGTGTCGAGCTCGACGTTCACCTGCATGTCGGCGAGGTGCCGGAACGAACGCGGGTCCAATTCCATCGGCTCGCTCGTTGCGAGCGGGGATACCCCGCTCGCGGCCACTCGCTCCCCTGTGCTCGCTCGACTCCGCTCCGCTTCGCTCGCTCGCGGCGGCAAGTTCATTCGGGATCACCTCCCGAATCGTCGGACTCCCCGGCACCTTCGGCGTCGTCGGCGGCCGGCTCGTCGGCGGCAGGCTCGTCGGGCATCGCCTCGACGTCGACGAGGCCGGGCCAGGGCTTCACCACGCGGGACAGCAGCACGTAGTCCTTTCGCAGCGGATGCCCTTCGAACTGCGACGGAAGGTAGAGGTGACGGAGCGCGGGATGCTCATCGAAGGAGATCCCGAACATCTCCCAGCACTCGCGCTCGTGCCAGTCGGCGCCGGGGTACACCGGCACCCACGACTCGGCGAGCATCGCGTGCTCGTCCACGTCGACCTTGAGGGTGAGACCCCAGTTCCGGAACGTGGACTGGACGTGGGCGAACACCTGGAAGCGCCCGTCGGAGCCTGCGACGCCGTACGTGACGTCCTGCGGTTGCACGGGCGACGACGTGTCGCTGCTGTCCTCGTCACCTTCCTTCGGTGCGGGCTGCCAGTCGATGGCGGAGATGAACGACAGGAAGTCGCAGTCGAGCGTGACCTTTGCGACTTCGGCCGCGCGCCGCCACGAGTCGCGCCGGATCCTCACGACGGGGATCCCGAAGCACGGCTCCTGCTCGAGGACCGCGTCGCCGAGCTCGGCGCCGAGGCGCGCGAGCAGTCGCGCGTGTGGTTCGTCGAGCGCGTGCGGGTCGGCGGGCTCGGCCTCGGTGTCCTTCAGTTCACTCAACGACGATCGGCTCCCCTCGCCAGCGTTGCTCGAGCTCGTGGTTGCCGATGCCCTCGTTCTGGATGCGCTCCTGGAGCAGCACGATTCCCTGCAGCAGTGCTTCGGGTCGGGGCGGGCAACCCGGCACGTACACGTCGACGGGGATGATCTGGTCGACACCCTTGGTGACCGAGTAGGAGTCCCAGTAGGGGCCGCCGCAGTTCGCGCACGAACCCATGGAGATCACGTACTTGGGGTCGGGCATCTGTTCGTAGAGCCGCTTGACGGCGGGAGCCATCTTGTCGGTGACGGTGCCCGAGACGCAGATCAGGTCGGCTTGGCGGGGGCTGGCGGGGAAGGGGATCACGCCGAGGCGCATGACGTCGTAGCGGGGGCTCGCCAGCGCGGCGCCCATCTCGATTGCGCAGCACGCGAGACCCCACTGGAACATCCACAACGAGTACTTCCGGCTGTAGTTGAGGAGCCAGGTGAGGGGTTTCAGCGCGGGCTTCGAGAGCGTGCCTTTCTCGACTAGGCCCACCGCAGCACCCCCTTGCGCCACGCGTAGACGAGACCCAGCGCGAGGATCACGATGAAGACGATCATCTCGACGAGGCCGAACACGCCGAGGCTCTCCAGCTTCACCGCCCAGGGGAAGATGAACACGGCTTCCACGTCGAACATCACGAAGAGCAGGGCATAGACGTAGTAGCGGACGTTCGACTGGCCGAACCCCATGATCGGATCGGAGCCCGCCTCGTAGGGCATCAGCTTCTCGGGTGCGGGGCGGCTCGGGCGGAGCAACCGGCCGACCCCGAGCATCGCCCCCACCATGAGGAGGGCCGCCCCGATGAAGACGGCCACCGCGAGATAATTCCGGTAGAACTCACTCACGCGCGGGCCTCCCGCCCCCTCGCTGGAATGAAGTGTGGGTGTGGGGGGTTGACAGCGGCCGCAGCATAGCCCCGGCTTTTCTGCACCGGACAAACCGGCGCGACGCGCGCGACGGGCCGCTCACAACGCACAATTGCCACGTGCAACGGAGGGACGAGCGACCCGTGACCAGCACGATCAGCCAGCTCCGGCGCCGCGTTCCGCCGTCGCGCGGCACGGCGTTCGTCCTCTCGGGTGGGGGGAACCAGGCGGTCTGTCAGGTGGGAATGCTGCGCGCCCTGCTCGAGCGCGACATCGTGCCCGACGTCCTCGTGGGCACGTCGGCCGGTGCGTGCAACGCCGCGGTGATCGCGGCGGACCCGAGCCTCTCGGCCGTCGACAGCCTCGTCGCCACGTGGGAGGCCTTGCGCGGCGAGGAGATCTTCCCGGGCGGCCGCATCTCGCGTGCGTGGAACCTGCTCACGCGCGACGACCACCTGTTCGACAACGTCGGGCTGCGAACCCTGATCGTGCAGAGCGCGACGCCCCACACGTTCGAGGAGCTCGCGGTCCCCCTGCGAGTGGTGGCCTGCGACCTCGACACCGGCGAGGAGATCGTCTTCGCGCGGGGGGACCTCGAGGCGGCCCTGCTCGCGAGCACCGCGCTCCCCGGGTTGTTCCCGCCGATCCGTCACGACGGCCGGGTGCTCGTCGACGGTGCGGTGGTCGACACGGTGCCGATCTCTCACGCGCTCGCCGGGCCCGTCCATCAGGTGTACGTCCTGAACATCGCCGGGGAGCTCCTGAACCGGTCGTTGCGCTCCCCGATCGACGTCGCCATCCGCGCGTTCGCGATCAGTCGCAAGCAGCGTTTCGAGCTCGAGCTCCGCAACGTGCCGGAGAGCGTCGAGGTCGTCGTGCTCCCGGCACCGCACGACGACCGCGAGGTCACCGACTTCTCGGGGTCACTCGAGCTCATCGACGCGGCGTGCGACCTGGCCCGCCGGACGCTCGACGAAGCCGAGGCGGAGAAGCGCAAGCGCTCGAGCTTCCGCCGCCCGTGGTGGCGCCGCCACGCCGGGTAGAGGCGTCGGCGCGATCAGGGAGCCCAGCGCGCGTTGCCGCGCGAGCTGCAGACCGCGTTCTGTCCGGCGTGTGGCCGCGTGAGTAGCCCTGTGTCAAGCCGCGTGCTGGTGGAGGTGTTGGAAGGCGGCGTGGCGGGTGGGGTCGTGGGCGGTGTGGTCTTGCCAGCAGCGCCAGATGATGTGGGTCCAGCTGCGGGCGAGGATGCGTGTGGCGTGGGGGTGGGTCTTGCCGGCGGCGCGGAGTTGTCGGTAGCGGGTGTGGGCCCAGGCGTTGGCGTGTCGGCTGTCGCCGGCGAAATCGCAGAGGGCGTCGCGGAGTTTCTTGTCGGCGCTCCAGCGGAAGGTGATGACGCGGTGTCGGCCGCTGGCGCGGGTCGAGGGTGCGACGCCAGCGAGGCACGCGAGGGTGTCGGGTGTGGGGAACCGGTCGCGGCAGTCGCCGATCTCGGCGAGCAAGGTGGCGGCGCGGATCACCCCGGCGCGGGGCAGCGAGGTGAAGATGTGCGCGTCGGGGTGGGCGTCGAGGAGCTCAGCGATGCGGTGATCGAGCTCGTCGATCTGGGTGCGCAGGGCCTTGAGGACGGCGACGAACGCGAGCGCGACTGTGGCGCTGGTGTCGCCGTCGTCGTCGTGGCCGCGCGGTGCGGTGGCGATGCGACGGTAGAGCTCGGCGGGGTGCGTGCGGCCGCTGTAGCCGTTGGCGCGCAGCCACGCACCGAGGCGTTTCTCGGACAGCCATGCCGCGCGGGTTGCCGATGGGAACCGCTCGAGGAACCGGAGACTGATGGCGCTGTCGAGGTGGGCGAACAGCCCGACCGCGCCGGGGAACACGACGCGCAGGTGCGCGCGCAGCTGGTTGCACGCGGCGACTCGGGCCTCGACGAGATCCTTGCGGGCGCGTACGTGCGATCGCAGCGTCACGGTCGCGGGCGTGTCGGGCTTCAAGCTCGCCCAGCGGTGCCCGTCGGTGCGCAAGCAGTCGGCGAGCACGTAGGCGTCGCTGCGGTCGGACTTGTTGCCGGCGGTGCCATAACGCTCGCGCAGCGCCTTGACCGACCGGCTCGAGATGACCACCACCTCGAAGTCGTGTGCCATGAGCGCGTCGACCACGGGTCCGTCGGGCCGTTCGATGGCCACGCGGGCAACACCGGCTGCCCGAAGTCGCCGGCACAGCGCGCTCAGCCCCTCAGCGGTGTGATCGACGTCGAACTCGACGACCACCCGGCCGTCGTCATCAACCACGCACACCGCGTGCGTGTCGGTTGCCCAGTCCACGCCTCCGTAACGGACGGTGGGATCATGCATGTCAGCCTCCTCGCTGTTGCACCAGTGGGGAAGCACCCGGTGGTCCATGGACGTGTCAGCCGGTCGCTCACTGATCGGCGCTCGCTGGCGCTCAGCCCTGTAGCCAGTCGGCACGTCCTGGGCCGCCGGTCCTCGCAGAACTCACGCTGGCGATCGACTCGCAAGCGGCAGTGGCGATGGACCAACGGTCACCAGGGGTGCGTCGGAAGCCTGACCGCCTCCAACACCCCAATGGTGGACCAGTGAGCGGCAGGCGAGTCCTGTCCGGCGCGAGGCCGCGTGAGCGGCAGGCGAGCGAGCGCCCGCGAGCCGGGTATCCCGGCTCGCAGCGAGCGAGCCGAGAGTCAGGAGCGAGCCGAGAGTCAGGATCAGAGCATCGAGCCCGCGTGGTGGGCCCAGTCGACGAACACCGACGGGAGCACACCCAGCAACAGGGTCATCGCCGCGGTGGCGGTGAGGACGACCCCGGTCCACACGTCGACTCGGCGGCCGAGCGGGACGCGCGGGTCCCGAACGACGGCTTGCTCGTCGGACTCCGGGCGCGCGACGGCCAGCGCGACGCGCAGGTACGCGAACGTGGCGACGACCGTGGCAACTGCGCCGATCGCGACGAGTGCGTACTCGCCCGCGTCGCTCGCAGCCTGGAACACCTCGAGCTTGGCGATGAAGCCACCCGTGAGCGGGATACCCGCCTGCGCGAGCAGGAAGAAGATGAACAGCGTGCCGAGCACCGGTCTCCGGAACGCGAGCCCCCGGTACCCGTCGATCGAGTGATCGTCGTCTCCCGTGATCGACAGCACCGTGACGATCGCGAAGGATCCCACGACCATGAACGTGTAGACGAAGAGGTAGAAGAGCGCAGCTTCGCGACCGCGCGGGGTCGCCGCCTGGAAGCCGATGAGCACGTAACCCGCGTGCGCGATCGACGAATACGCCAGCAGTCGTTTCACGTCGGTCTGCAGCGCGGCACCGACCGACCCCACGGCCAGGGTGAGCACGGCGAGCACCCAGACCGCCGGTCGCCAGTCGCTCCGGTAGAGGGGGAACGCGATCAGGAACACGCGGAGCAGGCCGGCAAAACCTGCAGTCTTCGTGGCCGAGGACATGAAGGCCGTGATCGGGGTGGGCGCGCCCTGGTACACATCGGGCGTCCACGTGTGGAACGGCGCCGCCGCGACCTTGAAGCCGAGCCCGACGAGCAACAGGGCGAACCCGGCGAGCAGGGTTCCCGTGTCGAACAAGGTGTTCTGGGCGAGGAAACGCGAGATACCGGTGAGCGACGTCGTGCCGGTCGCGCCGTACACCAACGCGATGCCGTAGAGGAAGATCGCGGAGGAGAACGAGCCGAGGACGAAGTACTTGATGCCGGCTTCCTGGGAGCTGAGGCGGCGCCGGTCGAAGGCGGCGAGCACGTACAGAGGTATCGACAGCACTTCGAGTGCGAGGAACACGACGATCAGGTTGTTCGCCGTGGTCATGATCAGCATGCCCAGCGCGGAGAAGAGCATCAGCGCGAGGTACTCGGGCGCCTCGAGACCTTCACGTCTCAGGTACGCGATCGACACGAGCAGTGCCAGCGCCGTCGCGATCACCACGATGATCCCGAGGTACACGCCGAATCCGTCGACGCGGACCATGCCCGCCATCGTCGTGATCGGACCGTGGTCACGGACGTCGAGCCACTGCCACGCGAGCGTGCCCCCCGCTGCGAGCACACCGGCCACCGCGACAACGAACGCAGAGGCTGTGGAGCCCGGCCGGCGCCGGAGCATCGCCCGGAGCAGCACGATGAGCACGGCGGCACCCGCGAGCGCGATCTCGGGCGCAATGGCGAGCCAGTTGACCGACGGAGTCGCGATGGGTTCTACCGCGGCCATCACTTGCCGTCTCCCGACTGCAGGACCTTCGCGATGCCGGGCGGGTGGGGCTCCCGGTAGTCGCTCTTCTTCTCGAGGTCGCTCACCGCGCGCCTGACGGACGGCTCGATCCGGTCGAGCGCGGGCTTCGGGTAGAGACCCAGGAACAGGCTCAGGGCGATGAGCGGCGCCACCACGATGACCTCGCGCAGGCTGACGTCACGCAGCTTCGCGTTCTCACCTCGTGGCTTGCCCGTGAAGGCACGCTGGAACGCCCACAGTGAGTAGACGGCGGCGAGGATCACCCCGAGCGTCGCGACGATCGCGTAGGGGCGGTCGTACACGAAGGTGCCGAGCAACGAGAGGAACTCGCCAATGAAGCCCGAGAAGCCGGGCAAGCCGATGCCGGCGAACAGCGCCGCGAGGAAGAAGCCGCTGAGCACCGGAGCGCTCTTCCAGACCCCGCGGTACGCGCTGATCTCGCGCGTGTGGCGACGCTCGTAGAGCATCCCGACGACGAGGAACAGCGCGCCCGTGGTGAGCGGGTGGCTGAGCATGGTGAACACGGCACCATCGATGCCGATCACGGTCAGCGAGAAGATGCCCAGCACGACGAAGCCCATGTGCGCGACCGACGAGTACGCGATCACGCGTTTCAAGTCCGTCTGCATCGTGGCGACGATCGCTCCGTAGATGATCCCGATGATCGCCAGCACGAGCAACAAGGGGGCGAGGTCGACCGACGCCTGAGGGAACAGCTCGAAGGAGAAGCGCAGCAGACCGTACGCCCCCATCTTCAGAATCACACCCGCCAGGACCACCGAGCCCGCGGTCGGCGCCTCGGTGTGGACGAGCGGCAACCACGTGTGGAACGGGAAGAGCGGAGCCTTGATCGCGAACGCGATCATGAAGCCCAGGAAGAGCAGGACCTCGGTCGTGCCCGACAACCCGTTCCACGCCGCGAGCACGCGGAAGTCGAACGTGAGGTGGCCGGTGGCGGACTCGTGGAGGAAGCCGAGCGCGAGGATCGACGCGAGCAAGAACGCCGAGCCGAACGCCGTGTACAGGAAGAACTTCATCGCTGCGAACTCGCGGTGCTCGCTCCCCCATCCCTGGATGAGGAAGTACATGGGAACGAGCATGAGCTCCCAGAACACGAAGAACAGGATGAGGTCGAGGGAGAGGAAGATCCCCATGATCGCTCCCTCGAGGAGCAGGAACCACGCCACGTACGCCTTGACCCGGTGGGTGATGTAACGCTCGGACGCGAGCAGGCCGAGTGGGAACAGCAGCGCGGTGACGACGACCATGAAGAGGTTGATGCCGTCGACCCCGACGATGTAGCGCACGCCGAGAGTGGGGATCCAACTCCGGTTCTGCACGAACTGGAAGCTGGCGGCATGCGGATCGAAGTTCCAGAGCATCCACGCCGCGAAGCCGAACGTGATCATCGTGACCGCGTAGCCGACCGCCTTCGAGATCTCGGGACGCTCCGCCGGGATGAACAACGCGACGACCGCGCCGCCGATCGGGACGGCGATGATCGCCGACAGGATCGGGAAGTCCATCGTCAGGCCGCCCGCACCGCGACGTAGAGGAGCAGGGCCGCAACACCGAAGGCGATGCCGAGCGCGTAGCGGCGCACGAAGCCGTCCTGGAGGTGTCGGAGCGCGACGGCACCACGCTTCACGAGGCCGCCGATGCCGTCGACCGTGCCGTCGATGATCCGGCGGTCGACAACACGATCGAGCCACGCTGCGAGCCCCCGAACCGGACCGTCGACGGCTTTCGCGACGGTCTCGTCGAAGTAGTACGCGTGGCCGAGCACCGGCGCGGCCGCGCTCAAGCGTGTGTCGAGCGGCTCCTCGTCGGGCCGGGGAAGCCCTGCGCGGTAGAGCAGGTACGCGAGGACGATCCCGATGAGGGCGAGCACGACCGACACCACCTCGAGCGCGAGGCCCGCGGTGAACGACGCCGGTTCCGGGATCGCGATGCCGCGGAACGACGGCGCCAGCCAGTCATCGAAGAACTCGACGTTGCGGAGCGGCATGTTCACGAAACCGGCCACCGCCGCGAGCGCAGCGAGGGCAAGGATCGGGATCGTCATCACCCACGGCGACTCGTGGGGGGCTCGGTCCTCCGTCGGCACCCGGACGGCATCGCCGTACGACACGGTCGGCGAGGGGTCGCTGTCGGCGTCGTCGGCCTCCGGTTCGGTCCCGGCCGCGGCGAGCTGGGGTTCGGGGTGCCAGCGCTCGTTGCCGAAGAACGTGAGGAAGATCAGCCTCGTCATGTAGAAGCCGGTGAACACCGCGGCCAGCAGCGCGATGACCCAGAGCCCGTACTTGCCGTCGACGAACGCGTCGGTGATGACCTCGTCCTTGGAGAAGAACCCCGACAGCGGCGGGAGCCCGGCGATGGCGAGCCATGCGATGACCATCCCCAGCGCGGTGTAGGGCAGGAAGCGGCGGAACCGACCCATGATCCGCATGTCCTGGTTGTCGTCGTTGCCGTGCAGCACCGATCCGGCACCGAGGAACAGGCAGCCCTTGTAGAACGCGTGGCACACGACCATGAACACCGCCGCGGTGTACGCGCCGATACCCACGGCGAGGAACATGTAGCCGAGTTGGCTGATCGTCGAGTACGCGAGCACCCGTTTGATGTCCGGCTGCATGATCGCAACCGTGCCCGCGAGCAGGGCCGTGATCCCGCCCAGCCAGGACACGACTGTCATCGCGTCGGAGCTCACCTCCAGGAAGGCGTGCGCGCGGCAGAGGAGGAAGACCCCCGCGGTCACCATCGTGGCGGCGTGGATCAGGGCAGAGACGGGCGTCGGGCCCTCCATCGCGTCGGGCAGCCACACGTGGAGGGGGATCTGGGCGCTCTTCCCAACCGCGGCCAGCAGGAGTAGCAGCGCAATCGCGGTCGCGGTTCCCGACGAGACGACCTTGGAACCGAGCGGGAGGGCCGCGTAGTTCAACGTTCGGTACGACGCGTAGATCAGGAACATCGCGAGCAGGAACCCGACGTCACCGACGCGGTTGGTGACGAACGCCTTCTTCCCCGCCACCGCGGCGGCGTTGCGTTCGAACCAGAACGACACGAGCAGGTAGGAGGCGAGGCCGACGCCCTCCCACCCGAGGAAGGTCACGAGGAAGCTCGAGCCGAGGACGAGCACGAGCATCATGGCCGCGAAGAAGTTGAGGTACGCGAAGAAGCGGCTGTAGCGCGAATCCCCGTGGATGTACCCGAGCGAGTAGATGTGGATCAGCGAACCCACGCCGGTCACGAGCAGGATCCAGGTGATCGACAAGGGATCGGCGTACGTGCCCATGTCGACGTGCAACTGGCCGGCGGGGAGCCACGTGAACAGGTTGTGCACCTGCACCCGTGCCTCGTCGGGGAGCTGCAGGATCGCGGTCATCATCACGATCGACCACGCGAACGCCAGGAGCATCAAGCCGCACGCGATCCAACCCGCGACCGGCTCGCCGATGCGCTTGCCGAACAGCAGGAGCAACGCGGCGCCGAACAGCGGCAGGATCGGGACGATCCAGATCAGGTCGAGCAGGTCGCGTGCGGTCGCGGCGCTCATGATCGCCCCTCCGCTCGCTCGATCTCGCTCATGCAGCCCGGTCCCGGAGGAGATCGAGGTCGTCGGCCGTCGCGCCGCGGCGCCGCCGGAAGATGGCGACGATGATGCCCAGCCCGACGGCGACCTCGGCGGCGGCGACCACCAGAGTGAAGAACACGAGCACCTGACCGCGCACGTCGTTGAGCTCGCGGGCGAAGGACACGAACGTGAGGTTGACGGCGTTCAGCATCAACTCCACGCACATGAACATCACGATCACGTTGCGCCGGATCAGCAGCCCAACCGCGCCGATCGTGAAGATCGCCGCAGCCACAACCAGGTAGTAGGTGGGCGTGATCGTCACGACGTCGGCACTTCCTCGTCGGTAGGCCGCTCGGCCGGCTGCCCACTGCGGCGGGCGAGGAGCACGCTCCCGACCACCGCGATCACGAGGAGAGCCGCGGTGATCTCGAAGGGCCACAGGAAGTCGGTGAAGAGCACGCGCGCCACGCGCTCCACGTTGTTCCCGAGGTCGCTCGCACCCCCCTTGATGGTGTGGAGCGAGTCGGCGGGTTGCCCTGTCGCCCAGTGGTGACCGGCCAGGAACAAGACCTCGGCGAGCACGATCACCCCGAGCACCAGCGCGGCCGGGCGCTGGTAGGGAATGGGCTCGCGGAGCGACTCCTCACGGTCGATGCCGAGCAACATGATGACGAACAGGAACAGCACGACGATCGCACCCGCGTACACGATGATCTGCACCGTGGCGAGCAGCGGCGCCTGCTGCTGGATGAAGAACACGGCAACGCTGATGAGCGTGGCGACGAGCAACATCGCGGAGTGCACCGGGTTGCGCGCGACGACGACCCCGAGTGAACCGGCCAACGCGATGCCTGCGAACAGGAAGAAGAGCACCGCGGTCACGGCAGCGCGCCACCTTCGCTGTCGCGCGCCGCGATCGGCTCACCCGGTGGGGGGGCGAGGTCGCCCTCGGGCAGTGTCGTCGACTGTCCCTGCTCGGGCGCGCGGATGCCGAAACCGAGCTCGCCCGACCAGCCCACGCGGCCCTCGTAGATCGCCTGGCCCGACGGCGCGGTCGCGCGCATCCACGCGCTCGTGTCGTCGTCCTCGTCGCCGAGCCACAGCTCCCACGGCTGACGGCGAGCTCGGCCGTCGTCGGCGACCAGCAGCTCTTCCTTCGTGTAGATGGCGTCCTCGCGGTGCGCGAAGGAGAACTCGAACAACTTGGTCTCCGTGATCGCCTCGGTCGGGCACGCTTCGACGCAGAGGTCGCAGTGGATGCAACGCAGGTAGTTGATCTCGTACACGAACCCGTAGCGCTCTCCCGGGGAGACCGGCGCGTCGGGTGGGTTGTCGGCACCACGCACATAGATGCAGCGCGCCGGGCACACGCCGGCACAGAGCTCGCACCCGATGCACTTCTCCATCCCGTCCTCGTAACGGTTCAGGACGTGGCGACCGTGGAACCGCATGGGCTTGGGGCGCTTCTCGAACGGAAAGCGCTCCGTGACCTTGCCCCGCCGGATCTGGCGGAACGTCACCCCGAACCCGCTGAACCAGCCCATTTATCTGGTCGCGCTCGCTGCTCGCCGGGATACCCGGCTCGCCCACGCTCGCCGCTCCAGCGAGCTCACTCGCTCCGCTCGCTCGCCGCCCCACCGAAAACCACACACGCCACCAACGCCCGCGGCTCGCCGGGACACCCGGCACGCCCACGCCCGCCGCTCCAGCGAGCTCACACCTCCACCATCGGCTCGCTCACTACGAGCGGGGATACCCCGCCCGCAGCCGTTCGCTCGCAGCGCCCGCTCGCCGCCCCACCGAAAACCACACACCCCATCCGCGCCCAGAGCTCGCCGGGATACCCGGCTCGCCCACGCTCGCCGCTCCAGCGAGCCGCACCCCCCGGCCGCGCGCCCGGCTCGGGGGTTCACTTGATCTCCTC
>Ga0187777_10000659_pt1 | contig 22804 bp, 19 predicted proteins | sample 1015_Q2_SP5_10_M_FD_132416 | JGI IMG/M metagenome (GOLD analysis project Ga0187777, IMG submission 132416) | Tropical peat soil microbial communities from peatlands in Department of Meta, Colombia - 1015_Q2_SP5_10_MG | ecosystem: Environmental > Terrestrial > Soil > Wetlands > Peat | place... | reverse complement strand
TTCTATCACCATCCCGACCGGCGGCCGCTCGCTGACGTGCTCACCTGCATTCGTGAAAAAACCACCATCGATCGTGCAGGGCGTAAACTCGCCGCCAATGCCGAACGTTATCTGAAACCGCCACAGGAAATGATGCGACTGTTTCGCGACGCTCCGGAGGCGATCGAGGAAACGACAGCACTTAGCGATGCGCTCTCATTCTCGCTTGATGAGCTGCGCTACGAATATCCCGACGAGCAGGTAGAGGGCTTCGACAATGCCCAGGATGCGCTCGTGCATTTCACTTACGAGGGCGCTGCTCGCCGCTATCCGCAAAGGCTTCCCGACAAGATTCGCGCCAATCTCGAGCACGAACTCAGGCTGATCGCACAACTACAATATGCGCCCTATTTTCTTACCGTTTATGACATCGTGCGCTTCGCCCGCTCGCAAGGCATTCTCTGCCAGGGCCGCGGTTCAGCCGCCAATTCCGCTGTCTGCTTCTGCCTCGGTGTCACCGAAGTCGATCCCGACCGCGCTGATCTGTTGTTCGAGCGCTTCATCTCACCCGAGCGGCGGGAGCCGCCGGATATTGACGTCGACTTCGAGCACGAGCGGCGCGAAGAAGTCATCCAATATATCTACGGCAAATATGGCCGCGAACATGCGGGTATCGCAGCCACGGTGATTTCCTACCGCGGTCGCTCGGCAATCCGCGAGGTCGGCAAGGTCTTTGGCCTTTCCGAGGACGCAATCGGCGCATTGTCGTCCTCGATCTGGGGCGGCGGTGGCGGCGCGATATCCAAAGATGCCATCACCCGAACCGGCCTTGATCCGCAAAGCCGGCGCATGCGCCAGGTTCTTGCACTCACGCAAGAAATTAACGGTTTTCCGCGCCATCTCTCGCAGCATGTCGGTGGCTTCGTCATCACGCGCAGCCGTCTCGACGAAGTGATGCCGATCGGCAATGCGGCAATGGACAACCGCACCTTCGTCGAATGGGATAAGGACGATCTCGACGCGCTGGGCATCCTGAAAATCGACGTGCTTGGCCTCGGTATGCTGTCTTGTCTGCGCAAGGCACTCGACCTGGTGGACAAACATTACGGCGAGCGGCTAACCCTCGCCACCATCCCGTCCGAGGATCCTGCTGTTTATCGCATGTTGTGCCGCGCAGATTCGCTCGGCGTGTTCCAGGTGGAAAGCCGCGCGCAGATGACCATGCTGCCACGGCTCGCGCCGAAAAATTTCTATGACCTGGTGATCGAGGTGGCGATCGTGCGGCCGGGCCCGATCCAGGGCGACATGGTGCATCCTTATCTGCGCCGCCGGCGCGGCCAGGAGCGGATCACCTATCCATCCAAGGCATTGGAAGCGGTGCTGCACAAAACCCTTGGCGTGCCGCTGTTCCAGGAACAGGCGATGAAAATCGCCATTGTCGCCGCTGGCTTCACGCCCTCGGAAGCCGACCGGTTGCGGCGCGCCATGGCCACTTTCAAGCGCGTTGGCACTATCGGCACCTTCCAGCGCAAGATGATCGACGGCATGCTGGCTAACGGCTACGAACGCGAATTTGCCGAACGTTGCTTCCAGCAGATCGAAGGATTTGGTGAGTACGGATTTCCGGAAAGCCACGCCGCGAGTTTCGCGCTGCTGGTCTATGCCTCGGCCTGGCTGAAATGCCGTTATCCGGACGCCTTTGCTGTCGCGCTCTTGAACGCACAGCCCATGGGCTTCTATGCGCCGGCTCAGATCGTACGCGACGCGCGCGAACACGGTGTCGAGGTGCGGCCGCCCGACGTCAACCATTCACAATGGGATTCGACGCTCGAACCTGGACCGCGAGCGGCCGATCGCCTGCATGAATTACATTGTGAAATGCGCGATGATGTTCACGCCATGCATGCGGTTCGCTTGGGACTTCGTGAGATCAAGGGACTGAAAGAGGAGGATGGAAGATTGATCGTGGAACGACGCCTCCGGTCGTCATGGCCGGGCTTGTCCCGGCCATCCACGTCTTTTCTTACCGAATGCGGTGAAGACGTGGATGCCCGGCACAAGGCCGGGCATGACGAGTCAGAAATTCCTCTCCCCTACGATTCCGTGCGCGACATCTGGCTGCGCACCGGGCTTGCCCCGCACGTTCTGGAACGGCTGGCCGACGCTGATGCGTTCGGCTCGCTCGGGCTGACTCGCCGCGAAGCATTGTGGGCGGCCAAGGCACTGGGCAGGGTCGGCGATCGCGATGATGATTTGCCGCTGTTTGCCGCTGATGGCAATGCCTCACCAACGCGAGTTATTTCACGCGAACCAGATGTGCGCCTGCCGCCGATGCCAATCGGCGAGGAAATCATCAATGATTACCGTTTCCTGCATCTGTCGCTGCGTGCGCACCCGGCCCAATTCCTGCGTCCTGACCTCAATGCCCGCGGCATCAGGAATAATGAGAAGTTGCGCCGCCTCGCCTCAGGCGCACGAACGCGCATCTCAGGACTTGTCACCTGCCGGCAACGGCCGGGCTCGGCCAATGGCGTTGTATTCATGACCATCGAAGACGAAACCGCGGTTGCCAATGTGATTATATGGCCGAAAGTTTTCGAACGTCTGCGCCCGGTGGTCTTGAGCGCGCGCTATGTGGCGGTTAGCGGTCTTGTGCAGGAAGAATCGGGCGTCATCCACGTCGTTGCCGAACAGCTGGAAGATCTCACGTATCTTCTGGCACGGCTGGCCGCCCACGGCGCCAAGATTGACAACCTAGCGCGTTGCGACGAAGTGCGCCGGCCAATCGAGGATCAGCGCGAGGCCCGTCTAGCGGGCGGCCGGCATAACCGGCTTGTCCGTCTTATGCGCGAGATGCCAGAACTCGCCGGCGATCTCGATGTTTCGGCGCGCGGTTCGGCGCACGTGCCGACGCGACGTGCACGCGCTTAATCATACAGCTTCCGAAGTGGCGCTTACATCGGCGGCGCGACGCCGCGGCCAACATTAACGCGTGCGGTCGTCAGCGTACCGTCAGATTGACGGGTCGCCGCCGGAATATAAATTCTCGCGCCCGCTTTCAGCTCTTCCCTACTGCCAGGCACATACGTCACGATCACAGTTTCCGGAGTCACATCAATATTCTTGGACCCGTCCTTGTAGTTGAGTGTCAGCCTGCTGCCTCCCTCACCGGCAACGGTTCCATTCACCTTGTCTTTACCCACATTGTTCACTGTGCCGTTCGTCATCGTACTGCGCGGTTTGTAATCGTAAGGCCTGTCACCTTCGCCGGTGCCACGCATCTCTTCCGGAAAAATATGAATCTCAACAGCCTTCCAGCTGCCATCCGGCTGCGGCATGGCGGTCGATCCAACATAGGAATTTGGCTTAATGTCATCGAGTGACGCTTTCACCAATGCAATCACTTTCCCTTCATCGGCAAGCTTCACCTTGAGTGTGTCGCCTTCTCGCGTCTTGACAGTCATCATGCCACTGTCGATTTGCTCGATGGTGCCACGCACACGCACTGGCTTGTCCTGCGCAAACGCCGAAGCAGCCAATGCCACAGCGCATGCTGCTCCGATTATCGTCAATGCTTTCACGTCATAGCCTCCGCTAAAGGTCGCGCCGCCTGAGACGGCGGCGCGCAAATATGTCAGCAGCGCCTCCTTACATCGCCGGCGTCACTTCGCGGCCGATGTACATCGTTTTGGCCAGCACCGAACCATCCGCCTGTTTTTCAGACGCAAAAATAATGATCTGCGCCCCGGCTTTAAGTTCGTCCTTGCTGGCAGGCGCCACCGCCGCGATCACGGTTGCGGGAGTGACAAAAATTTTCTTCTCGCCGTCCTTATATTTCACCATCAGCGCCTGACCGTTCTTTTCAGCGACGCTGCTTTCAACATAGGCATTGGTCATTGTGCTGCCAGGCTTCGCATCCCACGGCCCGTGCCGGTCGGGAACAACGCCACGCTGCGCCGGAAGGAAGATGTGAACCGAAAACGCCTCTATGCTGCCGTCCGGCTGCGGCATGCCGGCAATGCCGATAAATGAATCATTCTTGATGTCGGCAAGCGAAGCCTTGACCAGCGCAGACACGCGCGCGTCGTCGGCAACCTTCACGTTAAGCATCGTGCCGTCTCGTGTCTTCAGCGACAACGTACTGCCGTCAGCCTTTTCGATCTGGCCACGGATGCGGCCTTGTTGCTGTGCAAAGGCGGCAGTCGCGAAAACCAGAGCCACAGCAGCAGCCCCAAGCGCCCGCCGTGTCATATTCGAGCTGTACATTATGAATGTCCTCCCCGGTGGATTCCGGCATACGCCGGTTTTCAGTCAAGGCGAATAACCCCAAGGCGATCAACCTATTCCCTTTGCGCCAGTTTTAGCTCACTTTTTCTTGAGCAAATCGGCCTCTACCAGCGCTCGCAACTCTGGGGTCACCTCAGGGCGGATGCCGAACCACAGTTGGAAACCACGCACAGCCTGGTGCAGCAGCATGCCAAGTCCGTCGGCGGTACGCAGCCCACGCGCGCGTGCTGAGGCCAGCAGCCCGGTAACCAAGGGATCATAAACCAGGTCTGCAACGACAAGAGAGGGTGGACAACGAAGGTTCAGCTCGAGTGGCGGCTGCCCGACCATGCCGAGCGTCGTGGTGTTCACCAAAAGCCCGGCCCCGCCCAGCAAACCCGTCGTTTCTTCCCAAGTGGCAACCTGTACACGCGCGCCGAATTTCTTCCGCAAAGCCTTTGCGCGCTCCACAGTGCGGTTGATTACGTAGACACGGCCTACTTCGCGCGCGAGCAGCGCGAATATAACCGCCCGCGCGCCGCCGCCAGCGCCGAGCACGACGGCGGTCGACAAACCGCGATCCCAACCCGGCGTGACGGCGTCGAGATTGGCAAGGAATCCTTCAACATCGGTATTGGTCGAGCGCAGCTTGGCATCGTCGTACCAAAGTGCATTGGCTGCGCCGACGGCGCGCGCGCGATCGTCCGGCTCCGTAAGTTTGAGCGCGGTCTCCTTGTGCGGCACCGTAATATTGGCACCGATGTAGCCGTTAGCGCGCAGGTTCTTGATGAAATCAGGAAATTTCTCGGGCGGCACAGCCTCGCGCCGATATTCGGCATCAAGCTTGTGCTGCTTGATCCAGTAGTTGTGGATCAGCGGCGAGCGCGAGTGACCCGCAGGCCAGGCGATGACGCAAACGGCCCTGTGTTCTTTACTCATTCTTCCGCCACTACTGTGTTGCGCAATACCCCGATCTTGGGCACCGCAACCTCAACGATATCACCAGCCTTGAGCCAAACCGATGGCTCGCCGCGATTGAGTTTAACCGGCGTTCCAGTCACAAGCACGTCACCCGGATTGAGAGTCATAAATGTACTGACATAAGCGATCAGCTCGGCAAACGACTTAATCATGCTCGCAGTCGTGTCATCCTGCGTCACTACGCCGTTCACCTTGACCGTAAGATGCAACGGTTTGGAGAGATCGACTTCATCCGTTGTCACAATCCACGGTCCGATGCTGCCGCTCGAATCCCAGTTTTTGCCTTGCGTCACATTAAACTTGCCGTGTCGCATCCAGTCACGGACGGTTCCTTCATTGCACAGGGTTATGCCCGCGACGTGAGCTAAGGCCGCATCCTGCGGGATACGGCGTCCGCCGTGACCGACCACCAGGGCGATCTCGCCTTCATAATCGAGTTGTTCGGATTCACGTGGCCGTACAATCGGCTGTCCGTGCGCAACAAGCGATCCCGGTGTACGGAAAAACATGCTGGGATATTTCGGGACTTCTTGATCGCCGAAGTCGATGTTGCGGTTGGCGTAGTTGATCCCGATGCACAATATTTTCTCGGGATGGCCAATCGGCGGCAGGAGCACTACCTCGCTTAAGGGAAAATCCGCGCGGACACCGTGCAATGCGGCCCGTGCGGCTGCAAGCCCATCAGTGCGCAGCATTTCGAGAATGCTGGAATATTTCGGGACCAGTCGATTCTTTAAATCAACGACGCCTTCACCAACTACGGCACCAAAACTATCGCGCCCGCGCACCTTGTAGCTTGCAAGTTTCATTCGGCTTCACAAAGATTGGGCTAGGTCCGCGACATTGGGTTTCCCGCCGCCCGGTGCATGTATTCCGCGCACCGCACGCCGTCAACGCTTGGTCCACCCAACACCACGACATTTTGCTTTATTACCGCTACCGCATATGAGATGTCCAAGCGCCGCTGCGATCGAGATGCTCATGAAGTCCATTTTTATCGACTGTAACGAACAACTTGCGCCCGTGTGGAACAGGGTCATCAGGCTAGACGACCCGCCGATCGATGTGAATCGCAAGGCTTTCGCACGTGACGAGCTGCCGCGCGTCATTCGCGGCTATGACATCGCAATCGACGACCATTCTTATATGCCCACGTCGCTGGTGTCGCAGTGCCCCGGGCTCAAGCACATTGTTTTTCTTGGAACAGGCCCGGCGAGCTACATGGATGTCGGCGAGCTTAATGCACGCGGCATCAAGGTGCATATTATCAAGGGTTACGGCGACACTGCAGTTGCTGAGCACACGATCGCGCTGGTGTGGGCATGCGCGCGCGACCTTGCGCGCATGGACCGCGAGGTGCGGCGCGGCGTTTGGACACCGCACGAGGGCGTTCAACTGCTTGGCAAGACTCTCGGGGTGATCGGGCTTGGCGGCATCGGCCGCGAGGTTGCACGCATCGGCAAAGGCATGGGAATGAATGTCATTGGCTGGAATCGCACCAGACATTCCGAGATCGACGTGCCGCTCCTGGACATCGATACTTTGCTTGCTCGCTCCGATGTCGTGTCGATGAATTTGACGCTCGGCGACGAGACGCGAGGTTTTCTCTCCGCCGAACGGATCGCGCGTATGAAGAAGGGCGCGATATACGTCAATACCGCGCGCGGGGCACTCGCCGACGAGGCCGCGTTGATCGCAGCGCTCAAAAGCGGCCATATTCGCCACGCCGGACTCGATGTATTTCACAACGAGCCGTTGGCGCCCGATCATCCTCTGGCAAAGCTCGAGAACGTCACCTTGTCTGCACATGCTGCGTTCCGCACACCCGAAGCGTCGGAAACGCTGCTGCGCCGCGCGATCGATATCGTAAAGAGGATCCTCGCTCAGTAATATCCAGGCGTACCGCCGCCGTCGACCGCGATAGCAGTGCCGTGGATGTGACGCGCTCGCGCGCTGCACAGAAACACCGCGAGAGCAGCGACGTCGTCCGGCTGACCGATACGGCGCAGCCCACTTTTGGCGAGCGATTCTGCCCAGACCTGCTCCACGGTCTTGTTTTGTGCCTTGGCGAATTGCGCAAACAGCTGTTCGACACGATCGGTCTGAGTCTGCCCGGGATGGATGACGTTGATATTGATATCGTCGCGGTTGCCAAGAGCAGTGAGTCCTTTGGTGAAATTGGCCATGGCCGCATTAACCGCCCCGCCGATCAGGAAATCCGGCCCCGGCGTGCGCGCGGCGCCGCCGACGATATTGACGATGCTGCCATGAGCCTGTTTGAGGAGCGGCCAGAACAACCGCGTGAGACGAACAGTTGCGTGAAACTTCAGCGCAAATCCATCGATCCACAATACGTCGGGCTGCTCGAAGAAATTACCGCCGCGTGTCGCGCCTGCATTGTTGACCAGAACGTCGCAACGTTTGAAACGATCGTTGGTTTTCGCGAACACCTGTTCGCAAGCCTCTAACGTGCGCAGATCCCCGGCGATCACCATCGCTTGCGGGCCACCGGCCGCAGCGACCGCTTTTGCCCCCTCGGCAAGGTTGGCTTCATTCGCTGCGGCGAGCACGGTCTGCGCGCCTTCGCGCGCAAACGCGACTGCAATCGCGCGGCCAATGCCGCGGCTACCGCCACTGACCGCCACAACTTTTCCTTCGAATTCCTTCGCCACTGGTTCCTCCCCTGAATTTGGGTCGCCTTTATACGCGGCATGCGGGATTGTCGCGAGCGCCCTGCATTGACCTCTCCGCGTTCCCGGTCACAATAAGAAAAACGGGGGAGGACACTTGAAGCCAGCGCCATTTGCATACGCCAAGGTGCGGACGCTCAAGGAAGCCGTGGCGCTGCTCGCCAAGCACAAGGATGACGCGCGGCTGCTTGCGGGTGGGCAGAGCTTGATCGCCACCCTCAATATGCGGCTTTCGGCGCCGGAGCTGCTGATTGATATCAACGGCATCAAAGGGCTCGATGGTATCGCCAAGAAAGGCAAATTCGTCGAAATCGGCGCGTTGGCGCGTCATGCCCAGGTCGAGCACTCGGATATCGTCGCCAGGCACGCGCCATTGATTGCCCTCGCCATGCCGCATATCGGCCACCCCGCCATTCGCAACCGCGGCACTTTCGGCGGCTCTATCGCTTTCGCCGACCCGGCGGCGGAATTGCCTGCCTGCTTGCTGGCGCTCGGCGGCGAAATCGATATCGCGGGCCCCAAGGGCAAGCGCAAAGTGAAAGCGGACGCCTTCTTCAAGGGACTGTTCGAAACCGCACTCCGCCCGCAGGAAATGGTGACTGCCATTCGCGTTCCTGCCGCCGACAAGAATACGAGGGTGGGCTTTGCCGAACTGGCGCGGCGTCACGGCGACTACGCCATCGTGGGGTTGGCCGCCAGCGCGCGCGCCGGTGGCAAGGGTCTCGTGGACGTGCGGCTTGCATTTTTCGGCGTCGGCGCAACGCCGGTGCGGGCAAAAAACGCCGAAGCGGCACTAGCAAGCTCGAATATAGATACCGCGGTCGCCGCACTTGATCTTGCCCCGCATGATGACGTTCAGGCGACGGCGAGGGTCAAAAAACATCTGGCCGGCGTATTGCTCCGCCGCGTGGCAGAGCAGCTCATGGAGCCGCGGCCATGAGTAACCGTGTTCTGGACATTTCGTTGACCGTCAATGGCGAGCGTTTGCAGACGCGCGTCGACGCGCGCAAGACGCTGGTCGATTTTCTTCGCGAGGACCTTGCGCTTACTGGCAGTCACATCGGCTGCGAGCACGGCGTTTGCGGTGCGTGTACAGTACGCGTGAATGGCGAAATCGTGCGCGGCTGCCTGATGCTGGCCGTGCAATGCGACGGCGGCTCGGTGGAAACCATCGAGGGGCTGTCCGATTCCGGCGAAGTTGCCGATCTGCAAGCGGCCTTTGAGCAACGCAATGCCCTGCAATGCGGCTATTGCACGCCCGGAATGCTTGCCACCGCGCAGGATCTGCTCAAGCGCGGCGACGTGCCAAGCCGCGATGAAATACGTGAGCATCTTTCCGGCAATTACTGTCGCTGCACGGGCTATCACGCCATTGTCGATGCGGTGGAAGCCGTTGCCCACGCGCGTGCGGGAGCCAAAAAATGAAAATCACCCAAGACTCTCCGCCCGTGTTGACTGCGCTCGATCGGCCCAATTCCTACATTGGCCGTTCGGTGCCGCGGCCGAATTTACAACGCCTCACGCACGGTCGCGGACAATATGTCAGCGATGTCAATTTGCCACGGATGGCGCATGTTGCTTACGTCCGCTCGCCGCATGCGCACGCGCGAATCGTCAAAATCGTCACTACGGCGGCAAAAAAGGCGCCAGGAGTGACTGCGGTCGTCACCGGCGCAGAGCTTGCCCAGGTGATGACCCCCTGGGTCGGCGTCCTCACCCATCTGAAGGGCCTGAAATCGGCGCCGCAGGCGCCCATCGCGGTCGAGCGCGCTTGCTGGCAGGGCGAAGCGGTGTGCGCAGTCGTCGCACGTACGCGCGCGGAGGCAGAGGACGCTTGCGAACTGGTCAACGTCAGTTACGAAGCGTTGCCGGCGGTGACCGACCCAGAAACCGCCCTTGATGCCAAGACGCCTGTTATTCATCCCGCGCTCGGCGACAATCTCTGTTTTGAACGCAAGCTGGACGCCGGCGCGGTCGACAAGGCCTTCGCTGAGGCCGATACCGTCGTCGAGGCCACGTTCCGCTTCGGCCGCCATACCGGCGTGACCACCGAGCCGCGCGCCGTAGTCGCTGATTGGAACGAAGGCGAGCAGCGCTTGACCGTCTATCACGGTACGCAAGCGCCGCACATGATGCAGAACCTGTTCGCCAAGCATCTAGGCATTGCCGAGCATCAGGTCCGTGTGCTTACCAAAGACGTAGGCGGCTCATTCGGTATCAAGGTGCATACCTATGCCGACGAAATGGCGACGGTCGCGCTGTCCAAACTGCTCAAGCGGCCTGTCAAATTCGTCGCCGACCGCATCGAAAGCTTCGTCACTGACATCCATGCCCGCGACCACCGTATTAAGGGAAAGATCGGCGTCAGCAAGGATGGCACCATTACCGCTTTTGAAATCGACGACCTGACCGGCATCGGTCCTTACTCGGTCTATCCGCGCACCAGCGGTATCGAGGCCAACCAGATCGTCAATCTCACGGGCGGACCATATAGATGCCCGAACTACCGCGCCCAGACGCGCGTAGTTTTCCAGAACAAAAATGTGATGTGCCAATACCGCGCGGTCGGACACCCGATTGCGGTGGCAGTGACCGAGGGCCTGGTTGAGTTAGCCGCTGCCAAGATCGGCATCGATCCACTCGAATTGCGCCGGCGAAACTTGGTCCCTGACGACGCCTATCCGACGCAATCGGCGGCCGGGCTAAAATTCGAATTGCTTTCACACCATGAGGCGCTCGCCCATCTCGACTCAATGATGAACTACGCGGGCCTGCGTAGCGAACAGAAGAAACTTCGCGGCAAAGGGATCTACCGCGGTATCGGTTTTGCGAGCTTCATTGAGGTGACGAACCCTTCTGCCGCTTTTTACGGCGTCGGCGGTGCCCGCATCACCTCGATGGACGGCGCAACCGTGAAACTCGACGCGCAGGGTGCGATCATCGTCCACACCGGCGTCACCGAGCAGGGCCAAGGCGCCGAGGCCGTGGTGGCACAATGTGTCGCATCGTCGTTCGGCATACCTTTAGGCAAGGTACGGGTCGTCACCGGCGACACCGACAATACGCCCTACGGCGGTGGTACCTGGGCCTCGCGCGCAGCCGGCATAGGTGGCGAAGCGGCCTGGCAGGCCGGCAAGGCGCTGCGGGCAAACGTGGTCGCGGTCGCTGCATCCATTTTGCAGGCAAAGCCCGAAGATCTCGATATCCGCAACGGGGTCGTCATCGACAAGGAAACCGGCACCGAACGTCTGCCGCTCGACGAGTTGGCACGCGTCGCTTACTTCCGGCCTGACACGCTGCCGCCCGGATTCCAGGCCGAGCTGATGGCGACACGTCACTACGTGCCGCGCGCCTGGCCGTTCGCATTTACCAACGGCATTCAGGCAAGCTATCTCGAGGTCGACACCGACACCGGCTTCGTGAAGCTCCTGAAGCACTGGTGCGTGGAAGACTGCGGCACGATCATCAACCCGCAGCTTGTCGACGAGCAGATTCGCGGCGGCGTGGTGCAGGGTATCGGCGCCGCGCTGTTTGAGCACTGCCTTTATGACGAGCGCGGCCAGCTGCTCAATGGCAACATGGCCGACTATCTGGTGCCGATGGCCGCAGAAATGCCTGACATCGAGTGCGGGCATGTGGTTTCACCGACTGCCGACAGCGAGCTTGGCGCAAAAGGCGCGGGCGAAGCCGGCACTGCCGGTGCGCCCGGTTCGGTGATGAATGCGATCAACGACGCGTTGCGCCCGCTCGGAGCGCAGCCACTCACCGACATGCCGTTCACACCGGACAAGATTCTCCGGGCCCTGGGCAAGGTATAGGGCGGTTCAGAAGGCGCGGGGCGGAGTACCGAGCCATTCCTTGAAGAACGTCAAGGTCCGCCTCCAGGCAAGGTCGGCGGCCTCCTTGTTGTAGCGCGCCCCGCCGGTGTCGTTGTTAAACGCGTGGTTGACGTCGGGATAAATATAAATTGTGTAGCGTTTCCCGTTCGCCTTCAACGCTTGCTCGTATGCGGCAATGCCGGCGTTTATGCGTTCATCAAGGCCGGCATAGTGCAACAGCAGCGGCGCGCGGATTGCCGGCACCTGCTCGGCGGGAGGCTGGGCGCCGTAGTAAGCGACGCCCGCTTTCAGATCAGACCGTTCCACTGCAACACGATTGACGACGCCGCCACCGAAACAAAACCCGACAATGCCGACGTTGCCATTCGATTCCGCGTAGCTGACCATGAACGGCACTGCTGCGGCTGCAGCCGCTGTCATGTCCTTTACATCAGTCTTTGAGTGCAGCTCACGCGCCTGATCCTCGTTCGCTGGAGTACCGCCGGATATCGACAGCAGGTCGGGAGCAAAGGCAAGAAAACCCTCAAGCGCGAGGCGGCGGGCGATATCCTCGATGTGCGGGTTGAGGCCGCGATTTTCGTGGATGACGATGACGACGGGGCGTTTGCCCTTTGCCTTGGGGCGCGCCAGGTAGCCGTTGATCTTGCCCTTCGGTGAATCATAGGAGATGCGGTCGATCGCCAACCGCGGCTCGTTGTCCGGCACGATGGCGGCTTGCGCGTAGTCATTCTTCAACAACGGCAAAAGCGCCAGCGCGGCCGCAGTCGAACCCGTTAATGCCGCCAGCCTGTCGATGAAATCACGACGGCTGATGTCTCCGTGCGTGAACTTGTCGTAGAGATTGATAACGTGCTGGTCCATTGTCATCGGATTGCGTTGCATGAATGTACCGCCTCGTAATCGGTTGCTTGAGCGCCCACCCCGGGGCCGCGATAGTGGGCGAGCAACACTCCCCTTGTCAAAGCACCGCAGGTCAACACCGCTTGATGAATCACCTGTGACCAGCGCATATTGCACCGGTGCGAGGTTGAAATATTTGACGGCAGCGCACCGCTAAATAATCAAGAGACCGGAAGGAACGCTTCATGAATATCAAAGTCGGCAGACAAGCAATCGCCGAGGCCACGCAGAAGCTCAAAAACTGGGGACGCTGGGGCAAGCAAGACCAGATCGGCACGCTCAATCACGTTACGCCGGAAGATATTGTGAAGGCGGCAGGCCTGATCCGTTCAGGTAAAGTATTTGCACTCGGTATTCCGCTCGATCGCACTGGACCGCAAACCGGGCTGTTCGGCGGACGTTTCAATCCGATCCATCAGATGCTGGCCACCGGCACCGACGCCATCGCCGGCCAACAGGACTGGAACAAGATCCGGTACGCCGACGATACGCTGACTTTGTGCGTGCAAGGCGCCACCCATTGGGACGCGCTCGGCCACATCTTTTATGAAGACAAGGCCTATAACGGGTACGACGCCAAGCTGATCGACTCGCGCGGTCTTTCCGTACTCGGCGTCGAGCACTCGAAGAACAAAATGGTCGGACGTGGCGTGTTGCTCGACATCGCGCGCCATCGCGGCGTGAAGTGGATGCAAGATGGCGAAAGCATTTCCAACGACGAACTCGATGAGTGCGCAAAACAGCAGAATGTCGCGGTCGGTCGCGGTGATTTCGTGATCATACGCACCGGGCAGATGGAGCGGTGTCTGGTTGAAAAGAATTGGGGCGGCTACGCCGGTGGCGATGCGCCAGGCGTCAAGTTCGAGAATTGCTACTGGTGCCAGGAGAAACAAATCGCCGCCATCTGCACCGACACCTGGGGAGTAGAAGTGCGGCCGAACGAAACGACCGAAGCCAACCAGCCCTGGCATTGGGTTGTGATCCCGGCCATGGGACTGTGCATGGGCGAAATCTTCTATCTCAAGGAGCTGGCCGAGGATTGCGAGCAGGACGGAATCTATGAATTCTTCTTCTGCGGTCCACCGTTGATCATCACGGGCGGCACCGGATCGCCGATCAACCCGCAGGCGATAAAATAGACGGTCAGGGCCGCGGAAGTCCTCCGCTATCGGACGGCAGTGATCGTTGCGCCACGCCGCAGCGCCTCATAGGAGAAGAAAGAAAGCTTGCATCATCAGCCGTTACCTCACGGCTTGTCTCGAGGATCCACGTCTTTAGGCTATAGTATGAGCAAAGGCGTGGACGGCCGGGGGACAAGCCCGGCCATAACAAAAATCAGCAGGAGGTATGTATGCCCCGTTGGCTCAAGCGTGGAATGGACGCGGGTGCGATCAAGGCCGCTGACGCCAAGGTGCGCGAGACGGTGGAGAATATTCTCGCCGATATCGATGCCCGCAAAGACCAGGCCGTGAAGGATCTGTCGAAGAAATTCGACAGCTGGTCGCCGAAGGATTTCCGGCTGTCGCCGCAGGAGATTGAGCGGGCCATCGCTCAAGTACCCAAACGCGACCTCAACGACATCAAGTTTGCGCAAGCCCAGGTGCGTAATTTCGCGCAGAAACAGCGAGACACGATGCATGATCTTGAGGTCGAAACCTTGCCCGGCGTGGTCCTGGGGCATCGGCACATCCCGGTGAATTCGATCGGCTGCTACGTTCCGGGCGGCCGTTATCCGATGGTGGCCAGCGCGCACATGTCGATCGTCACCGCCAAGGTGGCGGGTGTGAAGCGCATCATTGCCTGCGCGCCACCGTTCAAGGGCGGGCCACACCCGGCGATTGTTGCCGCTATGCACTTCGGCGGCGCCGACGACATCTATGTGCTTGGCGGCGTGCAGGCCGTTGCCGCGATGGCGCTCGGGACCGAAACTATCAAGCCCGTCGACATGATCGTCGGACCAGGCAATGCCTACGTGGCGGAAGCCAAACGCCAGCTGTTTGGCCGTGTCGGCATCGATCTGCTCGCCGGACCGACCGAAACGCTGATCATCGCTGACGACAGCGTGGACGGCGAAATCTGTGCAACCGACCTGCTCGGCCAGGCCGAGCATGGCCCTACGTCCCCCGCTGTTCTGATCACCAATTCCGAGAAGCTTGCCCGGGATACCATGAAGGAGGTCGAGCGATTGTTGTCGATACTGCCCACCGCCGACGCCGCTGGTCAGGCCTGGAAGGACTTCGGCGAAGTGATCGTCTGTGACAGCGAGGCCGAGATGATCACGGAGGCAGACCGCGTGGCCTCGGAGCACGTTCAGGTGATGACGCGCGATCCGGACGTTTTTCTCAATGGCATGAAGAATTATGGATCGCTGTTTCTCGGCCCGCGCACTAACGTCGCCTACGGCGATAAAGTGATCGGCACCAACCACACGCTGCCGACAAAAAAGGCTGCGCGCTATACCGGCGGGCTGTGGGTCGGCAAGTTCATGAAGACATGCACCTATCAAAAGGTACTCACCGACGAAGCCAGCGCCATGATCGGTGAATATTGCTCGCGGCTTTGCGTACTGGAGGGTTTTCTTGGCCATGCCGAGCAAGCCAACATTCGCGTCCGCCGTTACGGTGGTCGCAACGTGCCTTACGCCCAGGCGGCGGAATGACGCTTGAGCTGACGAAGACGCCGTCCTTCCGGCTCGACGGCAAGCGAGCGTTGGTGACCGGAGCCGGGCGTGGCATTGGGCTGGCGGCGGCATCCGCATTGGCCGATGCCGGTGCGCATGTGACGCTGGCGGCACGCACATCGAAAGAAATCGAGGAAGCGGCCGAAGCGATCCGCTCGCGCGGGCAGCACGCCGTTTCGCTCGCGCTCGATGTGCGTGATGTCGATGCCGTGAAAAAGGCGATTGCAGCCCAGGAAGCCTTTGACATCCTGATCAACAATGCCGGCACCAACAGGCCTGCACCGTTCATTGACGTAAAGGTCGAAGATTTCGATTTCGTCTTTTCGCTCAATGTGCGCGCCGCCTATTTTGCGGCGCAGGCCGTGGCCCGCAAGCTGGTTGAAAGCAAAAAACCAGGCTCGATTATCAACGTGTCATCACAGATGGGCCATGTCGGCGGGCCCACGCGCACGGTTTACTGCGCCACCAAGCACGCCATGGAAGGTTTCACCAAGGCGATGGCCATTGAGCTTGCCCCGCACAAGATTCGCGTCAACACGCTTGCGCCGACCTTCATCGAAACGCCGATGACGCGGCCATTTTTCCAAAATCAGGCATTTCGCGAGGATACGCTGCGGCGGATCAAGCTTGGACGTCTTGGTCAGCTTGAGGATCTGACCGGCGCGATCGTCTTCCTCGCAAGCGACGCGGCTGCGCTGATGACCGGCACTTCACTCGTCGTCGACGGCGGCTGGACCGCGGAATAGACTTTCGTCAATTTGTTCGGGAGGTATCCATGCGCGCGTTCGTGCTCTGCGTCCTGTTACTGCTGGGTGTGCCAGCCAACGCCGCCGACAAGGACCAGATCGTCGGAACGTGGAAACTGCTTTCGGTGGTCTACGAGGATGCACAGAGCAAGGAGCAAACGCCAGTGCTGGGCGAACATCCGCGCGGTTACCAGGTCGCCACACCACAAGGGCGCTGGCTCGCTTTGGTCACCGCCGAAGGACGGCCCGTGCCGAAAACAGACGAGGACCGCGCCAATGCGCTGCGGACGATGATCGCCTATAGCGGCCGCTATCGCGTCGAAGACGGCAAGGTCATCACAAAGGTTGAAGTCGCCTGGAATGAGGCTTGGGTCGGCGGTGAACAGGTTCGATTTCTACGCTTCGAAGGCAATGATATTCTGCGCATCGAAAGCCCGCCGATGCCGCACCCCAACGTCAACAACAAGATGGTGCGCGTTATCGTCACTTGGCAGCGCGACAAGTCGTGACAGCGCACGTGTCCCGGACGCGGTGCAGCGCGTAGCGCAGCAAAGCGGTGCACTGCTGATCCGGGACCTTATCGAACTCCGAATTCGTAATGATCCTGCTACAGCTTCGGCAAATCCGCGAAATATTCCGGGTGTTCTTTCTGCACTTCGGCCATGAATTCCGGGCGGAACAGGCTTGGCACGTTGAGGCGTGGCGCACCTTTGAGCGTGTTCATCAGGACCTCGTCCTCGGCGTTCTCGAAGGCGCGCAGTACATTCGGCGATAGCCGCGGATCATATGAAATATGCCGCACCGCCTTTTTGCCGATCGCCACGTCGGTCCCGGGCACCCATTTAGCGAAAATTTCCACTGCCTCGTCGCGATTGTTGCGGGTGAAGTGCGAAGACTGCGCGAGACCGGCAGCAATCGCCTTCACCAGTTGCGGCTTACTCTCGACCGTCGGACCATGCGCGGTCGCCACCATAACGTAAGACATGTGATGGCCCCCGCGGATCACCTCATACGAATCCGGTACCTGCGTAAGAACCTGCGTCACATAGGGCTCCCACGACACCACCGCGTCGACCTTGCCCTCGGCCAGCGCCGGCGCAAGACCGAATTGCGACCAGATATTCTCGATCGTGAGATCTTCGTATTTCATCTTGGCGCGTCGCAGCACCATCTTGAAATACTCGTCGGAGGTTTGCCCGCGGGCCAAGCCGACTTTCTTGCCCTTGAGATCGGCCAGTTTGCCGGCCGCGATACCGCGGCCCTTCTTGGTGACAATGGCAAGCGGATCGTCGCAGTTGTCCCGAGTGGCGTCATTCATGATCAAACCGATGACTTTGAACGGCTCGCCGGCATGCACGGCCTTAAGATACGTGGTGGTACTCATGTCGCCGATCTGCGCTCGGCCGTCATGCATTGCGTTGACCATGTCGGTGCCGGTGTCGACCACCAGCATCTTCGCGTCAACGCCATGCTTTTTGAAGAAGCCCTTTTCCGCGCCGATAAACATGGGTAAGTGGCCGAAATTATTCCCGATCACCACATCAAGCTTGGGCAAGTCCGCCATGGCAGTCCCCCGATCTTTTGCGCGCGAGACTATAAACGCGCCAGTACTTGCGGATTGACGCAATTCGGCGGCGTACGCCCGTCGATAAGCGCCTGGATATTGTCAACGACGATATTAGCCATCTGCTCGCGTACTGCCATCACCGCGCTGCCAAGATGCGGCGTGAGCACCACGTTTTTCATCGACCTTAACGCGGGCGGTAAATTGGGTTCGTGCTCGAAGACATCGAGTCCGGCACCCGCGATCTTTTTTGCCTTGAGCGCCCGCACCAGGGCTTTCTCGTCGATGATCGGCCCGCGCGCAGTGTTGATGATGAAGGCCGTCGGCTTCATCAATGCAAACTGCCTGTCAGAAATCATGTGCCGCGTCTCGGCATTGAGAGAGGCATGCACCGACACGAAGTCAGATTCGGCCAAAAGCCGGTCAAGCGTGACATGTTCGATGCCAAGTTCCTGCTCGGCTTCATATTTGCGCCGTGGCCCCCAATAGATGATCTTCATGCCGAAGCCGCGGGCTCGTCGTGCGGTGGCCTGGCCGATGCGGCCCGCCCCGATCAGACCAAGTGTCTTGCCGTAGACCGCAACGCCGGCGAGATGGTTCGATTGTGATCCCGGAAATTTGCCGGCGCGCACCATCTTATCGCCTTCCATCATGCGGCGCGCTACCGCCAGCATCAGCCCAAAGTGAATGTCGGCGGTTGCTTCCGCCACAATCGGCGGCACGACTGTGACCGGAATGTCGCGTTTGATGGCTTCGGCCACGTCGATATTATCGGGCGTAATCGACATGGAGCAGACTGCGCGCAATTTCGGGTTGGCGGCCAATACCGCGCGGTCGATCCGGTCATGCAGCAGCGAGAACAGAAAATCACATTTTTTCACCGCTGCAATCAGCTTCGACTTGGCGATGATCCTGCCCGAATCGGTATTGATCCTGACGTTCGCAATGGCACGCAGTCGCTCAAGCGCGCTGAATGCGATCGGCTGGCTAACAAAGACGCGCGGTTTAACCGTCACCGCAGCCACCGCACGATACCGGCAACACCATCGACGGCGCACTGCGCGCCATCGGGAATCTTTCGGGTGGCGTCAAGCACGCCGAGCACCATCGGAATGCCACGCTCACGCGCAAGCGAAGCCAGATGTGAGGTGGAGCCACCGAGCTCGGCCACCACACCGGAGACTCGCGGCAAGATGTGACTGAGCGCCGGCCCCGCCACTTTCGTCACCAGCACATCTCCCGGGGCGACACGCGACAATTCGCACTCGCAGTTCACCACGACCGCCCGCCCGGATCCCCAGCCGATCCCGGCCGGGTGCCCATTCAAGCCGGGATGCTGCAACCAGATCTCATCCGGCACGATGGCCGGTTCCATATGCAAAGGACGCGATTGCAGGAGCTTGAAGCCGTTCTCATCCATCGCCCATTCGATCTCGACCGGACCGCCCGCGAGTTGTTCACACTTGCGCAGCAGGCGACCGAGAGTCACAGACTCACCGGCGGAGAGGCACGGTTCGCAAACTAGGTTGTCGGGCACCAGCTGCGGCGCCGCGATGCCATGCTCGCAAGTATCGCGATGGCCTTTGCGCCCTGCATCGATGGCGCGGAGAAATCCGGTCTTACTCAGCACGATGCGGTCGGGCACCACCTCGCCCTGGGCGATTGCAGAGCCGAGGCCCCAGGTTGCGGAAATCAGCATCTGGCCTTCCGCGGTCTCGCTCAGGCCACCTCCGGATACACGTGCTGAAACCAGCGGCTGGATCAGTACAGCCATCGCAGTATCCGCAGGCGAGAGCCCGTGGTTCTCCATGTATCGGCGCGCATGCGACGTCCACAGTGCGGCCCAGCAGGCACGCACCGCTGTCTGGAATTCGGTCTCGTCGGAAAGGCCAAGGAAACTTTCAAATTGGCCTGCAAAATTGGCGCCCTTGCGATCTTCAATCAGCGCCGATGAACGCACCACACCGAGTGGCGACGTCTCGCGCTGCCTGCGCCAGGCTGCAAGCAGTGGTTCGAGAATTTCCGGCGCGATCGGACGCTCGTAGAGTGCCAGCCTGATCTGGATCGAGATGCGGCGCGAGGCCGGCAGATCGGCTTCGCTGTACTGGCGCAGCAAGTCCTCAAGGCCGAGATGATGCAGCTGCTGCCGATAGGCACCCGCCGTGAGCGCGAAGCCGCCGGGCGTCGGCAAGCCAGCCTGCGCCAGGCGGCCCAGATTTGCCGCCTTTGGTCCGACCCAATCGGAGTCGGCGGCAAATGGATCCTCAAGGGAAAGAATGAATGCGGTCATATCTGCTCAACGTCTCGGCAGCCACAGCCTCGGCGCATACCCTCTCCCTATCAAGCGGAGAGGGACAACCCGCACACGCAAGACCACGCTATTTCACATGATCTCCATACCCCGGCAGCGGATCAACGACTGTGATCTGCTTCACAGGGAAGTTCGAAACTATCTCGATCTCGTTTTTCTTAACGATCAGCATTTCCTCAATGCGCACGCCGTAGCGGAAGCGCTTGCCGTGCTGCGTTTCCAGCGCGAAGGTCATGCCTTCCTTGATCTCCACCGGGTGGTCCAGCGACCAGATGCGCGAAATTACCGGCGGATCGTACTGGGCGAGGCCGAGACCGTGACCCCAAAGATTGGCGGCGGCCTGATCCTCGTCCTCGTAGCCCCAGGTTTCCATGGCCGACGGCCACTTCAGCGCGATGTCGCGGGTCGTTGCGCCGACTTTCACTGCGCCGATCGAATCGTAAAGCCATTCGAGCGCAGTGGCGTACGTTTCTTTTTGCTCTTTGGTCGGCTCCTTGCCGACGCAGTAGGTGCGGTAATAGCAGGATTTGTAGCCGTTCCAGGTTAGCGCAGCCAAATCCATGAAGACGATATCGCCCGGCTGGATGATGCGGTCGGAGAAGTTTCGCCAGTTCGGCCAGGTATTCGGCCCGGATGACACGATCACATCTTCAACGTCTTCCATACCGGGAATGTTGTACAGGTATTCCATCAGATGCGCGGTCACCTGGTTCTCGGTGATTCCCGGGCGCAGGAACTTCATGCATTCCCAGTGAGTGGCGTCGCCGATCGCGCCGACGATGCGGAAGCATTCCTGCTCGTCGGGACTCTTGACCGCGCGCGCTTCCATCATCGGGGTCATGCCGTCGACCCAGGTAATGTTGTTCTCCTTGAAGATGTTGATCATGTTGATGTCGATGAAATCGACGCCAAGCTTTTGGCCGGCGACGCCGTTCTCTTTCATCGCCTGCAGCACCGCCTTGGTGAACTTGGTCACCTGCTGCGTCGACGCGGGGCCGGCAGCGCCTTTGATCCATGCGAAAGAGTGCCGCACGTTTTCTTTCGGGAGCCACGGCGAATGCCTTTCGATCTGAAAGCCGAGATCGCCTTGTTCAAACAGAATCGGCCGTCCGTCGCCGCACAGCATTGCGTAGCGCAAACCGGGCTTGAGACGGTTCCAGCCTGGCGTCAGCGTGCCGGTGATGTAACGGACATTCTCGTCGTACATGCACAACAAGGCGCCGAGGCCGTGTTTCTTCATCATCGTCCGCGCGCGCTCGATTCGATACTCGCGCAGCCGGTCCCAGTTGACCCGCTGCTGCCAATCCATGCCGGCAATGCCGAAATTAGCTCCCATGGCGGTCCCTCCCGACCGGCGCGTTGGCGCGCCTTTGCTAGTCGCAGAAATCCTAAGCCGGTTGGCAGCTAAAGCAGAAATAATATATTCTGCGTTCACTCATCAGATTTTCTAATGCCCCCGTTTTAGAGGCAATCATGACGAATATCCCCCTGCGACAAATCCGAGCAGTGATCGCGGTCTGTGAAGAAGGCTCGTTCACCCGCGCGGCGCAAAGGGAAAACGCCACCCAGTCCGGCATTTCTCAACATGTGGCGGCTGTCGAGCGCGCGCTCAAGATCAAGCTGTTTGAGCGCTCGTCCAGCGGCATAACACCGACACCGGCGGGCCTGCGTTACTACAAGCGCTGCGTGGAGGCAGTCGGAACGCTCGAGCACGCCGCTGAGGAAGCACGTTCGGTCGCCGGCGAGGTCAGTGGTGAGTTGCGCATCGGATTGATGCCAACTTTCACGCGTGCAGTGCTGGCCCCGGTGCTGGAAGATTTTGTGCCGCGCTGTCCGGAGGTGCGACTTCATATCGTTGAGGGTTACAGCGCGCTGCTCACCGAGATGGTGCTCGACGATTTGCTCGACTTCGCGGTGGTACCCGCCTTCGAGGGCACCATCGGATTGAAATCCCGCATGCTGGTGCGCGACCGCGAGATGCTGATCTCCGGTCCACGCGCGGGCTTTGCTCCCCTCGCACCGGTGCAGCTCGCGCAATGCCGGCCGCTCAAAATCGTGGTCCCCGGCCCCGACAATATCCGCCGCCGCAACCTTGAAACCTATTTTCAGGCGCATGGGGTCGAGATTGCGGCGATGCTCGAAATGGACGCGATGATTGCAACGCTTGAATTCGTCGCACGCTCCGACTTTGTAACCGTCCTGCCAAGCGTCATCTCGGTCAACGACATCGGTCGTGGCGAACTGATCGTCAATCCGATCACTGATCCGGAACTCCATGCCGAGTTTGTGGTGGTCCAGCCAACCCGCCGCACTCTTTCCACACAGGCGCGTTTGTTCCTGCAGCGCTTCGAGGCCGAGGTCGCGCACATTCATGAAGTTTGGGACGAGGCGATCACGCAGATCGATCGCAGACGCCGGGCCTGACAGGCCGTCACCGCTCTCCATGCGCAACAAACGTCCGCTTTCGGGGGTAAAGCGGACATGACGGTTTGCCGATGTCCGCTTTCGCGGTCGCTATTGGGGGTAAAGCGGACATGGGCTATTGCACTGCATATGTCCGGTTATGACCCAAAGCGGACATGGGGCCTCTTCAAGTGTCTCAATTGGCGGGATACGATTTCCTCCAATTTGCACCTCGGGGCCAGCAATGAAGCGACGCGACTTCATCGTGTTAGTCGGTGGCTCGACAGCCACATGGCCGTTTGTTGCATGGGCGCAGCAGGCTCAACCCGTGCGGCGCATCGGCGTGCTCATGCCTATGAGTGAGGACGATCCGGTAAGCCGGGAGCGTATGGCGGCGTTTCTGCAAAGCCTTCAGCAATTGGGCTGGTCGGACGGCCGCAACGTG